>Ga0210009_1001749_pt1 | contig 17479 bp, 19 predicted proteins | sample CryGeyCG2114_065_FD_185457 | JGI IMG/M metagenome (GOLD analysis project Ga0210009, IMG submission 185457) | Groundwater microbial communities from aquifer - Crystal Geyser CG12_big_fil_rev_8/21/14_0.65 (SPAdes) (version 2) | ecosystem: Environmental > Aquatic > Deep subsurface > Groundwater ... | reverse complement strand
GGAATTGCTAAAAATCCCCCTGAACAAACCCGCCCCTCTCAAAAGAGAAAAATGCAGAAAAACCATGTCAAGGATTGTTTTTGCAGTGTGGCAATATGCCTCACTACCGAAAGGGCTGAATAGTTACGACCTATTCTTATTAAAGAATGCTCCCGCTCTTCAATAGCCTGAATCAGTCGAACAGCCTCCCGTTCAGCATGACCCATAAACTCTTTATCTTTGCCTTCCCACGCATGCCCTTTCCATTGTTCACCCATTTTCACACGCAAACCTTTGCCTGCGAGCTCAACCGAAATGACATCCTCTTCATCCGCCCTGAAAATAAGATCAGGCGTAACATATACATTCATCGGAGAGATGCTATGGCCAGGAAATGGATCTAAGCGTTTAAGCGCATTTTTCGCATCAGTTACCGACTGAACCGGGCAATCAAGCTTGCTCGCCAGCACGGTGTCGGGAAGTGCTATATCATCGGCAAAATGTAACAGGAGCCGCCTTGCGATCTGGTCGCCTTTCGCATCTCCCAACTGCAACAACAAGCATTCAGCCAAATCCCGAGCACCAATACCTGCCGGTTCCAGCTCTTGCACAACCTGCTCCAGCACTTCTGTCAGAAGATGGCTGTTTACATCTAAATCCTCTGCCATCGCCGACAAATCCGCCCGGCAATAGCCATCTTCATCCAGCGTATCAACCAATGCGTGAGCTATAGCCCGGAAATTATCGGCCATCGGCTGCTGATTGATCTGCTCATGCAGAGAATCTGGCACACTGGGCACATCTGCCTGCTGTAACTCAAATGAATAATCTGTATCCCGGCTTGAGGAGACATACATAAGCTCCCATCGATTATCGCCCTCACCGTCTGCCAGCTCACGGGATGTTGTATCAGCCGGATCTTTGGCATCAGGCTTGGCTGCCGGTGGAACAACTTCAAGAAGAGGATTACTTTCCAGGCACTCCAGCAGATAGGTTTCAAGCTCCACCGAGCTTTTCATCAGAATTTCCAAACTCTGTTGTAACACAGGTGCCAGAGTGAGCTTTTGCTGTAGTGACTGGGAAAGTCCGGCCTGCATCGAACGGCTAGCGGACATGCGTTCCCTCTGCGACAGAGAAATCAACGATTAGGGAAAAAATCCTTATACTCATATACAAGCAGTGTAGTTCACACCACCAAAAACGACAAGTGCCAGACTCTCTTGAATTTGCAAATAATCCGCCCTGAAGAATCAGGCAGTCAGATAAGGCTTCAATGTTTCAGCCAGCTCTCCGCTGGCCTGCATCTCTTTGACGATATCACAACCGCCAACAAACTCTCCACCAATATACAACTGAGGTATGGTCGGCCAGTCGGAGTAATCTTTTATACCCTGCCGAACAGCTTCATCCAGCAACACGTTCACCGCTGCAAACGGTATCTGATAGGCATTAAGAATCCCTGCCACCTGCTGGGAAAATCCACACTGAGGAAATTCCGGGGTGCCTTTCATAAACAATACAATGTTGTTTTCTTTAACAACTTTGTCGATTTGATCCAGAATAGGTTGACTCATCATTGCCCCTGCTTAATAGATTCACTGTTATGCACGTGTTTTCAATGCCAGTGCGTGCACCGCTTCACGCATCTGGTCTCCCAATGCCGCATACACCATCTGATGCTGGGCAATCCGCGACTTTCCTGCAAAGACCGGTGATGTCACTTCCATTTCAAAGTGATCGTCACCGGAATACGTACGGACTGTTACATGCGAATCGGGAATAGCTTGCTCAACCAGGTCTTTTAATGTTTGGGCATCCACTTTCGCCATGTCGATACTCCCGAAAACTGGTGGGCTCACCAGGACTCGAACCTGGAACCAACCGGTTATGAGCCGGTAGCGCTAACCAATTGCGCCATGAGCCCTGATTTAAGAATGCGCGAGACTAGCAGTCAGATGTAGCAAGGCAATCACAGAAATTGTAGCCTGAGCACGATGTCAAATAATCTCACCCCTACCGAAGCACCGAAAAATTCACCGCTCGAGAAAAAATTGCCGCCGCGCAGCTTCAATGAACTTGATCTGCCAGCGGAACTTCTCACATCAATTAAAGACCTTGGGTTCACCGAATTAACTGCGGTTCAGCAAATTGCCTTGCCTTTAACGCTGGCGGGCAAAGATGTGGCTGGACAAGGACGAACCGGCACCGGGAAAACGGCGACTTTTCTGATCACCGCCATTCATAAGCTGCTGAGATCTGATGAAAAAGCCGGACGCAAACCACATCATCCTCGCGCCATCATCGTTGCACCGACACGTGAACTGGCCATTCAAATTGCTGAAGACGGGAAAAGTCTGACTCGCCATACCGCGCTGAAATTACATACTGTCTATGGCGGTGTTGATTACGAAAAGCAAAAGAAGGCTTTCGAGCAAGGCGTTGATATCCTGATTGGTACACCCGGCCGCCTGATTGATTTCTTCAAGCAGCAATGTTACGCATTGAAGCATTGCGATATTATCATCGTGGATGAAGCAGACCGCATGTTTGATCTGGGTTTTATTAAAGACCTTCGTTATTTGATGCGTCGTATGCCGCCATACGACCAGCGACAGGCCCTGCTATTTTCGGCCACTTTATCGCATCGCGTCATGGAACTGGCTTACGAGCATATGAACAACCCGAAAAAGATTCGCGCCGAACAAGGCGACTTAACAGCACACGGCATTGAAGAATCAGTTTATCACACCGCTATGGATGAAAAAATCCCCTTGCTGATTCATTTACTCAGAAGCCAACAGGTTGAGCGCGGCATGATTTTCATCAATGAAAAACGAACCGGTGAGAAAGTTGCCCGCAAACTTGCACAATATGGCTTCAGAGTCGGCATTCTCTCCGGTGATGTCCGCCAGAAAAAACGCATGCGTATATTGGAAGACTTCAGTTGTGGAAAGCTGCAATTGCTGGTTGCCACTGACGTCGCCAGCCGTGGCATTCATGTTAACGATGTCAGCCATGTGTTTAATTACGACTTGCCTGAAGATGCTGAAAACTATGTCCATCGCATCGGCAGAACGGCCCGCGCCGGATCGACCGGCACTGCCATTTCTTTCGCCTGTGAGCGTCATTGTTTCGGACTTCCTGATATCGAAACCTTTATCAAGCGTAGCATTCCTCTTTTGTCTGTGCCGCAAGACGCTCTTGAAATCGGCGAGCCTGTCGATGTACACGCCACAGCCGAAGGTATGCAAAAGGAAGACCGGGCAGAAACACACGGTGATCGGCATGCAGCCAAGCCTTCGAATCGACAACAACCCGGCAAACGCCGACCCAGACGCAGCTCTGGCAGCAAGCCTCCTGCTCACTAAGGCTCACGCAGATTCAGTATGACCCATTGAGCCTCCACGATCAGGCTCAGCGGAGACTTTCCACCAGAGTAAAGTAGTTAATTATTTAACCACTCATTGCAAGCTGCTAATATAGTTTCTTTTTTATCTGTGATTCACTTAAAATAAAACTGTACGAAGGGGCAGCATACGCTTATGAAAGTACTGCATATTACTGATTCACACTTGTATGCTGATGCCGATGTCAGGCTGAAAAATGTAAATACAGACCAAAGCTTCCAGCAGGTCATCAATACTGCTGTTGCAGCGCATCCGGACGTAGCCTTAACAGTACTCGGCGGAGATATGGCGCAAGATTGCCTTAATGAGACTTACTTTCGATTGCAGCAACATTTTAAAAACTGGCCTTCCCCGTTTCTCCTCTCTCCCGGCAACCATGCTTTAATTGAAAATATCGAGCTGAGCTTACTGGAAACGCTGATTCAGCCAGAACACTGGCAACAGGGCTTTCAATCTAAGCACTGGCACATCATCAGCTTAAACTCGAACGCCCCCGGGCAGATTTCCGGCCATCTAAGTGATGAAGAACTGTGCCGCTTACAGCGGCTTTTAGAAACCAGCCAGTCAACATACATCATGATAGCACTGCATCATCATCCGCTACCGATAGACTCAGCCTGGCTGGATCAAATCAGCCTGCAAAATGCGGATGCATTCTGGTCCTTGCTTCAAAGCAATGAAAAGGTACGGGCAGTTATCCATGGTCATACGCACCAGAGCGTAGACCATTGGCACAAGCATATTCGGGTACTGGGAGCGCCATCGACCTGCATCCAATTCAAGCCGAATCAGCAAGATTTCACGCTGGATGACAAGCCGCCGGGGTACCGATGGCTTGAACTGGCTGACGATGGCAGCATTTCGACCGGGGTTGAGCGTATCGAGGGCCACATCCCCGATCTGACTGACCTTACTTTTTACTAATTTTTACTAAGCGCGCTTATTGCAAACGATGATCGTTATATACTTCTCGCAGAATTTCTCTTGCCCCTTCATCCAGAAGCGCATGAGCAAGACTCACACCCAAAGCTTCTGCCTGTGAGCGATCTGCTTGCATGGAATGCTCTAACATCACTGAACCATCAAGATTGCCAACGCGACCTTTAATGGTTAACACATCACCCTGTAAGGTGGCAAAAGCAGCAATCGGAACCTGACATCCACCCTCCAGGGTGGTGAGAAATGCGCGTTCAGCCAATGTACAATCGTAAGTATCCTGATGATTCAACTGACGGACATAAGCGTTTAATGCTGTAGCATTATCACAGGTCTGAATAGCCAATGCACCCTGCCCCACTGCCGGTAACAATTCCTCGACTGCAATCGGCCCGTCCATCAATTCCCAAAGACCCAGACGCTTCACCCCGGCCGCCGCCAGAATCACCGCATCAACTTTTCCGCCCAAATGATCCAGGCGGGTTTGCACGCTGCCGCGAATCGAAATACATTCCAGATCAGGATACTGGCGTTTGAGCTGACATACCCGCCGCAAACTGGAGCTGCCTACTTTCGCACCGGCGGGCAAGCCAGCCAAACCAACATGGCCCACTGTAGCCACCACATCGCGTGCATCTTCGCGCTCAGGCACAGCACAAATCGACATGCCCTCTGGCAATTCAGTCGGCACATCTTTCATCGAATGCACAGCCACATCGGCCCTGCCGTCGGCTAACGCCATATCGATTTCCTTGGTGAACAGGCCTTTTCCACCCACCTTGGCCAAAGGAACGTCGAGGATTTTATCGCCCGTACTGACGATTTTAACCAACTCTGTCGTAATCGAAGAATCCAGAGCTTCCAATAGCCCTGCAACATGGTTCGCCTGCCAAAGTGCCAGCGGCGAACGCCGCGTTGCGATTCGAATATGCATCATAAACTCCCTTATTCAAAAAACCGATCTAACGGCATAGTCCAGAAACAGGCCTAGAAAAATGACCGCCCCCAGATAGTGATTGTTCAAAAACGCCTGAAAACAGGCTTGCTTTTGCCGATGATAAATCAGGCGCTGCTGATATAGCGAGAACCCTAGCGCCACAAGCAAACCAAGATAATAAAAAATTCCGGCATTGAGCATAAAACCAAGTGCCAGCAGCAATAACAGCATCGACACTTGCAGTGCAACGATGATATGCCGGTCATAACGTCCAAACAGGATTGCCGTCGATTTGACGCCGATCTCCAGATCATCATCGCGGTCCACCATGGCATACATCGTATCATATGCAATCACCCAACACACCGTGGCGATGAACAACAGCCATGCGGCAAGCGGCAGCTGATTCGTGACCGCAGCAAACGCCATCGGAATCGACCAGGCAAATGCCATGCCCAGAAACAGCTGCGGCAAGTGCGTAATGCGTTTCATAAATGGATACAATGCCGCCAATAAAACTGCCGCAAACGACAATTGTATTGTCAGCGCATTCAGCAATAGTACAAGAAGAAATGCAGCAAGAATAAGCAGCACAAACAGCACCAATGCTTCTGTTGTTGTAGCTTCGCCTGTCGCCAGAGGTCTTCCGCTCGTGCGTTCAACCGCGCCATCAATATCGCGGTCGGCATAATCATTGATTACGCAGCCAGCCGAGCGCATCAAAAATGCCCCCGCCAGAAAAATCGCCACAATAAATGCATCCGGGTGGCCGGCTCCGGCAATCCACAATGCCCACAGCATTGGCCAGGATACAAGATAGGTGCCGATAGGTTTTTCAACCCGCATCAGCCGCCCCCACACATGCAGTTTATTGCTTTGAATCACATCTTTCCCCATTGAAAACTCATGGCGGAATCATGTCAGGCTGCGCCCATAAAGCCAATCGCCACTGAACAGCTTGCTTTCACGATGCTTACCAAAGCTTGGTGCGTTGGAACAAGCGCGCTACTATGCGCCATACCATGATCGAAAAAAATCAAAGTTCTCTCCAATCTCTCGACACCCTGTTCATCAAAACCTATGGCTGTCAGATGAACGAATATGATTCATCGCGAATGGCCGACCTGATGAAGCAGGCTTATGGCATGCGTCTGGTGAATGCGCCGGAAGATGCTGATGTCATCCTGATGAATACCTGTTCGGTTCGTGAAAAAGCAGAAGAAAAAGTTTATTCAGAACTGGGACGATACCGCAAACTCAAAGAACAACGACCTGAGCTGATTATCGGCGTAGGCGGTTGCGTAGGGCAACAGGAAGGCGAACGCATTCAAAAACGGGCACCCTATGTTGATGCTGTATTCGGTCCTCAGACCTACCACAAATTACCTGAAATGGTTAACGAAATTCGCCGCGACCGCCATAAAGTCAGCATTACTGACATGCCGGAAATCGAAAAGTTTGATCATTTACCGGCGCCTTCAGCCCACGGCTTGTCCGGCTATGTCACCATCATGGAAGGCTGCGACAAATTCTGCACCTTTTGTGTGGTGCCATACACTCGCGGGCCTGAGCTTTCGCGCTCTGTAACATCCATTCTTGATGAATCTCGCCAGTTGCTGGAGCACGGCATTCTCGACATCAGCCTGCTTGGACAAAATGTTAATGGTTATCGTGGCCTTGGCCCGGATGGCGAAGAATGGGATTTCACCATGCTGCTTTATGCTGTTTCCACTTTGCCCGGACTGAAGCGCCTGCGTTTCTCCACCAGTCATCCAATGGAAATGACGCCCGAGCTGGCTGTCGCTTTCGGCGAAATATCAAATCTCATGCCCTATCTGCACCTGCCAGTACAAAGTGGTTCTGATCGGCTGTTAAAAGCCATGCACCGGGGGCATAACCGGGATGAATATTTCGCCATCATCGATTCGCTGCGTGTGCAACGTCCGGATCTGGCACTTTCTTCAGATTTCATTGTTGGTTACCCCGGTGAAACGGATGATGATTTTGAGCAAACGCTGGATTTGGCCCGACGTGTGCAATACGACACTGCTTTTTGTTTCAAGTATTCGCCGAGACCCGGTACACCAGCTTCTAAATCTGAAGACGATGTGCCTGAATCGGTGAAAGATGAACGGCTGCAACGCCTACTCACCCTGATGCGGCAACAAACACATCAGGCCATGCAGAACAAGATTGGCAAAACAGAATCCGTGATGATTGAAAAGCAAGGGCGTAACCCCGGCGATTTGGAAGGTCGAACTGAAGACTTTAAAATTGTTCACTTTGCCGGACAAGCACGTTTGATTGGTCAAATTATGCCCGTGACCATCACCGAAGCCTACGGACAATCATTACGCGGTAAACTTGTACTCACTGAAGATGCGGAATAACTGTTGATGTTACCTGCTGATAAAAATTTAATTTCCCTGCCCGAATTGACGCCCGACCAACTGGCCAATTTATGTGGCCCTGATAATCAGTTCATCACACATATCGAGTCACGTTTGCACTGCCAGCTTTCCGGACATCCCGGCCATTGGCATATCGATACCGAGGGCAAGCGCCGGGAGCAAGTTCAGTCGATATTACTGAAACTGGCCTCGATAGCTCAACTTCAGTCTCTCAAACTGACGGACATTGAACACGCCTTACGCGAAGTTGCTTTGCCGGTTGATAACACAAAGCATCCGGCCCGGAGCAACGTGACTACAGATACACGTTCAACCCTGTCGTTGCAGGCTGGCAGACGTCAGGTGCAGGGGAAAACCCCTAATCAAAAACTTTACCTCGATTCAATTCAGTCCAATACGCTGACGTTATCTATTGGTCCGGCCGGCTGTGGTAAAACCTATCTTGCTGTGGCCACCGCTGTGGTTGCACTGACCAGTCATCAGGTGGAGCGCATTATCCTGACCCGACCTGCCGTCGAGGCTGGCGAGCGTCTCGGCTTTTTGCCTGGCGACATGCAACAAAAAGTCGACCCCTATCTGCGACCCTTGTTTGACGCTCTGACGGATATGCTTGGCGTGGAGAAAATGAATGCACTGATGGAGCAGGGGCGCATTGAAATTGCACCATTAGCATATATGCGCGGGCGCACACTCAATGATGCCTTTATCATCCTCGATGAAGCGCAGAATACCACGCGCGCGCAAATGAAAATGTTTCTGACACGTTTAGGTTTTTCTTCCAAAATGGTTGTTACCGGCGATGTCACCCAGATCGATCTTCCAGCGCATCAGGGAAGTGGCCTTGATCATGCCCTGAAAGTATTAGCCGGCTTGGAAGGTATCGGTATCTGTCGATTGGGCAGAGAGGATGTTGTACGCCATCATATGGTCGAACGTATTGTTGCAGCCTATGAAAATGACAGTAATCTTACGTCATGAGCAACGAAGCAGTTTGTATTTTACTGGATGAAGGCCTGACAGAAGACGCTGAAGAGCTGCCGGATGAGTTAACAATCAATACGGCCGTACAACTTTCGTTCCAACGTGCCATGCAGATGCTGGCTTGTGCTACTTCTGATCTGCCGGAAGTTTGCCTTCGTTTTGCTGTGGATGTCGATGTACAGCAATTGAACGAACAGTGGCGCGGAAAAAATGCTGTAACCGACGTTCTTTCTTTTCCAATGCAGGAACATCCTCCTTTTAATGTTCAGGAGCCGTTGGGCGACATTATTCTGGCACTGCCTTTCGTCATTCAGGAAGCTCGTCAACGAGATTTAAAACCATCTGCACACATCATTCACCTGATCGTACACGGCGTTCTGCATCTGTGCGGCTTTGACCACATCGATGATCCGGAAGCCGAACAAATGCAAGCTTTAGAGGCCGATATTTTGCTACAACTGGGTTTGCATCACCCATACCCTGACAATACACAGGAAGCGGATTCCACACATGTTTAAAAAGTTACGTCGTCAGTACCGTTCCACGTTGATTCACTGGTTACGTCCGGGCAAAACCACGCAGGAACTGCAACATGTTCTGCAACATGCCGAGGCTATTCAGTCCGATGAGCAGCGGCGGATGTTTGAAGATATCGTCGAATTTCGTGAAACACGTGTGCGCGAAATCATGGTGCCACGTTCGGATATCTATAGCATTGATCTGCATGCAGGCATTGAACAGGCCGAAGCCAAGATGCTTGAGTATCATGTCAAAAAGCTGCTGGTTAGCGATGGCGACCTTGACCACATTGCCGGCTTCATTGATATCCGGGATGTATTACACGCCCATCGCAGCAATGAATTGATTGATCTGGCCAGCCTCATCCGCCCCTGCCTGAAAGTATCCGAGCTTGAGCATATTCCCGGACTGCTTAACAAAATGAAAACAGGCAGCCATATAGCTGTCGTACGCGATGAATTCGGTGGCACGGCCGGTCTGGTTACTTTATCCGATCTGCTTGAAGAAATTGTCGGCGATATCGGGCAGGGCCAGTCCACCGATGATTCCGAATGTGTTCAAACGGATTCCGGCTGGGAAGTGCTGGCCAAAATGCATGTCGAGGATCTGGCTGATGTGCTTCGTATTGAGTTGCCAGAAGGTGATTACGACACAGTCGGCGGACTCATCACCACTGATCTTGGCCGCATTCCCGTTCGCGGTGAACGCTTACTGGTTGCCGGACTCGACATTCATATCAAGGAAGCTGATCCGCGCAGAGTGATTCGGGTGCTCATCCGCTCCGCTTCTGTTGAGCCTACCGACAACGCGTGAACCTGACGTTCCTCTCACCAGCAAGCGATCATCATTATAAGTTTAATTTAAGACTGCTGACGGCCTTTATCTGCGGCGCCTGCATGCAATTTTCATTCGCGCCACTGCAATGGTCATGGCTGGGTGTGATTGCTATCGCTATCTGGGCTTCGCTGTTGTGTCGGGCCCTCAGCCGTCAACAGGCCCTCTGGCTGGGCCTGTCTTTCGGTTTTGGCTGGTTTTCTGTCGGGGCATGGTGGTTATCGGTAACCGTACACGATTATGGTGGATTACCGTGGTTCGTCGCTGCCTTGTGTGTCGTCCTGACGGGTAGCGTACTATCTTTATTTGCTGGCCTGTGGGGCTGGCTCTCGCATCTTCTGGCCCGTTCAAATCCCTGGTCATGGTTTTTCGCTTTTCCTGCCATGGCTATACTGAGTGAATGGTTACGCGGGCATCTCTTTTCCGGCCTGCCATGGACAGCGCTGGGTAATCTCACGCTTGATTCACCGTGGTCTGCATGGGCAAGCGTTCTTGGTGTTTATGGCACAGGCTTATTCCCGGCCTTAGCTGCCTTTTCTCTGGCTGCCTTATTCCATCGTCCATTCCTGCTACCGGGACTGACAGGCTTGTTTCTGCTGCTCCTGAGCTCTGTATTTCCACCAGCCATTTCAGACTTATCTAACACTGCGACTTACCGGGCGGCGCTGATTCAGGCAAGTATCCCGCAGGATCAAAAGTGGGATGCCGCTTTTTTGCAGGAAACCATGCTGCGTTATACCCGCTTATCTAATCAGGCTACTGAGGCTGACATCATCATCTGGCCGGAATCGGCTGTTCCATTTTTTCTTGAGCTGGCTCCCGACTGGTCGAACTGGCTCGACAACAATGTTCGCCAATGGAACAAACCCCTGTTCTTTGGCGGCATGAAGCTTGGTGAAGCGATATCGTCCGGAGACGCACAACAGCAAGCTGAAAACGGGCTGTTTTTATTTGAACCGGTGCAAAACAGTACGATTATTCAAAAATCCTTTGCCGGTAAACATCATCTTGTTCCATTCGGCGAATATGTGCCGTCGTGGATTCCCTGGTTGCATACACTGGTTCCGGCCATTGCCAGCTTTCAACCCAGCAATGACGACGGCGGCGTCATCTGGCAGGGCCAGCATTTTGGCGCATTAATCTGTTATGAATCTATTTTCCCTGAAGAAGCCCGCCACCGCGTACTGCACGGCGCTCAGGTGCTGGCTATCGTCACCAATGATGCCTGGTACAACAAGACACCCGCCGCATGGCAACATTTGCAGGCCTCGCGAATGCGGGCCATTGAAACAGGCCGCTTTGTACTGCGGGCTGCCAATAGCGGCGTCTCTGCCATCATCGATCCGGCCGGCGACATTCAGGTTACAGCCCCATGGTGGACCCAGCGTGTTATTCAGGGTGATTATCATCTTTCCGATCACATCACGCCCTATGTTCGCCGGGGCGATATGCCAAGTTTGGCAGCAGCACTGTTCATGCTTATGATAGGCCGATGGATACGACGCAGAGACACTTCATCATACGCCGGGTAACGCAATGACACATACAATGGCAATATCCTCCCGCGAACCGGTTTGCGTGTGGGGTGCCGGCTCCTGGGGAACCGCACTGGCGATGGTGCTGTCGCGCCATGGGCGGCCGGTTCAGCTGATTGCCCGCACCGATGAAAAAGCAGCTCGTATGCAACAAGCCCGACAAAATGCCGACTATCTTCCCGGCATCCGTTTTCCCGACAGCTTACAGGTCACTGCGGATACAGCGGCAGCCATCGCTCTAAGTGCCGCCATTGTTGTAGCGCTTCCGTGTAGCGCCGCAGCCAGGGAATTATCGCAACTGGATACCGGAAATGCGCCCGTCATCACGGCCTGCAAAGGTCTCGACCCGAACACGCTGGAGCGCGTCGATGACTGGTTGATCCGCATCGTCGGCGCTGATCGAGCCGTACTCCTGTCCGGTCCCTCATTTGCGCTGGATGTGGCACAAGGTAAACCCACTGCATTAACCATGGCAGCCGCCGATGCATCACTGGCGCGGCGCGCTGCATCCTTTTTCGACGACAGCAGTTTCCGCATCTATACCAGTATTGACGTCACCGGTGTGGCGCTGGGTGGCGCGCTGAAGAATGTAATCGCTATTGCCGCAGGCATTGCCGAAGGTCTTGATCTGGGGCATAACGCCAGTGCGGCTCTGGTAACGCGTGGCATTGTGGAGATTTCGAGGCTGGCCGTTGCCTGCGGCGGCAAGCAGGAAACGCTTAATGGTCTGTCCGGTCTGGGTGATCTGGTGCTCACCTGTACGGGCAATTTGTCGCGCAATCGCAAACTCGGCATGGCGCTGGCTCAGGGTATGAGCCTGGATGAAGCACGCGCTTTTGTCGGTCAGGTGGTGGAAGGCGAACGTTCAACCGCCGCAGCCTGCCTACTGGCCCAACAGCGCGGTATTGAAATGCCGATTGCCAACAGTGTGCTGGCTGTGCTGCAAGGCCAAATGTCTCCGGTGATGGCCGTCCAGTCATTGTTGTCGCGACCTGAGCGGCATGAATCAATCACCTGATTTCTGATGACCTCCAGCGACGACTTGTTTCAACAGGCCATGGCAGCGGTCACACCGATTGAAGCACCGAAAAAAGTTCAGGTAAAAAAAACGGCCAAACGACATTTATCAGTTCACCCCCCACTAACACCGGCCTACCGACCTTCTGAACCCAAACACCACTCGGCTCCCGTTCGAATCACCCATGACACCCTTCTGGCCAACGGCATTTCGCAGGAACGATTAAAACGTCTGGCCGGTGGCGAACCGCCCATCGATTTCGAGCTTGATCTGCATGGCTGTAATCGGGATCGATCACTGGAATTGCTGGATACCTGCGTATCCCGCATGCTGCAAGAAGGGCAGCGCGTGCTTTGCATTGTTCACGGACGCGGCCTCCACTCCTCCGAGCAAACGCCGGTGCTGAAGCAAACAGTATACCAATGGCTACAATCCGGCCCGGCCAACCATGAAATTCTGGCAACCATCCCCAAACCCGGCACCCGTGGCGGCTCATGTCTTGTCATGCTGCGGCGGCAAAAAGATCAGTACTAACGTCGCAATTCACCGGCGGCAAAAGCCAAAGCGAGGAACGAGCGGCGCTTTTTGCCGTCCGAGTGAAATTGCCTTGTTAAGCAATTTCCTGTGGCCGGCTTTTTCCTCCGGATAACGCCCAACGAAGAAATTTTACCCACCATGACCATTCTGAAACTGTTGGCGTAAGGTTGAGCCGTAGTTCAGCAAAGCAAAGTGAATCTTCGATTAAAGCATCGTGCAGCGGACGAAATATCAATGGCCACGATAGTTGCGCGATTCCATGCGTGTTCATCTTCAACGTCTCACGCAGCTCCGTTTTATCTTTTTCCAACTCGAAGACATCATACCCATGAAAGCCGTCAAAGCCACTCGGTCCCGTAAATCGAAACACAACCCGTTTTCCGGGCACATATTCTTCGACGAAATATCGAATCGGACCGTGCCCACCGTTGGCGGAAACGGCAAGTGGTTTATCGAATTTCATTCGAGGCCAAAGCTGGTGAGGCCACAACAAATCGTTTTTTGACGATAGTGTATCAACCAAGCGACCGACTTCGGCTGATGCGACTGGGTACTCACGTCTATGAACGTTGATAACCTTCATTGTCTTTCTAGCCTAACGTCCAAGCTCAGGGGCGCTGCGCAGCTTTATCGCGTAGCGTCCCTTGGAGCGCAGTGTTGGGCCACGGCTCACAACGAAACCTTCAGCTTGCGGCCACCGCTTATGGCAAACCCCTCACGCTCATAGAACGCCAAAGTTCTGTCGAACTGCGGAAGCGGAGGGGTCGTAACCTCTAATCGTGTCCAGCCTCGCGATGAACCAAAAGCCTTCGCTTTAGATACGAGGTGAAGCCCCAATCCATTTGCGCGGTGCTCGGGCCGAACGTATAACTCGGGAATAGTGCCGAATGCGCCCTCAGCGTATAGAGCGTAGCTTTCATACAGAGCTATAAACCCTGCCGGGTTTCCACTCGCGCTGCGAGAGACGAACACGAAATATTTCTCTTGATTGAGGAAGTCAGTAAGTCTGGATGTGGTTTCAGCAAGGTCAAAGTTGAACGCTTGAATACCAATGGCGTTCATGATTTCGGCCAGCAATTCGCCAACCATCTCAGCGACTTCCGGTGCGTCGCTTGCGGTTGCTTTTTGGACAGTGAACTCTGTACTCATTTCATGTGGCCCAACGCCTAGCTCACCCGACGAAAACCGCGAAGCGGTTTTTGGTCGGGTGGAGCGCCGTGTTAGAAGCTATTTTCATAGTTGCGCCAAATTGGTTATAAGGTTGTAAGTAAACCAACCATCACCAGTTTGGAATGATTGCGGTTTAGCCGTCTGTGCGTCTCTTTGAACGCCTATGCCATCAGAAAACGGTTCAAATGCGACAATCTTGTTAAATGCAATGCGGAACATTTTTGATGGGCCTGCAAAATAGATATGTTTATTCGTAATACCTAGAAGCCCTGTATCGGCATGAATTGTTTCAGAGGTTTGCACTCTCTCACCTTTAAAGGCGCCTGTTCTGTAATACAAACCTTTGGCAATACGAATGCTCACGCCCTGAGAACCACCAACATATCTTGTTCTGGTTTTTTCTTCATAGTAGTTGACGTTTTGAAAAACCCAGACAACCTTTTCCGTTTTTTGCAAATTAAAAGGCAAGTCGCCGTCTACTTTCATACGCTCTGGCAAGTTACCGTCCATGATGTCACGTAGAACAGCACCTTTTACTAGTTTTGAATACGAACCAGTTCTATCAAGAGCTTGTTGAGATAAGCCAAAATGCTCTTTCAGCTCACTGAGTGCCGTTTCCTCTTGCTCGGAGAGCAAGCCATCATCAAATGCAAGTTCAACTGCTTTTTCCCATCCAGAGGCAACTAATGCCCTCAACGATTCAGAGTCAACAAAGCTGTTTGCTGCAACTTGCTCAATTGAGCTTTCCAAGTGCTTCAGATCTCCGCCCTCAGAACCAACCTTACCAACAAGGGAAACAATTTCAGACTTTCCTTGATCGTGTTTCTGTTTGCATTCCTTGTGTGTTTTTCTCAAAAATCCGGCAGGTTTGCCACAGTAAATACAGTTTCCCATTGTTTCTCCTTATTGCTTCTAACGCCTAGCATCAGCCGACCATTGTAGCGGTGTGAGGCTTGTGGCATTCGCCACAAACGAAACGCCGCAGAAATGGGTCGGATGAATGCAATTGTTGGACGAACCCGCTATCGCGGAGAAAAAGAATTCACGCACTCAAATATCCTCCCTCTCGCCAAATCATCTAAAATGTAACTCATCTCCCTAACTGGGAGAAAATTGCACATATGAGGTTACAACGAGATGACAACAGCAGATGAAAAACAATTCAAGGAAAATTATCAGAAACACCTTCAACACCTGAAGCTTAAAGGATTGCAGCCCAAAACCATTGATGCCTATGCACGCGCGATTCGTCGCATTGGCGGATATTTCAATCATGAGATCAATGATCTCTCAGAAGAGCAGCTGAGCAATTATTTTATCGACCTGCTTGGCACCCATTCGTGGAGTGCTGTGAAACTCGATCTGTACGGACTTAAATTCTTCTACCAACATGTCCTCAAGAAACCCTGGCAACACATTGATCTGATCAAGCCTCCGCATGCCAAACGGCTTCCGGATATTGTTACGGTTGAAGAGGCAATCCAACTATTTCAGGCGACTGAGAAGTTAAGCTATCGTGTGCTCTATTTTACCCTCTACAGCATGGGTTTACGGCTTGGCGAAGGATTGCGTCTGGAAGTGGGTGATATTGATTCGGTTCGTCGCCGTGTTCATATCCGGGATGCCAAGGGCAATAAAGATCGTTTGGTTCCCTTACCAGATATGACTTTGGATATACTGCGTCGCTTCTGGTCTGTTCACCGTAATCCTGTTTTTCTTTTTCCTAATCGCAAAGGTGGCTTGAAAGGTAGCCTCACAGCTACGTCACCTTTAGATCGTGGTGGTGTGCAGGTAACCATGCGCAAAGTGGCGAAGGCGTGCGGAATAAAAAAAAGATTACCCCGCATTGCTTGCGGCACAGTTATGCCACGCATCTGATTGAAGCGGGCGTTGATCTGCTTGAGATACAGAAGATCCTCGGCCACAGCAGCATCTTAACAACCAGCAAATACACACATCTCACATCCCATACGACAAACAATGCTGAACAGGCCATCAATGACCTGATGAAGTCCTTCACCATCGAATGGGGGAATGTGAAATAATGTTACTCTCATCCATCATCAGAACATTTGAACAAAGCTTTGTGCGCCAATACGAAAACAGATTGTTACCATCTCATCGCAAAGCACTGAGCGCCATGCGAGACTGCAGAACAGAGCAAAGCCCAAAGATGCTCGCCCACTGCAATGATTGTGATCAGCAGGTTTATGTACCTCACTCCTGCGGCCATCGAAACTGCCCGCATTGCCAGGCACATGAAAGCCAGCAATGGTTGGAGCGGCAACTCAAAAAACAGGTGCCTGCCGAGTATTTCCTCGTCACCTTTACCCTACCTGCCCAATTCAGGCCTCTGGCATGGCAACATCAGCGCGCGATCTATTCGCTCATGATGCGATGTTGTTGGGATACTTTGAAAACGTTCAGTCAAAATGACCCACAGCTGCAAGGCATACCTGGAGCTATTGCTGTATTACACACCCATTCGCGTTGCCTCGATTTTCATCCTCATGTGCATGTGGTGATGCCAGCGGCGGCCATTGATCGGGTCAAGCGACTTTGGCGCAAAAAACAAAAGGGCAAAAAGAAGAAATCGTTCCTATTTGACCATGAGGCACTGGCAAAGGTTTTTCGAGCCAAGATGTTGGAATGCATCACACAGGAGGGATTTTCATTACCTGCAAAATACCCCAAAGAATGGGTGGTTGACTGCAAATCGGTTGGCGCTGGTACAAAGGCGCTGGTTTATCTGGGGCGTTACCTTTATCGCGGCGTCATTCAGGAAAAGGACATTATCGCCTGCAAAAATGGTTTCGTTACTTACCGCTATCGAAACAGTAAAACCCAAAAAATCGAGACCAAAACTGTGACTGGAGAAAAATTCCTATGGTTGCTGCTACAGCATGTTTTACCGAAGAGTTTCAGGCGAGCCCGTAATTTCGGATTCCTGCATCCCAATAGCAAGTCGTTAATTCAGGTGTTGCAGTTGATCTGTCATTTCGATCCGAATCGGGCACTGGCATGGATGAGAAAACGACCGCCGATGACCTGTAGTTGCTGTGGCGGAACCATGACGATTCTCAAAACGCGCATTCGTTCCATGCTCTCCTCTGCCGTGGCATGGGTGCCAACTTAAGTGGAGGACTGACATTGGTGATGTAAGCGTTAACGACATAAACGAATTGAACGCAGTGGCAGAGCTGAGGGTTGCGCAT
>Ga0210009_1001747_pt1 | contig 17486 bp, 14 predicted proteins | sample CryGeyCG2114_065_FD_185457 | JGI IMG/M metagenome (GOLD analysis project Ga0210009, IMG submission 185457) | Groundwater microbial communities from aquifer - Crystal Geyser CG12_big_fil_rev_8/21/14_0.65 (SPAdes) (version 2) | ecosystem: Environmental > Aquatic > Deep subsurface > Groundwater ... | reverse complement strand
AAAATAGTAAAAAAATAAAATAATATTTAGGAAAAATTTAAATTATTAAATGTAGAAATGAATAAAGATAAATGAAGGTAAAATAAATTTATCCTGGTTTGTTTCTACCGCAGATTATTATACGAAAATTTGGATAAATTTTTTATATTAAAATTTCAAAATGGATAAAAATAATATCAATAAAGCAGGCAAGGAAGATAATAAGGATAATGACGCTGAAAAGAAAAAGAAGAGAAATTTTTTTCCAATAATATTTGTTGTTGGCATTTTAATACTATTTTTTGGAACATATTTTTTTGTGCATCCTTATGTTGATAAACCACCTGAAATCAGTAATGCCGAAAATATTGCACTTCAAAAGGAAAATGCTGGTAATATTACTGGTGCCATAGATGACTACAACAATCTGCTGAATAAAGAGACCAGTGAGGAAAAGAAATGTATATATTATACAAGAATCGCAAAATTATATTCTCAATTGGGAAAAGAAGAAATTGCAAAGGGCTATTATAAAAATGCAGCAAGTCTCGCCAGAGATAAAAATTTCACGACATGTTTGTATGAAGCAATGTTCTGGAGGGGGTATTATGAGAAAAATACAACATGTTTAATGAAAGCGGTTGAACTCGCAGAAAATTTGAATGATGATAAAAAGAAATTTTACTCTTATTCACAACTGGCAAATTATTATTTAAATTTACCTGACCTTACAAAAGCAATGGACTTTTATGATAAAGCAAGGGTCTTAAGTAATAACGGGGACGATAAAACAATTGGCTATAATTATCTTGGAATTGGAATAGTTTATGATAGATTGGACAAGTATGATGATGCACTGCAAAATTTAAAACAAGCGGAAATTTATCTGAAGAAAAGTGATGACAAAGAGGGCTTGCTGAATGTATACCTGGCAATTGCTTATATTTATGCAAAGAACAACGAGACAAAAAATGCGATAGAGTATTATAAAAAGGCAGATAAAATTTCAAATATAACAAATAAATTCAGCAATTCGAAACTTGGAATTGCTTATGCTTATATGATGCTTGCACAAAAAAAATCAGATGAAAAGGACTACAATGCTGCAATAGAAAATGCAAAGGCGTCATTAAATTTATATGTTGACCATTACAGCAGTGAGCATGATGTTGCCAGCGTGCAAAACATTTTATGTTACGGGTATTTTGCAACTGAAAGACAATTGGAAGCAAGAGAATGCTACAATATGCTCAAAATAGAAGCACTTGATAATGATGAAAATAAATTTAAGGCATATACTGCAAGGGCATCACTTAATGAATTCTTTGGGTTAAAATACGAAGGAGTAGAAATAGGTATTGTTGAAGATGAAAACAATGGCTTTAAAAAAATAGATGTATCTTGTCAAAGGGTTTTAACTGCAATTGATGACTATAAGAAAGCACTGGAAACAGGGAAAAGGATAAACTTAGGAAATGAAGAATTAAGCAATATTGTAAAGAAAATTTCCGAACTTGAAGATAAGACAAAAGAATGCTCTGTTGGCTAATGGTTTCAGTATTTAAAAAATTCGCTCTTATATTTAATTTCATAATTTAAAAATTTATTATAAAATTTAAAATTCAACAAAAAATTTAATTTAAAAATTTTTAAAATGGATAGAAAAAATTTGTTAAAGGGCAATGACTTTTTTGGAAATTTAAAAAATTTAGGTATTTTAGCTTTGGTTGTAATTGGAGTTGTTTTGATGTTAAGCGGAAATGTTAGTGCAGCAAATTGTGGTGGTGCAGTGCAATGTGGTTGTGGAGATACTTTAACCTCATCACTGACTATGACAGGAGATTTGAGTAATTGTCCTGGACATGGAATTATATTTGGTTCTAATAATATAGTTTTAGATTGTCAGGGACATACAATTGAAGGAGATGGTTCTGGATATAGTAATGGAATTTATTTAAATAGCAGACAAAACAATACAATAAAAAATTGCATAATAAGAAATTTCGATTATGGAATTTTTTTAGATCATTCCTCAAATAACTTCTTGACAAACAACACAGCAAATTCAAATCGTTATGGAATTTATTTATATTCTTCCTCAACTAACTTCTTGACAAACAACCCAGCAAATTCAAATAGGTAGGGAATTTTTTTATCTTCTTCCTCAAATAACTCCTTGACAAACAACCCAGCAAATTCAAATGGTTGGAATGGAATTTATTTATCTTCTTCCTCAAATAACTCCTTGACAAACAACACAGCAAATTCAAATAATGATGCAGGAATTTACATTTTCTATAATTCAAATTTCAATGAAATTTTAAATAATAAAATTTTAAATAATAGCAATACAGGAATTACAATTTCTAATTGCGACCCTCGGAGGTACTGTTATGATGCTGGAAATTCAAATAACATAATTGAAGATAACAAAATTTCAAATAATGGTGTTGGAATTTTTTCCCAGCAATCAAATTCAATAATAAATAACAATTTTGTCTGCGGAAATGCCAATTTGGACTTTAATTATTCTGCTTGGCAATACAAGTTCTGGGGATAATAATACATGTAATAATTCTGATGGATGGAATGATGTAGGAATAGAGTCGGGGTGTACTTATTATTGTAATTGTGGAAATAATATATGTGAGGCAGGAGAAAATTATGAAAACTGTCCAAGTGATTGTCCAAAACCAGAAGGGTTCACGTTATGGATAATGGGGATTTTGCTAGTAATAGTATTGATAATAGTTGCATATTTCTTTGTGATGAGAAAAAAGAAGGACGAAAGGGAATAAGAAAGTTTCTTTTTTCTTTTTTTAAATTTTCTTTTTTATGTTTTTAAATTTTATATATTTTTCATGACATTAAATATAAAAGCAAAAAATCTGTTTTTGAAGATTGCCCAAACGGCTTTATTTTTTTTCTGTTTTTATCTTTTCATAAATTTTCCTCAATTCCTTTACTGTATTTTCAACAGAGTGTTTCCTTGCTTCATCAACACAATTCTTTGTCAAAATTTCTCTGTTTTTGTATCCATTTTGCAGTTTTGTAAATAATTCATAAACATCTCCTGGTTTGTATAAATATCCTGTTTTTCCAGCAAGGATTGTTTCCTTCAATGCCATCGCATCTGCCCCTATTACAGGTGTTCCGCATGCCATTGCCTCTAATGCAACCAGTCCTTGTGTTTCAACAACAGAAGGAAAAACCAGAAAGTCAAGACATGAGTAAAATTTCGGAAGTTCCTCGTGTGGAATTCTCCCCAAAAATTTAATGTTTTTGCTTATTTTATTTGCCATTTGTTTATAATATTTTTTGGCAGGACCTTCTCCGGCTATTAAAATTTCTCCGTCAAATTTTTTCGCAAGAAATATTAAATCTTCAAGATGTTTTTCTATCCCTATCCTTCCACAATATCCGATACATAGTTTATTTTTATCCTTCTGAAAATTTCTTTGCCTGGTGTCCTCTTTAAATAAATTTATATCAATTCCGTTGCTTATAACTTTAACATTCTCAATTCCCTGTTCTTTCAGATATCCGGCAATTACATTTGAAGGAACTGTTATTAAATCACATGATTTCAGGACAAATTTTTCCCACTTCATAAGCCCTTTCTGCAAAACAGCGGAAATTTTTTTTGTTGATGACCTGGAAAAATAACTGGACATTAAATTTGTTGCATAATGGGTGTAAAGGTGGGTTGGGGTATGATAGGTAATTATACATGGGATTTTTAATTTCTTTGCTACGGATATTCCAAAAATTGCAGAAGAATATAATCCGTGAATATGCACAACATCTAGATTTAGGTTCAGCAGTTTTGCAGACGGAAGGGAAATTTTATATCCTCCATAAAGTGGAAATTTAACTGATGGAAGGGAAATTTCATTCGTGCTTCCTTTGTATTCGCTATTTGGATAAAAAACAAAAATGTTTTTCTCTTTGTAAATTTTGGCAAGTTCTCTTTTCCATAAGTCAATTGTATAGGTTACTCCATTGACCTGTGAAAAATATGTGTCTGTGAAAAAGCCGATTCTCATGGTTTCAAGGTTAAAATTTTTCATCCAATTTCACTTCCTTTCTCTGTCTTTTTATCAATAACAAGCAATTTTATTCCTCCCTTATCCTCAGCAGCCAGAATCATCCCTTGTGATTCTATATTCATCATCTTTCTCGGCTTTAAATTTGTAAGCACAACAACCTGCTTATTGAGTAAATCGTCTAGTTTATAAAATTTCTTTATTCCAGCAAGAATTGTTCGTTTTTCTTTTCCTACATTTACTGTAAGTTTTATCAGCCGATCTGACTTCGGAATTTCTTCTGCATCCTCAATTGTTCCGACCTTTAAATTTATCTTTTTAAATTCCTCATAAGTAATTTCTTTGTTTTCCTTGTCTTTTGTGTTTATTTTTTTCTTACTTTCTTCCTTACTTTCACTACCTTTTCCTTCCTTGGTTTCAACTCCGATTTTTGTGACCTTTCTTTTTACTTCATTGATAATTTTTTCATCCATTTTCTTAAATAAAGGTGAAACATCCTTAATTTCAAATTCAATCTCATTATTATAAATATATTCAAATTTCGGCTCGGACATTAAATTTAGCATCTTGTAAATTTTTATTGATGAATTTGGCAGGAATGGTTGACAAATATTTGCCAGATAATAACAGATTAATACACAGCAATACATTGTTCTTTGACAATTTGTAATATTTTTATTTAAATCCTTCCACGGTGCCTTTTTTTGCATATATTTGTTACCTGTGTCGCTGATTTCCAGAATTTTCTTCAACCCTTCGCGGATGTGTATGTTTAACATTAATTTTTTATACTCCTCTGCCTTCTTTCTAATATCGTTTATTAAATTATATTCGTCATCGCCAAAATTTATGTCCTTAAAATTTATCCTTCCATTAAAATTTTTTTCAATAAACAACATTGTTCTATTTATAAAATTTCCAAAATTTCCGATTAATTCGCTATTTGTTTTATTAATAAATTCATCCCATTTCCATTCAGCATCGCTGTTTTCTGGAATTAAAAATGTCAGATAAAACCGCCACACATCGCTCTCAATTCCGCTGTCTGGCAGATTTTCACAAAATACCCCTCTATTCTGCGACTTTGAAATTTTTCCGCCTTCATAATTCAGATACTGCAATCCTACGACATTGTAAGGCATATTGTATTTTCCATTTGCAAGAAGCATTGCGGGCCAGAAAATCGTGTGAAATATTATGTTGTCCTTTCCGATAAAATGATAAATTTGGACGTTGTCTGCATTATTATTAATATTCTTTTCCCATAAATTTTTTCCGAGTTCATTGGTAAAAGAGATATATCCGATTGGAGCATCAAACCACACATAAAAAACATTATCTGTAAAATTTTCTATTGGAACCTTAATCCCCCATTTTATATCCCTTGTTATGCACCTTTCTTTTAGCCCTTCTTTAATCCATCCGAGTGATTCTGCAATTACTTTATCATTCCATATTCCTTTTTTGCTTTTAATCCATTCTTCCAAAGTGCTGCTTAACTTGTTTAATTCAAAAAACAAATGGGCCCTTTCAGCAATTTTTGGAGTTGAACAGCAGATTGCACATCTCTGATTCTTAAGATCAGTTGGATTCATCATATTCCCGCACATCTCGCACTGGTCACCCCTTGCCTTTTCATATCCGCAGTGTGGACAGGTTCCTTCAACATATCTGTCAGGCAAAACACGATTACATTTTTCACAATACGGAAGCCTGATTTTTCCTTCTTTAATGTATCTGTTTTTATAAATTTCCATAAAAAATTCCTGTGTTGTGCGGTGATGAATTTTATTTGATGTTCTTGAAAAAATATCATAACTTATATTTAACCATTCGTAAATTTTTTTGTGGATATTGTAGTAATAATCGCATAATTCCTTTGGATTTAAATTTTTCTTTTGGGCTGCAATTTCAATCGGAGTTCCGTGTTCGTCTGCACCACCTACGAAGGTCACATCATAATCAAGCATTCTCATAAATCTCGCAAAAATGTCTGCTGGAAGATGGCTTCCGACGATGTTTCCGATGTGTGGGATGTTATTTACATACGGCAGTGCAGAGGTTATTAAAATTTTTTCCTTTGGCTTTGGTTTGTTCATCTTACATATATCTTTTATATAAATTTTATTTGTAACTGTTTATTATTAGAAATATTAGTAAAAAAACAAATATATAATTATTTTAATTTTATGGGTCAGCATAATATTGTTATTTGTGAATAAAATTTATAAAATTCGGATAAAATAAAATTATAAAATTCGGATAAAATAAAATTTAAATGGAAACCGCTACTATTTTATTAGCATGCCCTGACAGAAAAGGAATTGTTGCAGGCGTTACCGACTTCCTTTACAGAAATGATGGAAATATCCTGCACGCAGACCAGCATATTGATGATGAAAGTAAAACATTATTTATGCGGGTTGAGTTTGATTTAGCGGATTTTGCGATTGAAAAAGAAATGATAAAGGATAAATTTCACACAATAGCAAAAAAATTCAGCATGCATCATTCAATAAAATTTTCATCGGAAATTCAAAATATCGCAATTTTTACAGGAAAGGAAGAACATTGTTTATTTGACATACTTTTAAAGCAGAAATCTTATGAATTAAAATGCAACATTCCGTTAATAATAAGCAATCATCCGGATATGGAAAATACGGCAAAATTTTTTAACTGTGGATATTATACGATAGAAAAAACGCAGGAAAATAAAATTTCCCAGGAAACAAAGGAAATGGGCCTGCTGGAAAAATTTAAAATAGATACAATCGTCCTGGCAAAATATATGCAGATTTTAAGTCCGAATTTTATTAAAAGTTATCAAAACAGAATAATAAATGTGCATCATTCCTTTTTGCCGGCGTTTAAAGGTGCAAAACCATATTTACAGGCATATACAAGAGGAGTAAAGTTAGTTGGTGTCACTGCGCATTATGTTACGGAAGAACTGGATAACGGCCCGATAATTGAACAGGAGGTTGTAAGGGTCAGTCACAGTAATACATTGTCTGATTTTATTGAAAAAGGAAAGAATGTTGAAAAACTGGTTCTGGCACGGGCGTTAAAGGCACATTTGGAAAATAAAATTTTGGTGTATGGAAACAAAACGGTTGTTTTTGATTAATTGTTTTAGTAATAAAAATTTGAAATTTAAATTTTATAAAATTTGAAATGGATATAAATTTAGAGGACGGAAATTTTTTTGTGACATATGCGAGAAAAACTATTGAAAAAACTTTTAAAAATATAACTGACAAAGAAGATGAAAATGTTGAAAATGTTGGAGAAATTTCAAAAAAATTTTCAGAGAAATACGGCGTCTTTGTAACGCTTGAAACATACCCTAACCATGAATTGAGAGGATGCATCGGATTTCCTGAACCGGTTTTTCCTTTGATAGACGGTTTAAAAAAGGCAGCACTGTATGCTGCTTATAAAGATCCAAGATTTAATCCGCTGATAGAAGAAGAATTGGATAATATAGTTGTTGAAGTTACAATTTTAACCCCTCCGGAATTAATTAAGGCATCTCCAAATGAATATGAAAAATTTATAGAAATAGGGAGAGACGGATTGATAGTCAGAAAAGGGATGCGAAGCGGATTACTGCTTCCACAGGTTCCTGTTGAATGGAACTGGAAGAAAAGGGAATTTCTGGAAAAAACATGTATGAAAGCAGGACTAAATGCACAGGATTATTTAAAGCAGGATACAAAGGTCTATAAATTTCAGGGAATTATATTTTCAGAAATTTCGCCGAATGGAGAAATTGTTGAGAAAAAGTTAAAATCTGGTGAAAAATAAGTTTTCACTGAATTAAAAAAATACTTTATTCAGAATTTCAAAACAAGTTTTAAAAAAGAGTTGATATTTTAAACATATAAACACATACTTTTAATTGTAAATAAAAATTTTATAATCAGAATTATAAAAATAATTTGTAAATTTTTAAAAATGAATGAAGTGCTATTAAATACAACCATTGATAAATTTATATTTAATTCAAAAATAAAAAGTTTTGTGGATAACAGATATTTTAAAAATGAGGAGGAATTTCTACAAGCAGCAATAAATGAAATGATAAAAAAGACAAAAATTTATAAAGAGAATAAAGACATGGACAATTTTGCGGTTCAAATGGCAAAAAAATATAAAAAAAATTTAAGTGCTGCTGTTATTGAGTCAAGAAAAGAAGAAGATGAACGGTTGTAAATATAAATTTTAAATTACAATTTCTTTATTAAATTTTCAACATCTTCTTCCTTTGCATAAATTATTTCATTTTTACACGAATCAACCACTGTGTTTGGATCCTTTAATCCGTTTCCTGTTGTTATACACACGATTTCTTCACCTTTGTCAATAATTCCTTTGTCAATTAATTTTATCAGTCCGGCAATTGATGATGCAGACGCTGGTTCAACAAATATGCCTTCTTTCCTTGACAGCAGTTTTTGTGCCTTTAAAATTTCTTCGTCGCTCACTGACTCCATATACCCGTTTGATTCATAGACCGCATTAATTGCCTTCTTCCAGCTTACTGGGTTTCCTATTCTTATTGCAGTAGCAATCGTCTCAGGATTTTTTTCCGGAATATATTCTTTTTTATTTTTAAACATATTCACTATGGGCTTAGATCCTTCTGACTGAATGCCTGTCATTTTTGGCTTTTCACCGGCAATTCCCAGCTCGTAAAATTCTTTAAACCCCTTCCAGATTGCAGATATATTTCCCGCATTTCCAACAGGCAAAATTACTCTGTCAGGTGTATGATTTAATTCGTCAAAAATTTCAAAACCAATTGTTTTCTGTCCCTCTAAACGATAAGGATTTATGGAATTAAGCAGATATATTCCTTCCCCGTCACTTATCTTAAATACAATTTCAAGTGCTTTGTCAAAATTTCCCTCAATTGATATAACCTTTGCCCCGAAAATCAGCGCCTGTGCCAGTTTCCCGTAAGCAATTTTTCCCGAAGGAATAAAAACAACACATTTTAAATTTCCTCTTGCAGAATACGCAGCCAAACTTGCGGAGGTATTTCCCGTTGATGCACAGGTTGTAATTTTCTTTCCGAATTCAATTGCTTTGGAAACACCAACAGTCATGCCTCTGTCTTTAAAACTCCCTGTTGGATTTGCACCTTCATTTTTGACAAACAATTTTACCTTTAATTCCCTGCCTAAATTTTTACATTCGTAAAGAGGCGTTCCTCCTTCATTTAAGGATACATTTTTTTTTGCTGGAATTAAGTCTGCATATCTCCATAAATTAAGCCGCTGTTTTCTTGCTTTTTTCAGGTCAAAGTCGCCCGCACTTAATTTAAATTTTATTTCCAGCAGCCCGTCACATTTTGGACATCTCCATATTGGCTGTTCTGTCCATTTTTCTCCGCAGTCAATGCATTGCATATATTTTTCCATTTTAAAATCTGTGAAATTTTATAAATTTTTGATTATTTAGATAGTAATTAAAAAGGTGTTCAAATACGATTTTACCGTTTTCATTTAAATCCCCATTATAAAAGATTTATAATGGGTCTTATTTTGAGCATAGATGCAACTAATCTCACTGCTCAAAAATATGATTTGCATATAACCTTGGTCTTATTTTGAGCATAGATGCAACTAATCCTACCATTCCGCTGCCATATTTTGGACATCCAATCCATTCCGTCTGTCTCCAATGCGGGAAATTTGCATCTTTCATTTCCAAAATCGCCTTTCTTTCATCCCAATGAATTAAAATTTCATTAAATTTCTATGATATTTGTTGTGCTATGTTTCAATATTTTCTTTCCATATTAAAATTGCTAAAATTTTATAAATCTTTGAGGTAATAAATTTAAATTTCTTTTTATTCTTTTTATAATTCTTTTATAATCTTATAAATCATAATTATATCATGATAATTTAATTATTTTAAATATTTAGTCATTTATTATTAATTAGTGTCCATCCATAAACTCGTAATTTTACTGAAAATCTATAAGATTTTCAATCTTTAAAAATCTATAAGATTTTTAAATTGTCAAAAACATAATAATTTACCTTGAAAAAGTTAAAATTTTTCAAAATTTTATACTTTGTGGATGGACACTAATTAAATAATTCGATTAAATTTTTCATTCCGATCAAAAATCATAAAAATCATAAATCCCATACAAAATGGATGCCATTAATCGTGATTTGGAAAATGTAAATTTTTCTTACGGAAAAGAAAAAGCAAAAGAGGGCAAAGACAGTAAGGAGAGTAATGAGAGTAATAAGAGTAATAAGAGTAATGAAAGTAATAATCGTAATAATAGTAATGAAAGTAATAAAGGAAATAAAAACAACGCCCGAAAGAAATACTTTGTCCGGCTCATATATGATGTAATTATCGGTTCTGATGATTCTGATGCGAGCAGGGAACTTGCCATTGAAACATTCACGCTTGCTCTTGAAAAGTTTGTAAAAGATGTCATAGCAGAGGAAAGAAATAAAGTGCTTTCAGAAGTAAGAAATGAAGTAATGAAAAATATAGAAGAATATATAAAGTCAAATATAAACACAATAAACACAAATCATGACGGAAAAATTTTAAATAATACATCTTTTGTGATTGATATGCTTCAAAAAATAAACGAGACGAAAAATCTGGCACAAGGTTCGCAGGCAATAACCAAAGATACTAATGAAAAATCAGAAATGCTCATTGAACGGCTGGAAAAATTTGAAAATGTGCTGAATAAGAGAATGGAAGGAATTGAATGCCTTATTGAACACTCAAAAAAATCAGAAAATCTCACAACCACAGACAGACAAATATTAAATTTCATAAAGGAGAAAGGCTTTGCGTGTGCCGATGATGTGCAGAATGTATTTAAATACTAGGGGAAAAATGCGGCAAGTGCGCGGCTGAATATACTTTACAGAAAGAATGAGCTTGAAAAAATTATCAGCAATAAAAAGGTATACTATCAGAGACCTGATGACAGAATTAAAACAAATTACAGTTAAATTTTAAAAAAAATTTTAAAAAATGTATAAAAATGAAAGAAAATATGTACACATTAAAAATGGATAAAGAAGCAGAAGTAAATCAGCAGGTAAATGTGAAATTTGAAACATGGGTTGGTGAAGCACTTGTGTTAAGAGGAAGCAATCTTGATGCTATACTTACAGATACAAAACGGATGTATCCTGACAAAGCAGTAATCATAAAAAGAGCCGCTGTCAGCAAAGATTCATGAAGAATCAATTATCCGCCAGACAGGTCTTATAAAAAAGCAACCCCGATTACCTCCTCGGTAAAAATGTCTGGCGGAACAATTAAATTTGTAACTGTTCAGTGGGTATTTTAAAATCCGAAAGGATTTTAAAATCTCCGAGCAATTGCGAGGTGATTTTCAAAACGCAAAGTTTTGAAAATATACTGAAAATCTTTGAGATTTTCAATCTTTAAAAAATCTGTAGGATTTTTTAAATACTAAAACCTTCGGTTTCAATCTTTAAAAAATCTATGAGATTTTTTAAATACTGAAAATCTTTGAGATTTTCAATCTTTAAAAATCCATAGGATTTTTAAATACTAAAACCTTCGGTTTCAATCTTTAAAAAATCGGAATTTTTAAATGAGAGCGAAGCGAACTTATTTTAAAATCCGAAAGGATTTTAAAATCTCCGAGCAACTCCGAGGTGATTTTCAAATTCGCAGAGAATTTGAAAAGACACGAACGAAGTGAGCGTATTTTCAAAATGAAATTTTGAAATACTAAAACCTTCGGTTTCAATCTTTAAAAAATCTATGAGATTTTCAATCTTACAAATACTGAAAACTATGATTTTTCAATCTTACAAATACTTGAAGTATTTTGAAAATGTTCTGAACATTTTGTAAATATCCGAACAAAGTGAGTATATTTTTGGGGATGGCTGAATAGTTACTTAAATTTTAAAATCTTCTTTTTCTATAAATTTTGTTCTAAATTTTGTTCATGTATTTCCTGTGTTTTCTCCTGCAGGCTTTGATTTTGATTTTGAGTTGTATCATCTGTATCATGAGCAGCATCCCGTTTTGTATCTGCATCCTGCTTTATATTTGTATCTGCATCCTGATTTTTACCTGCTACAATGACATCAACCGAGGTGATTTTTTCATTTTCTTCAATCCCCATAAGTTTTACCCCTTTTGTATTTCTACCGATTTCCCGCACATCATCTGCTCGCATTCTTATGACTTTGCCTGATGACGAAGAAAGTAAAATTTCATCTTCTACATTAATTTTTTTTGCATCAAGCACATCGCCATTTCTTTCGTCTGCTTTAATATCCTTGATTCCGATTCCTCCCCTTCTCTGTTTCCTGTAATTTAAAAGCTGCGTTCTTTTTCCGTACCCGTGTTCGGTAACAGTTAGCAGCGATTTTGATAAAATTTCCCCTTCTTTTGCTGTAATCATACCGACAACTTTGTCATCTGCCCTTAGCCGTATTCCTTTTACCCCTATTGAATTTCTTCCGACTTCCCTGACATCTGTCTCATTGAAATTTATTGACATGCCTTTTTTTGTTATCAGAAAAACATGATTGTTCATATCTATAATCTCCGCACTTATTAATACATCTTCTTCCCTGATTCTTATTGCAATAATTCCACTCTTTTTTATCCTTGAATAAGCAGAAATTTTTGTCTTTTTAACTATTCCTTTTGAGGTGCACAACAGTAAAGATTTATTTTCATCAAATGAAGGTACAGAGAGTATATTTATAATTTTCTCATCTTCGGCTATATTTATTAAATTTACCGCTGCTTTTCCTTTACTCTGCTTGCCTGCTTCGGGAATCATATATGCCTTTATTGAATAGACCTTTCCTTTATTTGTGAATAACAGCACATAATCATGTGACTGGGCATTGACTAAATTTTTCAAAAAGTCTGCTTCTATTGTTTTTACTCCGGATGAGCCCTTTCCTCCTCTGTTCTGTCTTTTGTATGAGTCCTCTGTTACTCTTTTGATATAGCCGCCATTTGTGAGTGTTAATACAACCCGTGTATTTGGAATTAAATCCTCATCCTGAAGGTCAGAAATTTCGTCAAAGATAGCAGTTCTTCGTTTATCTCCGTATTTTTTCTTTATATATTTTAATTCTTCTTTGATAATTTCATAAATTTTTTTGACATCGCTTAAAATTTCTTTGTGGCTGGAAATTTCACTCATCAATTTGTTATGTTCGCTTTCTGTCTTTCCCTGCTCCAGCTTTGTTAACTGCTGAAGTTTCATCTGCAGCACAGCATTTGCCTGAATCTCTGTCAAATTAAATTTCTCCGTTAAAAATTTCATCGCCTCATCCCTGCTTTCTGCTGCCCTTATCTCCTTTATAATTTCATTGGTATTTGACAGAACAACCATGAAACCATCAAGTATATGCGCTCTCTCTTCCGCCTTCTTCAGTTCGTATTCTTCTCTTTTCCGGACAATATTTTCCCTATGTTTTAAAAATTCGCCTATAAGTTCCTTTAATCCCAGCACCTTTGGAACACTGTTTACCAGAACCAAATTTATAATTCCGAATGTTGTGGTAAGCTGTGTATGCTTAAACAGCTGATTCAGCAAAATTTCTTCGTTTGTATTGTGCTTTACATCTATTACTATCCGTATTCCGTTCCTGTTTGATTCGTCTCTTATGTCTGTAATTCCGTTAATTTTTTTTTCACGCGATAAATTTGCGATATTTTCAACTAACTGTGATTTATTGACCATATAAGGAATTTCTTCAACGATGATACTGTTTCTACCACTCTTTTTTTCAATCGTTGTCTTTGCCCTGATCTTTATTATTCCCCGCCCGGTCGCATAAGCTGCAAATATGCCCCTTTTACCGTAAATTTCTCCGCCTGTTGGAAAATCAGGACCTTCAATTACTGTTGTCAGTTCTTCAACGGTAATTGAAGGATTATCTATCTGCATAATCGTTCCGTCAATGATCTCGCTGATATTGTGAGGAGGCATATTTGTTGCCATTCCTACAGCTATACCGTTTGAACCGTTAACAAGTAAATTCGGAAATTTTGCGGGAACTACGGATGGCTCTTTTAAAGTGCCGTCAAAATTTTCCCTAAATTCAACTGTTTCTTTCTCTATGTCTTCAAGCATTTCGTCTGAAATTTTTGAGAGTCGTGCCTCAGTATTGTGATTTATAAATCCGTTTGCCACAAAAGAATGGCACTTGCTGTCAACTCTAACCGAATAGACATCCTCTTTTTCTAATTTTTCAATTATCTTTATTTTATTAAAGAAGAAATGATTTTCAAGTAACCAGTCAATCAGTTTTTTATCCGTGTCTTTCAGATATTTCTTTAATTCATACACATATCTTTCCAAATTAGTATATCTGTCAAAATTGTGTTTTTCAATATATTTGTTTTTGTAATTTTTTTTTATATATTCCCCTAAGAAAGGAATGTAATCGGTCCTGCTCATCCTTGTGGTCTTGCTGCTTTCAATTTCTGATAAAAGAGATTTCTTTTTTTCTGAGAAAAATCCAATTTCATCTTTAAATTTTTTAATATTCTCAACGCCTGACAATAACAATTTATAGCAATTGTTTCTCTTATCCTTGTAGGGCTGTGTCGTTGTTATTCCAAAATTTAGAAGTAAAATTTTTAGCTGACTCATTAATTTTTCACTCTTTGAATTGTATACGAGTTCTATTGATATTCTATTGTGTTTTTTATCTTTGTTAACAACAATTGAACCACCACCTTCAAAAAGCGCCTTTAAAAAGTCCCTTATTATTTCTTTCTTTGACAACAATACGGCAAATGGAATCTCTTTTTTATCTGACTTTGCTTCATTTAAACCAATATTTTCAAAAAATTCAACAACCTTTTGATGATAAATACCCAACTCCATACAATTGTCTTTTACTTTTATATTTTTTTCATAAATTTTGATGCCTTTAAATTGATTGTTAGTAATTTCTTTTATTTTGTTATAAAATTCAGGGTCTTTGTTGTTGAACAAAATTTGTTTCTGATGAAATGAGCCCTCTGAAACAAGAGCACCTAATAAAAAGCCAAGATATTTATTCATTTCTTTTGGAAGTTCAATATCTTTGTATTTTTCATTTTTCGGGCAATATTCGCTTAAATCCAAATTTTTTTCGCTGAACAGTGATTTGCGACTTATCACAACATAATCATCTATTTTTATATCCTTAAGCAATTTCCATGCTATTGCCGGAATTCCGTGTTTGTTTATCTGCCAGCAAAGAACTGGATGATTATAACTTCCTTTTAATTCATATCCTTGTTCAGTAATAATTTTGATAATTTCATGCTTTCCGGAATTAAAGAATTTATTTGCATTATTTATATTTCCTTCATAATTCAGAACTTTTAATTCAATATCGCATTCTTTTTCACTTGAAATTTCTCCAACAGGAATAATACCTTTATCAGTTAGAAGTAATGTATCTCCGGTAATACAATATCTCATAGCAGCCGGACTATCCCCGTCGATCGATCCAAAATTTCCCTGTCCGTCTGCAAGAAGATAACGGTAAGAAAAATCCTGTGCCATTCGGACAAGTGCATCATAAATAGATGCGTCTCCATGAGGATGATATTTACCCATTACATCTCCGACTATTCTGGCACACTTTTTGTATGCCTTGTTTGAGTCCAGTCCGAGATCAAGCATTCCGTAAAGGATTCTTCTGTGAACCGGTTTTAATCCGTCCCTGACATCAGGCAATGCCCTTCCAACTATAACACTCATCGCATAATCCAAATACGAACGTTTAACTTCACTTTCAACATCCCTTTCTATAATAATCTCTTTGCTTTCCTTTTTTTCTGAATCATCAGTGTATTCATTATTTTTCCTTGCTTTATCTGACTTGTCTTGAGCCATTTGACATACGAAATTTAAAATTTATATAACTTTAATATAACTTTAATTTAATATAACTTTAATATAACTTTAATTTAACTATACCTTTAATTTAACTATACCTTTAATTCCATCTTTCCCACAATCAAAAAATGGACAAGTAATTTTAAAAATTTACAAAATTAATTGTGTTTAACAACAAAAATACACTCACTTCGTTCGTGTCTTTTCAAATTCTCTGCGAATTTGAAAATCACCTCGCTATCATTTGGATATTTTAAAATGGACACAATTTGAAAATCACCTCGCTATCATTTGGATATTTTTAAATCTTTGGGATTTAAAAATTACGCCCAAACTTTTACACATGGGCGGGAAACTCGGGTTTAATTTAACTACTCCTTTAATTTAACTACTCCTTTAATCTAAATATACCTTTAAATATAAATTAGATTTTCATCACTTTATTACTAATTCCAAATTTATTCCTGCCAATATGCAACAGACAAATTCCTTCCCTACCTTCACATTCAACAACACTTCCGACAACCAAAACCCGGTCATTAACTTCCTTTTCAAATTCCAGTTTACATTCAATCCTTCCCGCACATTCTTTTATTCCTGGCACATTTACCTTCCTGGATTTTTCGGCGGTTAGATTCGCATAAGAAAATTTATCGTTTCTTTCATTTCCGGAATATTGTGCACATTTCCATAAATTTGGCAAAATTTCTTCGGTAGGAATATTTATAACAAATTCTTTTGTTTGCATTATATTTTTTAAGGTTTTTCTTGTATTTGCGAAAGAAACGGCAACTAATGGCGGTTCCCATGCAACAGGCATTACAAAACTGAACGGTGCTACATCGGGATTTCCTTCTTCATCTGTTGTTGATATTAATACGGTGGGTCTGGGTGCCAGCAATTTATAAAAATTTTTTATTTCCATTTTAAAAATTTATGAAATTTAAAATATATTTTAACATATATTTGAACCTGCTCAATAAGGGGAGGCAAATTACCATAGTACATACATAAAATAAGAGTAGATTGCCTCCCAATATTGAGCAAATACGATTTACTATATAAAATGTTCTATTATTACTGTCGTTTATATAGAAAAAATACGCTTGTTATAGTACACTCCGAACGATGGTGAGCGTATTTTTTGGGTGGCTTAATAGTTACAATAAATATTGATATAAATATTTTAAAAGGAAAATATAATTTATAAAGCAATAAATAATTTATAAGCAAAATTGCATATCTGTGTCCGCGATAGGATAGTTTGGTCAAGTCTACGGGACTGTGGATCCTGTGACCCGGGTTCAAATCTCGGTCGCGGACCTTTGAAATTTATTATAGTGAATCTATCAACATTTTACACCCAATATACGATTTGGTGCTGACCCACCAAAACTGGAATATTTATATATTTGTTTTTTTACTAATATTTCTAATATTTTCCTCTATAAAGCCCAAACATAGTTTGTAATAGCACTAATAAGACATTATGTAATTTTACTGAAAATCTTTTTGATTTTCAATCTTTAAAAAATCTGTGGGATTTTTTAAATACT
>Ga0210009_1001742_pt1 | contig 17524 bp, 12 predicted proteins | sample CryGeyCG2114_065_FD_185457 | JGI IMG/M metagenome (GOLD analysis project Ga0210009, IMG submission 185457) | Groundwater microbial communities from aquifer - Crystal Geyser CG12_big_fil_rev_8/21/14_0.65 (SPAdes) (version 2) | ecosystem: Environmental > Aquatic > Deep subsurface > Groundwater ... | reverse complement strand
AGCTCTAATTTGCTTAATGGCCCATTTTCTTTTTTTTCGTTTAATTTGTACATAAGAACCACCGAGAAGGGGGTTCTTCGATTATATATAAAGATGAAGAAATGTTACCCACTTATGTGACTAAACAATGCCAGAAGTTTTGTAGAAAGCCGTGTTTTGATAATTTAGGTCTATTTATTTTCATATCAACACTTGGCAGAGTCCAGAGCCAAGCGGTCCGGACACTATCTGCTCCCGCCTTTTGATTCATCAAACAGATATTGTCTACTGAGTGGGGCCAAATAGCGCACGCTGACCAAAGAACGGGTCAGGGTACCAATTTCATCCTTATCAGATCAATCCATAGTCAAAACGAAGTATCAAACAGGCATAAAAAATCAAAACCTACAGGTATCAAAAAGGCCAGATAATATATCCTTATGGCTTTTCGCAAGACCAAGATAGTTCTCTGCGTCATGATACAACGCAAATCTTTTGCCAAGATCGGATTCTGCCCTGCCGCTTGAATATGCCTTTTCAGCCTTATTGATATATTCGTCTATCTTCACAGAGATCTGCGATGAGACCCCTTCAAGGCACTTGATCCTATTCTTATATCTCTCAATTTCTGCGCTAGTATCAGATAGTTCAGTCTCAAGACCCCTATCATCATTGAATAAAGCTGGACAGCCAGTAAAGAACACCAATGCTGAAAGTGAAACCCCAACTATCGTATTTCTGATCCCCATTTAAAACCCACCTCTTCTATCAAAAACCACAGCGCCATGCCCTTATAATACTTTTCTATATACAAAAAATGCAAAATTAATTAAATGGTAGATAAAGCCCTATTTGTAGATGGAATCAAATCTAGCCGATATAGTGAGAAAGAACTGCGCTGGTGTATTCTCAATGCCTGCTCTTTCAGGCATCGTCCCATGTCCGCAATTTGGGATCGACGTAGAAGGATCTGGCTTATTATACGCATTAACAGAACGACCGATGGAAAAAACACAGGAAACAGAAATCGCGGTCGAACATTATCCTTTGAAACTGAAGCACCTTGAGAAAAAGCTATCTCGGGATATGTCAAAAGAAAGGACAAAGCTATTCACAGATCGTTTCAAAAAGAAATTTGGGGCAGCATCATGCCTTAGGACCAATAATCCATATTACCCTGCTTTGATAGGTCCTATCGAAACTATGAACTCCGTTATGAAATACATCAAATCCGACCAAAGCGCATTATTCACATTTTTCACAAACATATTCTATTGTGAAGAGAAGAACCGATGCAGGATCATCAGGTATTTCAAGAGCCATGACAGTGATTCTTTTGTAGGGATCATTCAGAATCAATCAAGATCAGACATCAATAATTATTGGATCACTGAATTCACCAACGGAAGATATGGATATGATCAAGTGCATATCAAAGACATGGTCATGCGTCCAAGAAAAGTTATATTGAGAAAGAAGTGAATATCTATTTTTACTTCCCTTTCTTAGGTGGATCAAGTGAAGTTCTCTTTTGACTCTTCTTGATATTGTCATCTGATATCTCTTCTTTTGATCCAATGTCATTGTCCGCGAGACTATTTATCTCAACATCATCGACATCTATATCCGAAAGTGGCTTGTATCCCGGCTTTTTCCATTTCATCCATCCGAGCACCGCAAAAAACATGATAATAATCAACGCGCCGCCGATCAACACCCAACGTAGATTCATGATTTGAACAGGATCGTCCATCTTGTCTGTCACTGTAACGGTTTTCTTTCCTGCCTTAGTGTCAATTGTAGAAGATGTATTCGCTATTGTGAGATTGCTTTGCTTAGAAGAATTCACAACACCAATATCCCAAGATGCGGTCATTACTGAATTATTCGACTCAGGAGAGTAAATAGTGAATATCTTCTCTTCTGAAAATTTCATTCCTTTAGATGATTTGAATGTCAGATTCACTGCGATCGTCGTACTCCGATTCGGGACAGTGAATCCTACATATGCAAGATAGAGCTTCTCATCGCTTTTGATGATGTTGAAAGGTGTATGCTTTATGACTTTGATCACTGTGTCATTTGAGATCACTATCACATCGACATCATTGAAATCATTTGTCTTGTCACGGTTCCATATACTCAGATTGATCCAACCGTCATCACCAGGAACATAAGTTATCTTTGATCTTTGCTGCAATATAGATATGCCCTCAGATGGGACTATCACTGTTATATTCTTATCGTATCTCGCTTTTGCCTGATTAATGATCGCGTCTACAGAAAGTTCCATCTTCATCACACCAGGATAATCTGGCCTGAATCGGATAGAATGTGTTATCTTCTCTCCCTGACCAAGTGAAGCTTTTTCTGTCAGCACGCCGCGTCCACCTGTGCTCAATGTCCGGCTTGTCAACCTCATAGATTCCGGTATCTTCAATTGCATGTCTATCGCAAGCCTTGATTCGGTATCAGAATCATTCATCGCATTCAACACGTCAAAAGAAAATGTCCCTTCTTCGAATTGATCTATTGTGTTCTGGATCCATATGGGGGTGACTTTAAGAAAATCGCTTGGATCTTTCACATCTATCTTTGTTGAATATTGGACAGTCTTGTTATCAAGATAAGACGTGCAGTTTATCTTTCCAGAGAATTCTTTTGTACCAATAAGATTATAAGAGAAGATCGCTGTCCCGCCTTTCTCAAGCTTTCCAGTCCATTGTATTTTGTCCCCTATGCGAGATGAGCCAGCAAAGCTCTGTATCACAAAAGAATCTGGTATCGTCTCGACCACCTTCACATCGTATAACGCCACATCATTGTTGTTCGTGATCGTCACTTTGACAGAGATTGGATCACCGATGATAACTGATTCTTTTGAAAAAAGATGATCCACTCCGAGGTCGATGATATCGACCTCATTTTTATATATCTTCAGGTGGACTTGATGATATTCCTTATCAGTCCCATAATCTATTGTGCCTTGGCCTTCATGCGGATCGAATCTGGTGTCATCGAAACAGAATTTATAAGATCCAAGTGTCTTGCAATCAGACAGAGGGACCAATAATCGATCATCAAGCAATTTCACCTGCACAAGCTCGACATCACCAGATGAGAATATGACCCGAAATCCCAAAGAATCAACAGTATAATTCTTACTTGTGTCGTACCAGTCCTCTTTTTTGAGTGTCTCACTTGCATAGACCACAGGAATCAACAGAAGAACAATCAAGATTAGGAATTTTTTCACCATTAATTTCCAATAGATCACATGACTTATAAAGGTTCACACTGCTGAAACGCGCTGTTGAGTCAGGATTATGCATTCAAATAAATCTGAACATCCATCTGAACCATTAAATTCTAAGTTCTATTATCTTAGAATCAAATAATGGAAGAAAATCAAATGCGGCACACGCAAGCCGCATTCTACATAATGCAAATGAGTAGAATATTAATCATTTTAGATGACATTCAAGAAACCAAATATAGCCAAATCTGCGAATCACCGGGAGTTTATGGAATAAGCGATTCACGAAGGTAGATATTAAAGGGACATTCAATGGTAAAATGAGGCGATATTTCTCATCAAATCCAAAATTATTTAGATGAAGGGCAGATCTGATCTCACTCTGTTTAGGCCACCGATGTGGTCCCTCGTGTTTAAGATTGAAAAATTCTGCGACTTCTGAGATCCATGACATCATATAATTTGTTACCCAAATATAAACCCTAGTATCTTCAGTACAGAGGTGTCTCACGCTTTGTATTGTCTTTTCCACACTTGTGACATGTTCAAGTACATCTGCCAAGATAATTATATCAAACGTTTGATTAAGTCTCAGATTCTCTGCTGCGGATACTTTGAATTTAAGAGTTGAGTAATGTTTGAAGCGTTTTTTTGCAATGTTCACCATCCCAGGTGAAATATCTATGCCCATGCCATTTTTTGCTTTGAGCGAACTCAATAGATCTCCTGTGCCGCATCCGACATCTAATATTTTTTTCCCAGGCGGTATTGTTTCTTTAAAGGTTTTGATGAGTTCAGATAGATAATATGGATGCTCACGTTTCTCTCGTATAAATCCAGAACTGGTCTTATTGAAATAATCTCTATTTTTCAGACGAAAATTTGATTGCCTATCTTTTATTTTACTCATGTATAATTCCTCTATTGATTAATACAACTGGGGTGAGATTATATAATTATATTGAAAAAAATGAATGACTGTTGAGTCACGTAAATGGTTTACAGTTCTAATAGTTTATAAAACCTCTAAAATTTCTTTTCAAAATCATTATGAGAAGTAATTACAGTATCATTAAAAAAACACAAATTATTAACCCCTTTCGGCAGTATACAACTGCTGAAACACGCCCACAAAAAATCACATGAACTGTTGATATGCGAACATTATCAGGAGGACTGAACAGAACAAGACCCCGACTCTCCAGAATATAATTTTCATGTCATACCTCCGTAGGACAAGTGCCCCCTGTTTTGGTCCAGGAATCCCCGCCTTGTCTGGAGGCATCAAGTCCATAAGCATAGACAAATCCCCCAAACCAGATGTAACTGGAAATACTTCCTTATTCTTGAGAATGAGGTAACTCCTATTAAAGAAGAGATTGCTACGCTAGAGTGATTCAGATAAGACCATCATCCTTCAGGGCATGATATTGATCACAACCGATAGGAATCGATATCTGCTTTTATTGATCCTTCGAATGAGATCTCAAAACTGCATGTCTGATTGACAGCATCAATGAATGTGGTCTTGTCACTCAAAATCTCATACCCCGCAAGTTCATCGTAACGACCCAGATTTTGATGAAGGCACTTTTCAACTAAACCATCAAGAATCCCGTATTCAAGAACTGTTTTCCGTAGATAACTTAAAAATCCACTTCTTTCAGCTGGCATAAAATCAACATCCGAAATATCGATAGTGATCTTTGCACCGCCTTCAAAATGCCCATTAGTATATCTGTATCCAGAATATCCGATTCTTCGTGGACTAATGATATCAATATCTAATTCAGATAATGTGACTGGTTGATCTTTTTCATATATCCGATCACACAATGATTCAAATCGTTCGTTCTTTTCCATCATAAATCACTATCTGATGGATTAGAGCAAAGTATTTAAGTCTTACTATCCAGCCGATAGTGTGTCCTATGCTAGTCTTTCTTTTCATAACTGCGAGTTAGTCAATCGAAAACGACCACCCCTGGTCACAGACCAGTGGCATAATTCGCAAAGCGAATTATAAGTTTGCTTAAAACTGCAAAGCAGTTTTAAATTCTGCTTTAGCAGAATTTAGCAAACTTAGCTCCGCTTCGCTCCGGGTCGTTTTCTCGGACCCTTGCATTTCCACTAAATCACCACTCGTCAATAGACGAGAGGAAATGCAAGATTATAAAAAGAAAAAAGTGGGTTATGGAGAAGTAACAGTGGATATGACAATCGCGCAGTCGTAAGACGGCGCACTACTAATAAGAATTTCTAAAATAATATAACTATCGCTCTCGTCATCTCTCAATCAAAACCAATGCATAGGAAATATTTCTATCTAGGACAATCATCAATGAAAAAGAAAAAAGGGATTATGTTATATTAAAATATTAAAATCCAAATAAATTAGCTTAATGTCTGAGATCCTTCATAATAAGTTCTTAACAAACCTTCCCCAGCTCTTTCAGAAAATCTCATGTTTTCTTTATTACAATTCGTCATTTTGTTACAATGAGTACATTGTTGAAGATTACCAGAAAGATTACTAGAAAAAAATGTTTTTGAATCTCCAAATTGAATTGCAGCAGTAAACCACTTCCCACACATTTCACATTTTAATTCACAAATTGTTTTTCCAAGATTAATGTCTTCTGACATGTATATCACCAAGCACGAGAATTCATTAAAATTATATAATGTTTTGTATAGCTATCGCTACAATCAATCTAACCATGCATAGAAGATCTTGTTATAGCTATGACTATATCATAACCAAGTCTATATCATAATTATCATTTAACTAAATACAATTCAGTTGATAACCATTCAACATAGAAAAAAGCAATCATAAAAAAAGAAAGAAAAAAGAAAAGCGGTCCGCAAACGGACCACTTTCTTTTATGAAAGCCACAGTCTCTTCATACAAGTATGAAAAGACCAATACGCAGACAAGCAAGCTTGTCGCGCACTGATTTTTTTCTTTTGGAAAAAAACCAGTACATAGGAAGAATACACGAACGAACAATTAGTAGCCGCAGGCTGAATGCCTCGTTGCCTTAGCACTTACACCCCGACTCTATCAACCCTGTCTTTTACAGGAGTTCTATGGTATCTCTTTTCACGGCGGGCTTCGAGCTTAGATGCTTTCAGCTCTTATCCCTTGACGCGTAGCTGCCCAGCGTGCCCTGTCGGACAACTGGTGAACCAGAGGCGCCGAACTTCCGTTCCTCTCGTACTAGAAAGTCCTTCCATTCAGATACCAAACAATTCCAGCAGATATTAAACCAACTGCCTCGCAGCGTTGTGAACCCAGCTAACGATCCCTTTTAATGGGTGAACACCCCCACCCTTGGCTGCTTCTGCACAGCCAGGATAGGCAGAGCCGACAGCGATGTAGCAAGCCCCGCCGTCGATCTGCTCCAAGTTCTGCTTTAGCAGAACTTATATGAGCTCTCGGGCGGGACAACTCTGTTATCCCCGGAGTAACTTTTCGGCCATCTCCAGCCGCCACTAATGCGGACATGGAGGTTCGCTAGACCAGACTTTCGTCTTTGGATTTGATTAAGCTACAAATCCAATCAGGCAAGCTTTTGCTCTTACACTCCACGACGGATTTCCAACCCGTCTGAGCTTACCTTTGGGCGCCACTGATATGTTTTCAGCGGCATGCCACCCCAGCTAAACTGTCCGCCTATCGATGTTCCGCTTTTCAGCGGTTAGTAACACAATTTCAAAAGGATGGTGTTTCATTGACGCCTATTCTGTATCCGAAAATACAAACGTAACAGCTTCCATCTACACTACGCATCTAAAGTCGTGTCACAACGACAGGTTACAGTAAAGTTTCACGGGGTCTTCACTTCCCACTGGAATTCTCCGGCTTGTGCACCGGACAAGTGTGTTCAGGGGCTTCTGACTGGGGACAGTGACGATCTCGTTACGCCATTCATGCAGGCCGTCATTCAAACGGCAAGGCATTTTGCTACCTTAAGAGAGTTATAGTTACCCCCGCCGTTTACCCATCCTTAGCTCCGTTGAACCGAAGTTTTAGATATGGGCACTGGGCAGACGTCGCCTTCTGTACAAGCCTTTGCAGGTTAGCAGAAAGCTACGTTTTTGTTAAACAGTCGGACCGTCCTAGTCACTGCGCCCTGTATTTGCAAACATAAGCCTACAAATATAGGGACCCCTTCTACCGAAGCTTCGGGGCTAATTTGCCGAATTCCCTCAATCAGATTACACCCGGACACCTTAGGTTTCTCACCTAGGGGCACCTGTGCTGGTTCTGGGTATGATTAATAAAGATCTTTGCTTGTTCCTTTTTCATGGTCTCTTGGCATCAACTGAATACCTCATAAGAGGTACTATTCATGGGTTTAAACTACTTCTCGACATTACGACACTCCATAGATATATCCCATTTAACACAGTAGACAACCTGTGTCAGTCTAGCCGAAAGAGTCAGAAACAAACCTTGTGTTGCCACACATACTTTATTAGTAAAGGAATATTAACCTTTTGCCCTTTCCCGGATACTCGAGTTACGAGTCCAGTTAGGATCAACTAACCCTTGGCTGATTTGCATTGCCAAGGAACCCTTGCCCTTTCGGTGATGATGATTCTCACATCACTTAGATCCTACTACCGCCAGGATTTGCATTTCCACATGGTCCACATCCTCTTTCGAAAATGCTTCTGCCCTTGCAGAACGCCCACCTACCACAATGCTTTCGCATGTCCACAGTATCGGTAACTAGTTTAGCCCCGTCCATTTTCAGGGCCTACAACCTCGAAAAGTAAGCTGTTACGCACTTTTTAAAGGGTGGCTGCTTCTAAGCCAACCTCCTCTCTGTCTTCGGCTGTAGACACCTTTTGAGTTTACACTTAACTAGTATTTTGGGACCTTAACTGTAGTCTGGGTTTTTCCCCTCTCGGATCACAACTTTACGCCGTGACCCCGTCTTTTGACTTCTACGATGTCTGAGCATTCGGAGTTGGACAAAGATGCGAGCAGTTTCCCACCCTAACACCCAAATCCGTATCTCTACCTCCCAGACCATCTCCGTCAAAGCTTGACTGCGGCCAACTTCGGTGGGAACCAGCTATCACCGCTCTCGATTGGCTTATCACCCCTAAACGCAAGTTAGAGGAACACTTGCACGTAGCACCCCTTCAGGCCTCCACTAAGTTTTACCTCAGCTTCACCTTACTCACGCTTAGTTCGAGCGGCTTCGGGTCGCACACTAGTGACTTGATGGCACTTTCATACCACGCTCCTCGCAAGCTGCGAGCTTTCGGTTTCCCTACGGATTCCTGACGATCACATCAGTTATCCTCGCCACTAACATACAGTCCCTGGCACGTTATTCAAAACGCACGATACAACCCCTAAAGGCCGTATCACCCTATCACTGTCAGGTTTCAGGATCTTTTGACTCCCTTTGTGGGGGTCCTTTTCAAATTTCCCTCACGGTACTCTTGCTCTATCGGTCTCTGAGCCTATTTAAGGTTAGAAGTTAGTCCCTCCTATTTCTTCCCGCCTAATATCCAATAGACGGTACTCGAGATACTATCACATCCATCTTCCTTCTCTTACGGGGCTATCACCCTCTATGGCACTCCTTTCCAGAAGATTTCAAATCAGAAGATTAGGACTAAAAGATAGTCTAAAACACCACATCTCCACAACATTACTGCTGCGGATTCAGTTTGCCTTATGCCGCTTTCGGTCGCCCTTAATCACGGTATCCTTATTAGTTTCTTTTCCTGCGGTTACTAAGACGCTTCAATTCACCGCGTTCCCCTACGCTGACGCGCATCTAAGATGAAGTCACATTAGGGCATCTCCGGTTCAAAGGTTACATGCACCTCGCCGGAGCATACAGTAGCTTGTCACTCCCTTCGTCGGGGATCAGAACCAATTCATCCACCTGACAGTTTCCGGTGTATTCTTCCTATGCATGGCTCATCATCGTTAAGTCTGGAAAAAAATTACGATTAACCCTTCACTCGGCAATGGTTAGCTGCCGAGTTGCGTTCATTTAAACCAGCTTCCGAGGCGATCTATTTCCTCACTGGCCATCTGCAGTTGAACACTGCGTGATTAATGAAAGTAATATGGAGTCGTCGGGACTTTCAACGGCGAGCACCAATGGGCTCTTTTCCAATTTTGAACCCGAGGCCCCCTCCTCACTTGACTTGACAATCCATCTCGTCAGAGTGTGCAAGGGAGGTGCTCTACCGGACTGAGCTACGACCCCAAATTTATGAAAATAAAAGAAAAGCAATCAATTAGTTCGTTTTTGTCAGTTATGTTTGACTGACAAGATTTAAAAAAAAGGAGGTGATCCAGCCGCAGGTTCCCCTACGGCTACCTTGTGACGACTTAACCCACCTCACTGAACTTGAATTCGAACTGATCCGTGAACCAGTCCTCATCCGAACCCGGCTCGGTTGGTTTGACGGGCGGTGTGTGCAAGGAGCAGGGACATATTCACCAGAAGATGATAACTTCCGATTACTAGGGATTCCGACGTCATGAGGCTGAGTTACAAGCCTCAATCTGGACTTAGATAGGGTTTCGAGGTTTAGCTTCTCCTTTCGGAGTTGCGTCCCATTGTCCCTACCATTGTTGCGCGCGTGTAGCCCATGAGATTCGGGGCATACAGACCTACCGTAGCCTGCACCTTCCTCTGCGTTACCACAGCAGTCCCCACAATGTGCTCGGTCCTCCCCGAAGGGAACCGTTAGCAATAGTGGGTACAGGTCTCGCTCGTTGCCTGACTTAACAGGACACCTTGCGGCACGAGCTGACGACGGCCATGCACCACCTCTCGGCTCGTCAGGTAAAGCCATTAACTTGACCTTCATCCTGCCGTCGCCCATGGTGAGATTCTCTGCGTTGAGTTAGATTAAACCGCACGCCGCACCCCTTGTGGTGCTCCCCCGCCAATTCCTTTAAGTTTCAGTCTTGCGACCGTACTTCCCAGGCGGTGAGCTTAACATCTTCACTACGACACTGCGCATCCATGTAGAATGCGCAACACCTAGCTCACAGCGTTTACGGCCAGGACTACGAGGGTATCTAATCCTTTTCGCTCCCCTGGCTTTCGTTCCTCACTGTCGGATCCGTGCTAGTAAGGCGCCTTCGCCACAGGTGGTCCTCCTTGGATTATAACATTTTACCGCTCCCCAAGGAATACCCCTTACTTCTCCCGGTCCCAAGTCTAGCAGTGTCTTCTGCACGCCGTTATGTTGAGCACAACGATTTCACAGAAGATTTACCAGACCAGCTACGAACGCTTTAGGCCCAATAATTACGGTTGCCACTTGTGGCGCTGGTGTTACCGCGGCGGCTGGCACCAGTCTTGCCCACCACTTATTCGCCAAGATATTTACTCTAGGCAAAAGCCTATACTGTGTATAAGCACTAGGGATTCCCTTCTCACACTTTCGTGCATTGGAAAGAGTTCGTGCCTGCTGCACCCCGTAGGGCTAGAACCAGTGTCTCAGTGTTCTTCTCGGGGCGACCTCGATAAAGGCCCCTACCGATCATCGGCTTGGTAAGCCATTACCTCACCAACTACCTAATCGGCCGCCGACTCATCCTTAGACGCCGAAGCTTTGAGGGATGAAACGTTCCAGTTTTCATCCCATATACGGTATTAGCCTCAGTTTCCCGAGGTTATTCCATATCTAAGGTAAGATTATCGACGTGTTCCTGAGCATATCGCCGGACCCTTGCGGGCCCAAGACTTGCATGGCTAATCCGAATCCCCATAGCAGCAACCTCCCGCAGGATCAACGGGAATTTCTTATTGAACGGTCGCATATTGGAATTTTAGGGATATTGTCACTCGACAATATTTCCACAAACTAATTGATTGCTCTCTTTCATGCCTGACACATTTGCCTCAGGCACACATTTTTGTGAATGTTACAGAACATTGGAGGTGATGAAATTTGGTATCAGTATGGGGAATACGGGGGGTATTTAAATGTTTCTATTTGGACAAGATAAATTATGGGTGCTAAGTCATTTATAAGTTACCCGACGAAGAATCAGAGAGTGTCGACTGGAAGATTCGCCGCGAAATCAAGCAGCACGTCCTCACCATCTTCTCTCTTGCTCAAGGTATTTGATCTATATTGTGAAAGGACGCTGTCTTTCCGTGCCTCGGTGAGCTTTTTTAGCTTCGATGCTTTAAGTCGTCTAACCCGTATAGCCTGCCTGATCCAAGTATTGTGAGATACCAACACGTGATGCAGATCTTCAAGATAGCTTTCGTAGGCACGATCAAGAATATTTTCTCCTATGAACGTCTCCACGTGAAGAAGAGAAAAGTGATGTAAAGACAAGTCATCTAGCTTCCTTATTTTAGAAAGACAACCCGCCTGTCCAAGATTTCTAAGCGCATCTTTTTTCCCTGGAAATTCATCTGTCTCTAGTTTAGTCCATAAGAGATCAAGCTGCTCGCGACGGATCTGATCCTTACGAACAGATGCATAAGATGGATTATTGATCCTCCCGTCGGTGATCTTATCAAGAAGTTTAAGTTCGCGTCGATACATCTGCTCATATCTCTCATTTGCCTTCCAGATTCTTTTCCATGATGATTTCACATATTGAATGAATCCACTTGTGATCATATCAAGATCCTTCTTACATGAAAGATTTGAATCACCATATTCATCCCCAAATGAAGCATGGAGCGCAGAAAAAAGGTGTGAAGCCTTTTGATATCTTTTTTCAGGCTTATCTACCAGATTAAGTATTACTCTGCCTAACCAGTCAGCCACATTGGATTGTGCAAGTGCTTTTTTCACTTCTTTTTTCTTGAGTCCAGCCATCCCCATCGGTGAATACTCAGCAGGGAATTTTCCTGTCGCGCAGAAAAAAAGAGTGGCGCCAAGACCATAAAGGTCGCTACGCGCATCGCAGACTCCACCGAGCTGCTCCGGTGCGGCATAACCAAGCGTGCCGACGGTGGTCGTGCCATTCATTGTTTCATCAGCATTAATTTTAGTGACACCAAAATCGACGAGATGACACAGACCATCTGAATCAATAATTATATTTTTAGGGTTCACATCCCTATGCACAAGACCATTTCCGCTGGAATGCACATACGACAACGGAGCGAGCACACTAATAGCTACAGATCTGCATTCTTCTGAAGAAAGTCTGCCATTATGAGAGACATAATCTTCGAGTGTCTGTCCGTCGACGAATTCAGTCACCAGATAGAAACGCGCCTCTGCCTGCAGAGTATTCTGTGTCTCGTCGAGAAATGAATCCACATAAGACGGTATCTGCGGATGATGAAGTGTCTTCATGACATCGGCTTCTCTGACCATGAGCTCAAGTTCCTTACGCGAAGAACCATATGGACGCGACTGTTTCAGCGCGACTTTCGTGTCAGTCGGGACATGCGTCGCAAGAAAAGTCACTGCCTGTCCACCTGAACCAAGCACGACTGGCTTACCGCCTTCATCTCGGAATATCTTATAATCGTCCAGCATAGCGATCACATCTTCGAAAGACATCTCATCGACAGGTCAAGAAGGCCGTCTGGATATATCCTATATTCGCCGTCGCCTCGGTCAAGGCATAAGTCGACGATCTCGATAAGATCAGATGGATATCTTTTATGGACTTTGTTATACGCATGGATGAAATCAAGATCCATTCCATCCCGTGAATAGATGCTCTTCAGTATATCATCGATCTCTGGCACGCATAAGGTTATTTCTATAGAATTATACCTGGGCTCTCGCTGTCTTGCTTCCATGACAAGCTCATTGCATAACACTCTTCCGAATGAATATACATCAGCGTTCTTCCGTTTCTTATTCAGGAAAAATTCTGGCGGCAGATATTCCAAAGTGCCTTGGATTATACCTTCGAATGGATGTGACTGATCAAATTGGATAGCGAAACCAAAATCGATAAGCTTCAACCAGTGATTCCCATGCTCGAATTTAGCCCTTATATTGAGTGGTTTTATATCATTATGTGATATGTTACGCTGATATAGATAGTTCATCGCAGGGACGATATGACCAAGAAGGTCTTTTATCAATTGCCGCCTTGGATCCTTAGACGTACGGAACAATATCTTTTGATAATCCAAAAAATTCTGCCCAAGGAATTCTAATGGAAGATAAAGTCTCCCACAATGTTCGACAGGTTCTTCTGAACCGACGATGCCAGGATGCGAGACTTTCGAAAGTACAGAGACCTCGATGTCGAAGATATCATCAAGCGCGATGTCTGTCTCTTCCATGAGCCGCTTTTTCTTAGAGACATCCACGCATTTCAGAGCCATTGTTGTCTTGCTCTCAAGATCGATGCAACGATAGATGAGACTAAGCCCTCCTGTGTCAAAAAGATCTTCCACTTTGTATCTTCCACCGATGATTGTATCTGATTCAAGAAGATCTATCTCTTCAAGATCACGATCGATGGCAGGGCAGTTATCTAGGGTCATTTCGCGAGAAAGGGTTATGGGTAGATATTTAAGCTTATCTCATAAGAATCATAATTTCCGCCTAAGCAACTCATCGACAAGACTTGTGTCCCAACCAGAACTCACCAGTTCCTGATGAAGCATCGAATCTGCTGCTCCTTTAAGTCTTGACCGGTGCACATAACCGACAAGCTGGATCATAGACTCTTCAGTAAGATCAAAATCCTGGCGAAGCTCATCGAAACTCTCTGCGACAAGACTCCGTTTCAGATCCTTCCGGCGACCATGGAAGACAAATCCACCGACAAACAGACATGACATGCCAAGAACCAAAGCGATATACCATATGAAACTGAACTTAGACGTCTCTTTTTGGATATCTTCTGGGCTTGCTGCCATCGCAGTCGGGATAGTCGTCTCTTTTGACCTTTCGACTGATTTTGCGGCCATATATGGGGCAACTACAACAACATTGTCTCCAAGCACCCCCATCTCATTCACCCGTTCACTTTTTATACCGACGCTGACCAGATTAGGCTGTCCAGGATCGACAGTCGTGCCAGGGTTCACCTTCAGGTCGAACGCACCTTTACATGCCGGCATCTCTTTATAGAACCCAAAAAATCCATTCTCTTCTTTCCATCCGATAGGCATCGAGATCACTTTCGCCTGGCATGAAGTGCCGATGATATCATAGCTTACCTTAATGATTATAGATGATCTGTCCATCTCATGTGGATTCTCTGAGACAAGGTCAAGCGTGACTCTGGCATGGACAGCAGTTACAGCGACCATAAAAATCACCAATAAAAGCAGCCTTTTTACCATATGATTACTTAATTGGTTAGAATATATATAAGTTTTTTTACTCACTGATGTGATTGACTGGATATGACATCATATTCACGCTTTGGACCTTGAAGCCCGGCCTTGCTGAAGAGATGAGATATTTCGTGTCTGATGCGCCGTTTGATTCATGCCAGCGCTTGACAGCGTCGATGTTAGGGGTGAATGTCCAGATCGCGTCATAAGAAGTATTTTTCTCGATATGGCTATGAGCATATCCGACAAGCTTCCTTGCCTCGTCTTTCGGCGTGCCACCAAGCCCCTTAACATGTTTCGCAAGACGAGTCGGAAGAGCAGTGATGTCAACCAAGATTATAGTGTCTGCATCCATCTCAGGAGCTTTCCAAAGGCCGTTGTCTGTCAGCAGATCATAGCTCTTTGGCACATTATCATAGACAAAATCAGTCTTCAGACCGATTGTCTCAAGTATAGCGACAGGTATGCGCTCATCGACACAGACCACTCCACCATAGTTCTGCTGGATGAAGTCAGCATCGTCATTTGTCGCATTGTCATAGACAAAAAAAAATTCAGCACCGCTTGATAATCGTATTTTCATAATATCCGGCGTGGCTGTCACAAACGAGCCCCATGCTGTGTTGAGCATGCCTGCGAGAATACCATGATGCTTCTCTTCTGCGTCCATGCGCAATTCAAGACCATCTGGTTCGATCATTTCAATTCAGTGGATAGTGCCAGGATATTTAAGCGTTTCTGAAGTTCTTAGGTAAAGATAGATATCCTATCAAGAAAAGAATGAACTGACAAGCAACTATGAACTCAAGACACAGTAGATATCTCACACAACACAAACATCCCGAAACAATCCAAACGCAGCCGCCAAGACTCAAGACCAAATAGACAGTCCGCGCAGTACGAACATGCCAGAACAACCATATCACAATATCACATCATCCCATCAAATGACATCCTGCTGACAGACTTCTTCTTAGAACTCCTGACTACATCAGCGAACAATGGTATCTTCACAGGCACGGCGAACTTTGTGAAATTGCTTGTCACGATCGCTTCGCCCCGATCCAAAGAAGCGATGTTTCGTGCATCAGAAGACAGGTCCTGCGACGCGCTGTCGATTATCGCCTGCCGTTCAGGCGCCATCTCTATCCCAAGTATGATCTTCGTGTTCATATTCGCAAGTATCTGACGCGGTATCAACGATGGCAATTGAGTTATCGCGACAAGACCGACTTTGAATTTCCGTCCCTCGCGGGCGATAGTCGCAAATATATTAGAACCCCTCTCAAGCACCTCTTTTCCAAGCACTCGTGGCGCCTCTTCAAGGATAATCGACACCACCGGTTTTCCATCAAGAACCCCAGCGACCTTATGTCTCTTGTACATATGGAAGATATCTGTCGTGATGAGCGAGCCAACAAGTATCTCCTGAGCGCCGGAAAGATTAGACGTATCGACGATGACAGCTTTCCCTTGCTCTAGATCCTGCACAATATCACGCACAGTGCTCTCGCCTGCTGAAAAATCAAATATTCCTTTGCAGAAGAAACGACCCTCATTGAAACCTATATCCAGCAGATTGAAAAGCCTTCGCTTGACCACACTGATCGTCCCTTCATTGAAAGCCACATCAAGCGGTTTCTCAAGAAGAGCTGCTTCCACCCACTTCTGCCCGTATTTTTTATAATATAATGACAATGCTTGCCGCTGCGGATCAGACCAGTCAGCCACACCATTGAAATGGCTCGGATGTATCGACCGAAGATTGATCTTCAGTGTCATTGCGCCAGCAGGCGGAGCGTTCTGTGTATAATACACGATCTTGTCAGATTTAGGATGATCTTTCAACCCATCGCCGTTTCTGCCAAAATATTCATCATGGGGATCAAGGACCAGAAAAGCGCAACAATCTTCGTTGATAGCATTCCAAAGCATCACCGAAGTGAGATTGCTCTTGCCCCGCCCAGTCGTCGACGGGATCAATACATGATGCGCAAACACTTGCCTCCCGTTCAAGAAGACAGGTACATCAAGCATCTGTGAACCGGAACGGATATTTCCGATGAACAGAGGAGAATCCGGCTTTGTCATAAAAGAGAGATCTTTCTCTTCGATAGCACGGACATATGAGAAGAACGAAGGAAGCCGTTTTGACAGATTCGCGTCTTTATCTCTAAGTGTTATCAGGTTCTTGACCTGGGCGAGAGTATAGTTCCGGATATTTGGATCAAAGAACGAGAGATCAGTATCTTCTTCGAGATGCAAGCCAGATATCAGTTCGATATTCGACTGGGACAATTGGCTGCCATACAGAAGGTCAAATACCTGCAGTATCATCTTGCAGCCATCTTCTTCAGAGACCACCAATTCTCCAAGTTGTATCCCTGCCTTTGACTTCTGCCGCACAAGGATATTTCCAAAAGTGCCCCCGATTATCTGTCCTTTAGCATCTTTATCCATGTATCCCACCATTCCTCTCAAAGACAGAATCTTGGGCTGTTTTTAATTCTATCGATAATCAAAAGACATAGAAAGATAGAATAATCTAGAACAATAATCCTATATACACAAGATATCCTGCAAGGAGCAAAGCGCCATGCCAACGTGTGATTTTTTTCCCGGTCAAAACGATGATCAGAAGCCCAAAAGAGAAGATCACCATGACAAACGCATCGATAGTCAGAGACCGGACTACAGAGAATGGCTTGATGAGCGCAGATATGCCTATTATCCATAAAGCATTGAACACATGGCTTCCTACGATAGTCCCCACTGCGATATCTACTTTCTTTTTCAGGGCTGCGACGACACAAGTGACCAGTTCTGGAAGAGAAGTCCCTATAGCGATAAGCGTGAGCGCGATCACTGCTTCGCTTACACCGAGAAATTTCGCGATGCTCACACCAGAATCTACAACAAACTTTGCACCGACTACAGTTCCGGCTATGCCAAGCATGACTATGGCAAGGTGCTTCGATGAACACTTAAGTTCTGGATGCTTATTTTTCTC
>Ga0210009_1001741_pt1 | contig 17533 bp, 16 predicted proteins | sample CryGeyCG2114_065_FD_185457 | JGI IMG/M metagenome (GOLD analysis project Ga0210009, IMG submission 185457) | Groundwater microbial communities from aquifer - Crystal Geyser CG12_big_fil_rev_8/21/14_0.65 (SPAdes) (version 2) | ecosystem: Environmental > Aquatic > Deep subsurface > Groundwater ... | reverse complement strand
CCCGACGAGCAACGTGCAGACACATGTTGTACCATCCTACGAAGAACACCCTCTGAAAGTGCTCATCCGCTCCGGTGTACCGGTCTCGATCAACACAGACAGTCGCCTCTTCAGCCACACGTCAACATCCGAGGAGTTGTACCTGGCCCACTCGCGTTGTGGGTTGACCGAAGATGAGACCCGCGCCGCGGCGCTGGCCACCTTCGACCATGCTTTCCTGCCACACGATGAGCGGGCGGAGCTCGCACGCAGTGCGCGGCTCGATCTTGACGCGCTTGCCGTATGAGTACCGTCACGGTCCACCCGGCCAGTGCACTTTCAGGTACCGTCGTCCCCCCCGCCGACAAATCCATTGCACACCGGGCGGCCATGCTCTCCGCCATGGCTGACGGTACGTCGCGCATCGTGAACTGGCCGTCGTCTGCCGATCCGGCGTCGACGCTTGCGTGCCTGCGCCAGCTCGGCGTGGAAACGGGCGAAGAAGACGGCGTGCTGCTCATCTACGGTGGCACGCTTCACAGACCGTCTGCCCAGCTCGACTGCGGAAATTCCGGCACGACCATGCGGCTGCTCTCCGGCATCCTGGCCGGGCACGATTTCGACGCGACGCTCATGGGAGATGCATCGCTCACGCCACGTCCCATGCAGCGGATCATGGACCCGCTCCTGCAAATGGGAGCCCGCATTGAGAGTACCGACGGACACGCTCCTCTCCGCGTGCGGGGAAGCCGGGGTCTGCAGGGCATTACATACCGACTCCCCGTTGCCAGCGCCCAGGTAAAGTCCACCGTGCTGCTGGCCGGCCTCTTCGCCGAAGGGGAAACCACAGTGATTGAAAGCACGCCCACACGCGACCATACGGAGCGCATGCTCGGGCTTTCAACCGTGGAGATGGGCGAGGATCGGTACATTTCGTCCACGCGGGAAAACCGTCCCCGTCCGGGAATGTGGTCCATTCCCGGGGACTTCTCGGCGGCCGCGTTCTTCATTGCAGCCGCATCGATCGTACCCGATGCCCTGATACGGATCACGGGAGTCGGGCTCAATCCGTCCCGTACGGCGCTACTCGATATTCTCCGCGCCATGGGAGCAGGCGTTGACGTACGGAATGAGCGTACGGTGGGTGGTGAACGCCTGGCCGATCTGACGGTACGCAACAGACCCCTTTCCGGCGTCCAGGTTTCCGGCAGCATCGTGGCCAACGCCATCGATGAACTACCCATCCTGTGCGTAGCCTGTTGCGCGGCAGGTGGTCCATCGGATATCAGGGATGCCGGCGAACTGCGCCACAAGGAAACCGACCGGATCCAGGCCATGACAGCAGGACTCCGTGCGCTCGGCGCCGACATCACGGAGCACGCAGACGGCTGGACCATCCGCGGCGGCAAGCCACTCACGGGCGGACACGTGGACAGCTGTCACGACCACCGCATTGCCATGGCGCTCGGCGTCGCTGCGCTCTCGGCCACGGACGCGGTCCACATCCACGGAGCCGAGATTGCCGCCGTCTCGTATCCGGGGTTCTGGGACGAACTGGCCCGCGTGGCAATCCGCTGATCCCGATCAGGTCGGAACCCATAAATGCCGTCCCAGGTCGACGCATCCATCGTCCTTGAATGCGATGCCCTCGGAACGCAGGCGTTCTTCCATCACGAAAGGGCCCTCAAACGCATGCCGCCCGCTGAGCGCACCCACCCGATTCACGACGCGGTGACAGGGTAAACCCGTTCCCGCAGCCTGGTTCATGGCCCATCCGACCGTTCTTGCCGACCGCTTCGCGCCGAGAAAGGCGGCAATGTGCCCATAGGTGGTGACCCGTCCCGCAGGAATCCGGGCCACCACCTCGTACACACGGTCAAAAAAGTCACTCACTGATTACCGAGAATGATCGGCAGTCCGTCCGATCCACCGATCACCACCACCTTTGCGTTCGGCGAATTCGCGAGCATCTGTGTCGCTTCGACGCCCTTGAATTTGAGGAAGCGATCCGAGAGGCTCTCTGTAATGATGCGCTGGTATTCGGCCTGTCCCGTGGCCTCGATCTGCTTGCGCTGCGCTTCGAGCTCTTCCTTCACGAGCGTGAACTGGTAGCGCTCCGCCTCCTGCTCCTCCTTGAGCTTGTTCTCGATCGCGCCCCGGATCTGATCGGGCAGCGAAATATCGCGGATCAGAACGGCTTCCAGCTCGACCGATTCCCCGGCCACCGCTGTGCGTACGCGGTTGAATATCTCGGACTGCAACTCCTGCCGCCGGCTCGAATAGAGCTCTTCCGGTGTAAACTGACCCACCACCTCGCGCACCGCCGAGCGAAGTTCCGGCTGGACGAGCTTGCGGTAGTAATCCGTCCCGTAGGTTACGTGCAGGTCCGGCAGCTCTTCGGCATTCGGCCGCCAACGGACCGATGCATCCATTCCGATCGAGAGTCCGTTCGAGGAAAGCGCATTGATGTCTTCGAGCTGCTCCTGCATGCGCACGTCGTAGCGGATCAGGCTCACCCAGGGAGGATGAATCTGCAGCCCTTCGCCGTAGACCTTGCCAAGATCCGTACCTCCGAAGACGCTGTATTTTACGGCCCCTTCGCCAGAACCGATGGTCGTAGTCATGCAACCCCCGGCCAGCGTAATGACCATCAGGATCACAAAAGCGAAAATGCCAAGCCGGGCGGCCGCCTTGGATACATTGGGATATTGGTTCGCAGCCATTTCTTCGTAGTGGGTAAGGTGATGAAGTATATTCTCCCTACGATACATCCGCTTAACAGTTGCCGCCGAGCCTCCTATGTTGAAAATGGTCCAGGAAGAACTTGAGACCAGCCTTGGCCAGGGCAGGATCCGGGTAGATGCGTCCCTCGCGCCGTACACAACCTTCCATATCGGTGGACCCGCCCGACTGCTGGTGGAGCCCCGCTCGACGGCCGAGCTCGTAGCCGCGCTGCGTATTGTCCAGAATTACGGCGTGCGCCACTTCGTGCTCGGAATGGGGGCGAACATTCTCGTTGGGGACAGGGGGTTTGACGGTGTGGTCATCCGCAATACGGTGCGGGATTTCCGCGTCCATCCATCGGGCCGATTGCATGCGGCGGGCGGCGCCATTGTCTGGCCTGACATTATCCGAGAGACGACACGGGCCGGCTGGTCGGGCCTGGAGCATTTTGCGGGCATTCCGTCGACCATCGGAGGTGCGCTCTGGCAGAATCTGCATTTCCTGTCGCCGGCTCCGAAGCGGGAGCGGACGGTGTTCCTCGATGAGATCGTGGTTCAGGCCGAGCTTCTCGGCGGCGACGGTACGGTGCGCACAGAGGATCATTCCTGGTTCCGGTTCGGATATGACTACTCCATGCTCCACGATACGGACGACATCGTGCTCGAGGCGACCTTCCAGCTGACAGCAGCTTCACCGGACGACATGCAGCGCGTTATTGAGGAAAACCTGGCCTGGCGGGCGGAGCGCCACCCGCCACTCGATACAGAGCCGAGTGCCGGCAGTATTTTCCGGAAAATCGACGGTGTCGGCGCAGGCCGCCTGATAGATGAGTGCGGACTCAAGGGCACGCGCATTGGAGGCGCCGAGATAACACACCGACACGCCAACATCATGATAAACCGGGGTGGTGCGACGGCACGGGACGTCCGCAGACTGATTGCACACGTCCGGGAGCGCGTCGAGCGCGAAACCGGCCACAAGCTCATCCCGGAGATCATGTTCGTCGGAGAATTTATTGAAGAGGACAGCAACACCGGGGACGACGTCTGATGCCGGGTTTTCCAACAGCAATGGCCATGTGGATCCACGGCGCGCGTGCCGTGCTCATGAAGGAGTTGCGCATGGAGTGGCGCAGCCGCCACGCCATCAATCTGCTGTTCATGTTCGTGCTCAGTTCACTGCTCCTGGTGGTATTCGCGCTTGGCACGGGCCAGATCGAGCCGCCGCTCCAGGCTGCGCTGCTCTGGATTGTGATTGTCTTCTCCGCCGCAGTGGGGCTGGGCCGATCGTTCCTGGCTGAGGAGGAGCAGGGCACCTTGCTGCTGCTGCAGGTGAATGTGCCCGGAAGTCAGGTCCTGGCCGGGAAACTGGCATTCAACCTGGTACTCATCATGGCGGTAATGAGCGTGACGGTCGTGGCCTTCATGGGACTCATGGGTATGCGCATTGTGCACGCCGGCCTGCTGCTTGCGACACTGGGCCTGGGTTCGGTCGGGCTGGCTGGCGCCACGACCCTGCTCGGAGCGCTCATTGCAAAAGCCTCCGCCCGCGGGCCTCTCCTGCCCGTACTGCTCTTCCCCATGCTGTCGCCGCTGTTCCTTTCCGTGGTCCGGGCCACGCAGGAAGCCCTCACCGAGGGCGCGACCTGGTCCGGTTCCGCGACCGACCTGACAGCACTGGTTGGTTTTGCCGGCGTGGTGAACACGGCGGCGTTTCTGTTGTTCGAATACGTCTGGACGGACTGATCCCTATGAATCGTCGTTACACCCTCATTCGCAATGTTGTTTTTGTCTGGATGACGCTCATGATTCTGGGTGCCTTCCTGCTCAACATTCCGCGTATCAACATTCTGGAGCACACGGCCCGCAACCTGTATTTCCACGTACCCATGTGGTTTACCATGATGGCGGCTGTTCTGGTATCGGCCTGGTATTCTGCCCGGCACCTGAAGACAGGTAGCGTCGAAAGCGATATCCGGGCGCTCCAGTCGGCCCGCGTCGCGACGCTTTTCGGCGTTCTGGGTCTCGCCACAGGCATTCTGTGGTCCCGGTTCACATGGTACGTGGGAACCGACGTCTGGTGGAATTTCGATCCGCGGCAAACCATGGCTGCCGTACAACTGCTCATATACGGTGCCTATTTCGTGCTTCGCTCCTCGTTCGACGAGCCCGTCCGGCGAGGTCGGATTGCGGCCGTATACAATCTGTTCGCCATGATCACCGTGCCGTTCCTGCTCTACATCCTGCCACGGCAGCGGGCCAGCCTGCATCCGGGAGCAGACGGCAACCCGGCCTTCGACGAAATCACCGCCCCCGTCATGCGCCTTGTTTTTTATCCAGCCGTCCTCGGGTTCATCGGACTCTTCTGGGTGCTCTACACGCAGCGCGTCCGCATGGCGCACATAAAGAACCGACTCACCTCCAACCCGGAACTCTGACCATGACTACCCCTGTCCGCTCCTTCCGCCCGCCCACTTTTCCTATCCTTCTTGCACTTCTCATGGCGGCGATCACCCTTGCACCTGCCACCATGGCCCAGGACGCCCCCAAGCGGGAAGGTATAGCCACCGGCTTTGACAGTATCTGGACAGGTGCCAATATTCCTACACAGGAAGCGACCGGCCTGGAACGCATCATGCTCAGCGATGACAAAATCCTGGTTGTGCTGGGCGTCGTCCTCATCATATGGTTCGGTATCATTGGTTTCTTGCTGCGAAACGACCGGCGGATAGGGCAGTTGGAACGCGAGCTCGAGAATCATCGTTCAGACTTCTGACCCCAACGCCAGAGTGCCCAGCGCCTCCTGACTCCACCGAACGCCCCATGAACACAAAAAAAATCGTTGGCTTTTTGCTGATTATCGGCTTTTCCTCGCTGCTGCTGCTGAATTTCGGCAACCAGGTGGGGGGATACATGAATTTTGAGGAAGCCGAATCGGCGGGCGCGTCGGCCCATGTTGTGGGCATGTGGGTTGAGCCGGAGACCTTCCGCTACAATGCGGCCGACAATATTTTCTCATTTCGCATGAGGGATGACGCCGGGAACGTGCGCACGGTCCACTATGCCAATCCGAAACCTGCCAATTTTGAAGACGCCGAGCAGGTCGTGATCGAGGGCAAGCCGGGGTCGGATGGCGTGTTCGTTGCCGACAATATCATCGTGAAGTGCCCGTCGAAGTACAATGACCAGCGGGCGCTGCAGCAGACGGGACTTTGAAAGCTGCTGAAAGGTTGCCAGCCTGATATATCTATGATATATTACAGATATATCATCATTCTCAGAGGTACAGCCACGTCGCCAGCAGGAAAAAAATCAGGATTCCCAGAATATCGTTGCTGGCCGTTATGAACGGACCGGTGGCCAGCGCCGGATCAACGTCGAACCGGTCCAGCAGAAGGGGTACCGACGCGCCAATCGTCGTCGCGATCGTAACCACGATGAGCAGCGCCAGTCCGGCAGTCATGGCAAGCCGCACAACCCGTGCCCCGTCAATCGGCGTGATGTACGAGAGTATGAGCACGGCCAATGCCAGCACCACCGATGCGGCCAATCCATTGAGCAGCGCAACACCCATTTCCTTCATGATGCGACTGCTGAAGTCCGACGCCCATACATTGCCCGATGCCAACCCCTGAACAGCAACCGAAGAGCTCTGTATTCCGGCATTTCCGGCCGTTGCCATCACAATCGGAATGAAGCTTGCAAGTACAGTCGCCTCGACAAGGGCACTTTCAAAGTAGAGGATAACCGTGGCTGCGAACGCTGACCCGAGCATGCCGGTCAGAAGCCAGGGTAGCCGTCCCCGTACAATGCGCAGTACCGAATCGGTGGGTTCTTCCCCGACGCCGAGGCCCGACATGCGCTGCATATCCTCCTCGGCCTCTTCCCGGATGACGTCCACAATGTCATCGATCGTAATACGCCCTACCAGCCTGCCGTCATGATCGACAACCGGGAGCGACACCAGATCGTAGCGCTCCATGAGGCGTGCCACGTCTTCCTGGTCCACACTCGTATTGACCGAGATCACATCTTCGTTCATGATGTCCCGGATACGCACGTGCGCCGGTGAGAGCAGCAGTCGCTTCAACGACACGAATCCAACCAGTCGCTCGTTGTCGTCCACCACGAAAATGGCATACACGAACTCCACGTTTTCGGCATTGAGACGTACCTCTTCGGTGGCCTCATCCACGGTGGCCGTCTCATGTACAAAAACCAGTTCCGTGGCCATGCGACCACCCGCCGTCTCTTCATCGTAGCCGAGCAGCTCCTGGACGTCGGCCGCGTACTCCAGACCTGGAATGACCTGGTCGGCCAGGTGCTGAGGCAGGTCGGCGAGCACGTCCACGGCGTCGTCCGTGTCGAGTTCATCGAGCATGCTGGCAATGCGCTCGTGCGGCGTGTCTTCGAGCAGATCGGCGCGATAGTCGTCGTCGAGTTCGGCCAGTACCTCACCCGCGTCCTCGTCCGGTAACCAGTGGAACAGGGTCGAGGCCAGATCGTCGTCCATGTGCATGAGCACATCGGCCAGATCGGCAGGATGCAGGTCACGGGCAATGTTGAGCACCATTCCCTCCTCTCCAGCCTCGACGAGCGCTTCCAGGTTATCGAGGAGTTCCCCATCGAGATCAATCCGTGAGGACATATTCTGATCGGTCTGTTCCATGGGGCAATACGGAATGGGTCTCGAGAGGAGCGCTCAGGTGGGGTCGGAAAGATAGCCCGTAAGCTCGACAAAATCGTCTGGAGCGAGCTCCTCGGCGCGTACGCCACGCCACTTTTCGGGAATACGATGGCCGTCCTCGCCGGAAAGTGAACGCAAACTGTTCCGAAGGGTCTTCCGACGCTGGTTGAACGCCGTTCTGACCACGGTGCGGACCTCGCGGGCCTCTGCCAGGGACAGTGCTCCCGTCCGGGGCACCAGCCGCACGACCGCGCTCCGCACGTCCGGCTTGGGGTGGAATACATGGCGGGACACGGGAAACAGTACTTCGGAGTTACACAGGAGTTGTACGGCCACGGACAGGATGCCGTACGTCTTGGTCCGGGGCACTGCAATAAGACGCATGGCCACCTCGTACTGCATCATGATGACCGCCTCGTCGAGAGCCCCTGCAGCCGCCGCATCGAGCAGGGAAAACAGAATGGGCGAGGTAATGTAGTATGGCAGGTTTCCTATGACCGCGAGCGGTGCGCCCATGTCCCGGGCGATGGCCGACCAGTCGGCCTCCAGTACGTCTCCTTCCGTTATATCGAGGTCAGGCCAACGGGCTGCAAGAAGCATGGCTGCCCGGGGATCGACTTCAATGACACGAAGCCGCTTGAATTGCGCCCGCAGGATTTCCGTCAGCGCACCGGTGCCTGGCCCGATTTCCACGACCGGGTCCTCTTCTCCAGCTGCAAGACCAGCCACGATGCGGCGCGCCGTATTGGGATCCCGCAGGAAATTCTGGCCAAGGTGTTTTCTGGGCGTGAGCGGCGTCGTCATGGGCGGGACTTCAGGAGCGTTCGGGCGCGATCATGGGAATTTTCACGGTCGGGCCATGCAAGCACGCGTTGCCATGCGGCATGCGCGCCCTCCTCATCGCCGAGCCGTTGGAGCGCCGTACCCAGGCGTAGCATGGCATGCGCCCTGAAAAAAGATACATGGTCGTAGGCACCTTCGGCATCGACAGCACGCTGGAAGTCACGCGCAGCCTTCGCCCAGTCGGCATTGCGCATGGCCAGGCGTCCCAGGTAATAGTGCCCAATGACCTGGAGTGGTGCCGGCGTGGGAGTAGAGTGCGCCAATGCGCTGTCCCGGCTTACGAGCTCCGTGAACATATCCCGGGCTGTTTCCCAGTCGGCCCACCGGAAGGCCACACGCCCGCGCAGCATCAGAAACAACGGATTCGTCGGATACTGCGTAACCATCCAGTCCGTCCAGTAGGTGGCCTCCTCTCCATCGGGCTCGTAGAACGCGTGGATCTGCACCAGGAACCAGGCCGCTTCCATGCGCACGAAATGCCCTTCCCTTGCCACACGCTCCAGGATCCGTATGCCCCTGTCCCGGTCACCACCAGGAAAAAACCACATGAAAGGGCGCACGAGGGGGTACTTCTCCGGAATCACGTCGGCGAAATAGAGATAGACCCCGTCACCGAAGACGAGATCGGCATTCGTGGTATCGTAGGCGGCCAGCTCGAACAGGTCTCCGATGGCCCTGCGGCCCGAGCGCGATGCCTTCCACCACTGCCCGCGATCACTGTAAAGGCGCCCCCGAAAACCGTGAGCCGCGGCACGAAAATAGCGGGCATCGAACACCCGGCCCGGTGGTCCGCCCTTTGACTTGCCAAGCGCCCGGGCACGTTCTTCGGTACGGCCCATGGCGTCAAGGAACGCCTCGTCGTGGGCATCATCTTCAACGGTCAGGCCAGGCAGTATGCGCCACCAGAGCAACATCCCCTCCAGAAACGGCCCCACGGGGTGTCCTTCATGGCGCGTGGCAATCGCTGCGACCACGGAATCGAACGCCGCGAGGTCGTAGCGGTAGAGGTGTTCGAGCGCAGCGTCCGCGTCGGCCCGGAAAGTGGAATCGGTCAGAATGGAGCCTTCGAGCGCCGCGGGCCAGGCGCGGCCAGGGGCCTGCTGCGCTGCCGTCGGCGACGGACACAGGAGACACAACGGGAGCATCCACCAGAAAAAAACCGGTGTCCGGAAGCGGTTCAGGACCGCTGGCGCCCCAGATGGCGCGCGCCCGAGTACAGGAGCCCGACACACAGGATCTTGGCCACATCGACGGGAATGAAACGCAGCCATCCCTTGTCGAGCGACTCCATCCAGGTGGCATGACCGGCGGCGAAGTGCAGCCAGGTGACACCGATGGTGAAGAGTATGATGGATGCGACGAGGAGCGAAAGCATACTGCCCGTCGGCGAATTCCACCGCGTGGAAAGCGCGCCGGCGGCCGCTGCCGACAGCGGATAGGCCAGCAGGTAGCCGGCCGATACGGCAGTCATGAGATAGGCGGGACCGAATCCGTCACCGGCAAATACGGGCAGGAACATCCCGAGCGCGATGTAGAGCCCCTGGGCCAACATGCCGTTGCGCCAGCCAAGGAACAGGCCACTCCCGTAGACGGCGAGCGTCTGAAGCGAAAAGGGTACTTCCCAGAGGTAGATCCGGAATTGCGCCCCAAGGGCCGTCAGCAGTGCAAAACCGGTGACAGCAAGAAGTTGCGTTGTGGCCGATGCCGAGCTGCTGCGGATGGCATCGATCGTGGAGCGGGTGCCGGAATGTAGACGGAGGGCTTCGGTCATGGATCTTGGCGCGTGGTTTCAGTAAGGTGGAAGATAACAACCTGGCTGGATCAACGCTCGTAATTGAGATTCGCGGCGAGCCACTTTTCCATGTCGGCGGGTGCCATCCCCTTGCGACGGGCGTAGGCGTGTACCTGGTCGCGTCCAAGGAGGCCTACATTGAAATAGGAGGCCTCCGGATGGGCGAAGCAGATCGCGCTCACGGACGAGGCCGGGTTCATGGCGAGGTTTTCCGTCAGCGTGATACCCGTACGGGCTTCGACATCCAGAAGATGCCATATGGTGGGTTTCTCCGTGTGGTCGGGCTGTGCAGGATACCCCGGGGCCGGTCGTATGCCCGTATACCGTTCGGCCACAAGCTCCTCGTTCGACAGGGCAGGGCCCGTTTCGTAGCCCCAGGCTTCGCGCCGGATGTGCTCGTGCACGAACTCTGCACAAGCTTCAGCCAGTCGGTCCGATACGGCCTTGAGCATGATGGACCGGTAGTCGTCGTGATCGGTCTCGGCGGCCGCTGCTTTCTCCTGCGTGCCGTGCCCCGCGGTGACCGCAAACAAGGCAATCCAGCCGTTTTCGTCAGGGATAAAATCGGCCAGGGCACGATTCGCGTGGCCTTTGCCTTTCTGCGCCTGTTGCCGGAGCGTGTGGAGTCTGGCCTTTTCGCGGGCATCGCCGTCGGTGATGACAATATCATCGCCCTCACGATGCGCTGGAAACAGGCCGTAGACGGCCGCCAGGTTGGTGCTGCCCTCCGCTTCGAATTCGTCCAGAATCGCGTTGGCATCGGCCAGCAGGCGCCTGGCCTCCTCGCCTTTGTCGGCGTCCTCCAGAATGGCCGGATACTTGCCCTTCATTTCCCACGCCTGGAAAAACGGGGTCCAGTCAATGTAGGGCCTGAGCGTGGTAACGGTCACGCCTTCAGGCTGATACACTCCGAGTTGTTTCGGAGCCGGATTCGTATCGGCGTCGAATGTGAGCACGAGCCGGTTGGCACGGGCCTCCTCGAGTGACAGAAACGTGGTTTTTCGACGCCGGCCGGCGTGACGCTCCCGCAGCGTGGCATACCGGGTGCGTATCGCGGCCGCAAAGTCGCCCTTCTCATCGGCCGACAACAGGCTGCCCATGACGGGTACGCTGCGCGAAGCATCGAGCACGTGGACAACCGGACCACTGTAGGCTTCATCAATACGGACCGCTGTGTGCATTTCGCTTGTCGTGGCGCCTCCGATGAGCAGTGGAATGGTCATGCCCCGTCGCTCCATTTCCGTGGCAACGTGAACCATCTCGTCGAGCGACGGCGTGATGAGGCCGCTGAGCCCGATGGCCTCCACGTCGTGCTCCTCGGCTTGGCGCAGGATGTCCTCGGCAGGAACCATCACGCCCAGGTCTATGACATCGTAGTTGTTGCAACCGAGCACGACCCCTACAATGTTCTTTCCGATGTCGTGGACATCGCCTTTGACGGTCGCCATCAGGACGCGATCCCGGCGACGAGAGGTACCGGCCGCCGCGTTCTCCGCCTCGATGTAGGGTATGAGTCGGGCAACCGCCTTTTTCATGACCCGTGCACTTTTGACCACCTGGGGCAGAAACATTTTTCCGGCTCCGAACAGATCGCCCACGCGCCCCATTCCAGCCATGAGCGGCCCTTCGATGACGTCAAGTGCCGAACCCAGCTCCTGCCGTGCCTCTTCGGCATCGGCCTCTGCGAACTCCACAATACCCTTGACGAGGGCATGTTCGAGACGCTTGTCGACCGGCTGTTCGCGCCAGGCCATGGACGGCCCCGATGCCTCTTTTCCCGCTCCTGAAAACCGGTCCGCAAGCGTCACGAGTCGTTCCGTGGCGTCGTCCCGGCGATCGAAGAGTACATCTTCGACAGCGGTCAACAGTTCCGGGTCAATTTCCTCATACACCTCGATCTGCCCGGCATTCACGATGCCCATATCCATACCCGCCCGGATGGCATGATACAGGAAGGATGTGTGCATGGCTTCGCGCACGCGATCGTTGCCCCGGAAGGAAAACGACAGGTTGCTTACGCCACCCGAAACCCTCGTGCCCGGCAGCGTATCCTTGATCCAGCGTGTGGCCTCCAGAAAGTCGATGGCATAGCGGCGGTGCTCCTCGATGCCGGTGGCGATGGCAAAAATATTCGGGTCGAAGATGATGTCCTCCGCAGGAAAGCCTACCTCCTCCGTGAGCAGGTCGCAAGCCCGGCGAAGGATGGCCTTTCGGCGCTCCAGCGTCGCCGCCTGCCCCTCCTCGTCGAACGCCATCACGATCACGGCTGCGCCGTAGGAGCGGGCCAGACGGGCCTGCCGGAGGAATTCGTCGGTTCCCTCCTTGAGACTGATCGAATTCACGATACACTTCCCCTGCACACACTTCAGCCCAGCCTCGATCACGCTCCATTTCGAGGAATCGATCACGAACGGTACGCGCGCAATGTCCGGCTCGGCGGCCAGAAGCAGCAGGAAGCGCCGCATGGCGTCCTCACTGTCGAGCATGCCCTCGTCCATGTTGATGTCGATCATCTGGGCACCGGCATCCACCTGCTGCAGAGCCACGGAGACCGCCTCTTCGTAGTCATCTGCCTGTATGAGCCGTGAAAAGCGACGACTCCCCGTGACGTTCGTGCGCTCTCCGATGTTTACGAAGTTCAGATCGTCGCGGAACACCAGGGGTTCGAGACCCGACACCCGGAGCGTCCGGTGGGGCTCGGGCGGAACGCGGGGAGCGTGTCCCCGGACGGCCTCGGCCATGGCCCGGATATGCGATGGCGTCGTGCCGCAGCACCCACCCACGATGTTCAGCCATCCGGCCTCGGCATAGGCGGACACCTGCCCGGCCATATAGGTCGCCGACTCGTCGTAGTCCCCGAATTCGTTGGGTAGACCAGCATTGGGATAGAGGCTTGTGTAGACGTGCGCCGTACGCGAGAGTGTTTCGAGGTAGGGTCGCATCTGGGCCGACCCGAGTGCGCAGTTGAGCCCGACGGAGAGCAGTTCGGGACAGTGCGAAATGGAAATCCAGAACGCCTCGGTGGACTGGCCACTCAGTGTGCGACCGCTCTGATCGACGATGGTGCCCGAAATCATGACCGGGAGCCGCACATTCCGCTCGTGGTACGCTGTCTCGATGGCGAAAATGGCGGCCTTTGCGTTGAGCGTGTCGAAAATGGTCTCGATCAGGAGCAGATCGACCCCACCGTCCAGAAGCCCGTGGATCTGATCGAGGTACGCACCTGAGAGCTCGTCGAAGGTGGCGGCCCGGTACCCGGGGTCGGAGACATCCGGGGAGAGCGACAGGGCGACATTCGTCGGGCCCATGCTTCCGGCGACGAAACGGAGCTTGTCACCAGACCAGTTGTCGGCCGCCGCGCGGGCCACCCGCGCGGCGGCCGCATTCATTTCCCGGGCGTGGCGCTCGAGACCGTAATCGGCCTGCGAGATGGCATTCGCACTGAACGTGTTCGTTTCAATGATATCCGCCCCGGCCTCCAGGTAGCGCTCGTGGAGCGACTGGATGAGGGCCGGCTGCGTCCAGGCCAGCAGATCATTGTTACCCGCGAGGGGAGTGTCATGGTCCCGGAATAGGTCCCCGCGGAAATCTTCTTCGGTGGGTTTTTCCTGTTGGATGAGCGTTCCCATGGCCCCGTCAAGAACCAGAATACGTTCATTGAGGGCATCTCGTAGCAGGTGGGTTCGGAGCGACATGGATTCGGGGGTGTCAGGAACTGGTGAGCATCAGGCACTGGCGGGTGTCAGAAAGGAGAGTACGGCCTCGGAGAAGGCATCGGGTGCCTCGGCGTGAACCCAGTGCCCCACGCCCGGCAGAACGTGGAGCCGGGCATCGGGAAACCTGGCGCGAACACGAAGCATGTCCGATGCATCCAGATAACCCGACGCCCCACCGGCCACGAACAGCGTTTTTCCGGGAAAGGTGCCCCTTGCCTCGATGTCACCGCGTATATGATCGTACGCATCCGATATCGCAGGCAGGTTCATTTTCCAACGATAGGAGTTGCCGTCGCGATCGAGGTTCTTCATCAGGAACTGCCGCACCGCTGCCGACGGGATGTGCTGTGCAAGAGCCAACTCTATGGCATCCCGATCCGTGTACGAGGCCGGGTCAACGGCGCTCAGCACCTCCAGGATACCGGCATGGTCCGGAGCATACGCTTTCGGTGCAATGTCGGCGACCACAAGCCGGTCAACGCGGCTCCCGTGCGCCAGGGCAAGCGTCATGGCCACCTTCCCACCCATGGAGTGGCCCAGGACATGCGCCCGTTCGATGTCCATGCTGTTCATGAGTTCAACCACATCGTCTGCCATGACCGCGTAGGTCATGTCACGGCTGTGTGGAGAGCGGCCGTGGTTTCGAAGGTCCACGGCAATGGTCCGGAAATGCTTTGAGAATACATTCCTTGACAGGGTTCGCCAGTTCCCACTGGCGCCGAGCAGGCCATGCAGGATGATGAGGTCGCGGGCATCCGTGCCCCCCTGGTGCTCGCTGATCTGGGCGAAGAGTTTCATGCGCGAGCGTACGCACGAGCCGTCGGCGCGTTCTGTCCTGTTTGCCTTACCGGATCAACAATCGCGTCCGCACTTCCCGGACCTCATGAGCCAGATACCCGCGATGATGATCAGGATGATGGTCAGGGCACCCGGTTGGAAGAAAGACAGCGATACGACCTTCATTCCACCCTTCAGGGCCAGGACGAGCGCAATAAGTGCAACCAGTATCAGAATTTTCTGTGAGTCTTTCATGGGGTGCCTCTACGGTGTGCGGCGTTCATGGTTGCGCTCAGCCCATGCCACCAGCTCCGCGGCCGTCCACTTAAGGTGTCCATGGGGCAGCTCCGGTTCCTCGAAAATGCGATCGGGCACCATGTATCCAGGCAACAGGGCGCGCAGTCGGCGGCGCAGCACACGCTCCCTTCCCTGTGGGACGTCATCCCGGGAAGCCTGCGGGCGCACATACCGCACGAATGCCACCGGCCGAACCCCGAACTCCCGGTCCGGGATGCCTGCTACGCGTGCCGTTTCCACACCAGGCTGCGCGAGGAGAGCCTCCTCGATGACTGCCGGATCGATGTTTTCACCACCCGAAATGAATACCCTGTCGAGACGATGCGTTACCACGACGCGGCCCTCGGCGTCGATGTAGCCTGCATCGGATGTGAGCAGACGCGTGTGGCCACGGGCGGCCCACGGTGAGTGTACCTCCAGCCGGTTCGCCCCGGCAGCCACCCCGATCCCCGGCAGCGGCGAACCGGCATGGATGGGCGCAGGGTCAACGTCAGCCAGATCGTCCACCGTCCACACATCGCTGCAGCTGATCATGGACCCCGCCTCTGTCATGCCCCATGTGGTCCTGACCCGGAGCCCGGCACGCACCACCCGCTGCAGGAGATCCCGGGGTACGGGGCCGCCACCAACCAGAATACACGCTTCGGGCATGTCCCCTTGCCTGAGCAGACGGTCAACCTGGGTAGGCACCATTGAGCAGTGCGTAACCTGGTCCGGCACGCCCGTCGTATCCGGATCCCCGACGACCAGTTCGCCGCCGGCGACGGCGCAGCGGACCACGATGGACAATCCGCCCACATGCCAGCAAGGCAGCGACCAGGCCCAGGAACTGCCTGCTCCGAAGCCAACGCGCCGGTTGACCTGCCGTCCGTGGCCCAGCATCCGCGCCCAGTCGAGTGCCACCAGGCTGGGAGTGCCCGTCGTGCCCGATGTGGCAACCAGGACTCCGCCGCCCGCCACCATGTGCGACTCAACCCCGGGCGAAACCCGCGCGTCCCAGTCGTCAATGGCTGGATGCGACGCTTCCTCGCCAACCCATACGGCCCCGGCCCTGGCCAGCAGGTCTTCCTGCGCCGGTTCGGGCAGGCGGGTGCTCACCGGGAGGATGTGCCAGCCCAGTCGCATGGCCGCAAACAGAACCTCACAGAAGAATACGGTCCGCTGTCCCCGCACCGCCAGGATGGTATCCGATGGATGCTGTTTCCGGGACAGGGCGGCTGCCGTCCGTGATATGCGGTCATGGAACTGCCGGTAGGTCAGCGTCCCGCCAGAGTGCCGAACAGCGATGGAGTCCGGGGCCCGGAAAGCGGAAAAAGCAACCGGACACACGGCCGGGTTGCCGGACACGGGCTCCGTCATCAGGTGCGGCATCCTCTCGCCGGTACCGAATCCTGCCGCTTCGTCAGGACACAGGGAGGCAACCTCGCGGAGATCGGCCAGGCCCACGCCCGACTCCCAGGACGATGACCAGACAACGCGCTTTCCGATGGCCTGCGCCCGACGAAGACCCTCAAGGACGTCGGTAAGTCCGCCATGCAGGGACGGCTTGAAGACCCATACATCTGCACGCGAGACGAGCGGATCGTTGAATGTATCCGATCCGACCGACAGCCGCCCTGCCCATACCGCTTCCCGAAGCGTTTCATCGGCGGCCAGGGAAACGTCGATACCGGCTGGAATGGTGACGCCGGCAGGCAGGGGCTCCTCGATGAAGTCAATCCGGTCGACAACGTCGTCGATACGCGCCAGAAGAGTGGCGAGCGCAGCCGCCGTCCCTGTACGGTTTGCGTCAAGCCGAATTCGGATGTCCGGCCGGCGGGCAACCAACTCCCGGATACGGGCCGCATCAGAATCGATACACCGGGCGGGATCGGAAGGCGCTCCCGCCGTGGCAGTCGACGCTGTGTACGGCCCGATTTTCATTTTCACAACACGGGGCAGCGGGCCTGCACCAGCGAAATTCGTCGCATCTCCCCGCAGAAGAAGGCCGGCGGTTTGAACGTCGACGTCCGGACTACCACCCAGCCAGGTGCCGATTGCCATACCCGCATCGTGGCAGGCCAGCTTTGCGAGCAGCAGTTCTGCTCCCCACCGGAGGGACGGCACATCCTGCAGAAGGGTCCGGCTCGATGGAAGGGCGTCGGGGGAGGTGGGAAGGTGTGCTGCGTTTTTTCCCAGCCAGTCGAGGGCCGTCGGGAGGAGCGCGCAGACGTCGGCCATGGTGTCTTGTCCGTATCCGTCAAGCGGCGCAACCTCGGCCCAATGGACATCGGGACCTGCGGCGCAAAGATAGAGTCCTTCGCGCACCCACGTCCCCATGTCGATCCCGAAGGACCAGGCGGAGAACTGCACGCGCGGACGGCCTGTCATATCACGTACCCCACTGAAAACAGGATACAATAAACGAGCAGGAGACGGGCCGTGCGACCCAGCAGCGGGTTGAGCGACCGGGGATCAGAGACGGGCGCCCGCACGAGAGCACGATGAAGGGACCAGGCCTGGGGGGACGCCAGAAGTGCAATCAGAACGGTCCACGGAGCCAGTGACAGCATACCTGCCAGGACGGGTATGGAGAGCGCGGCGGCCAGACACGCACGGAAGAGCCGGATACCTCCCTCGCGTCCCACCCGAACGACCAGTGTGCGCTTGCCGGCAGCCTGGTCTTCATGGCGGTCACGGATATTGTTGACAAGCAGGATGGCCATGGACAAGAGGCCAG
>Ga0210009_1001740_pt1 | contig 17540 bp, 18 predicted proteins | sample CryGeyCG2114_065_FD_185457 | JGI IMG/M metagenome (GOLD analysis project Ga0210009, IMG submission 185457) | Groundwater microbial communities from aquifer - Crystal Geyser CG12_big_fil_rev_8/21/14_0.65 (SPAdes) (version 2) | ecosystem: Environmental > Aquatic > Deep subsurface > Groundwater ... | reverse complement strand
TGGGGCATTCAAAAAAGGTATTTTTGTTGACAGGATATATGAGAACATCGAAGTAAAGGGCGGCGAACAATATGATGTGAAGCTGAAGACACTTTCAATCGATATCGAGACAGACATGAAAGCAGATAATATATTCGCGATATCTTTCTGGTGCGATGGATTCAAGAAAAGCATGATCATATCAGACAATACCTCATTAAAAGACGCGGTCTGCTTCCCATCGGAAAAAGAGTTATTGATAAATTTCAAAGAGAAGATCTGGGAGATAGATCCAGACATAATCACGGGATGGAATGTGATCGACTTCGACTTAAAAGTGCTGCAGGAAAGATTCAGGCACTATAACATCCCATTCAACATCGGAAGGATAGATTTTGAGGTAAGGATAACTTCATATGATGATTTTTTCAGAGAAAGCAGTGCGTCAGTCGCTGGACGGATGGTGCTTGATGGCATATCACTTCTCAAGAACAATTTCATAAAGCTACAGGATTATAAGCTGCACACCGCAGCGATGACATTTCTAAAAGAAGGGAAATTGATCGAAAGCGATTCACGATTCGATGAGATCCAGAGATTGTATGCAGAAGATCAGCAGAAACTTGTGGATTATAATCTGAAGGATGCAGAGCTTGTCATGCGGATACTTGAAGCAAAGAACCTCATCTCGATCACGATAACACGTTCTTTGATAACAGGCATGCAGATGGACCGCGTGGATGCGTCGATCGCTTCATTAGATTCATTATATCTTAGAGAGACGCGAAAGAAAGGCATTGTCTGTCAGTCCATGGTAACGTCTGATTCTGATGAGAGGATAAAAGGTGGATATGTGATGGATCCAGAAAGCGGCATCTATGACTATGTGATTGTCCTTGACTTCAAGAGCTTATATCCAAGCATAATCCGCACATTCAACATCGATCCATTGACATTCAGTGCAGACGGACCTATCGTCGCTCCTAATGACGCGCATTTTGACGCAGAAGACGGGATAATGCCTATGCTTATCAAAAGGCTTTGGGCACAGCGTGATATCGCGAAGAAACAGAAAGATGATGTCGCAAGCTACGCGATAAAGGTCACGATGAACTCATTTTTCGGAGTGCTCGCGAACCCGATGTGCAGATTCTATAATCTTGATGTCGCGAACGCGATCACATCTTTTGGAAGATATATCATCAAAGAGACATCAAAGATCCTCCAGAAACGTGGCCATAAAGTCATATATGGCGACACAGATTCCATTTTCATCGACGCGAAAGCGAAATCTCTTGAAGAAGCGGATAAGATCGGAGTGGACATACAAAAACACATCAATGCATACTTTGATGAATATGTGAAGACTGAATTCAAGCGCGAGAGTTTCCTTGAGCTGGAATATGAGAAAGTGTTCGTGCGTTTCATACTTCCGAAAGTCAGGCATGGTGAAGGCGGAGCCAAGAAGAGATACGCAGGCTTGGTCATCAAAGATGGAAAAGAAGAGATAAAATTCACTGGACTTGAATTTGTCAGACGTGATTGGACAAAACTTGCGAAGAAGTTCCAGCTTGAACTGCTCGACAAGGTGTTCCACAAGCAAGAAGTGGCTGAATATGTCAAGGATTTCATAGCGGGACTAAAGGACGGAAAGTTCGATGATCTTCTGATCTATGTCAAGGCTCTGCGAAAACCGATCAGTGAATACACAAGGACCACACCGCCGCATGTCAAGGCCGCGATGAAGATGAAGAAAGTTGAGAGCAGAATAATTAAATATTATATGACTATAGATGGTCCAGAGCCAGAAGAGAATCGCAAGAATGACATAGATTATGACCATTATATCCAGAAACAGCTTAAGCCGATAGCGGATTCTATCCTTGTATTTTTCGATATCTCTTTTGATGACCTCGAGACTGGTTCTACACAGAAGACACTATTTGGATATTAAAAAAGAGTTAAAAAAAATAAAATCACTTCTGCATATCCAATACAGAAGCTGGCGCTCCTTTTCCTGCAGCTGGACTTCCTGCTTTTAGGTTGTAGTCACCTACAGAACCAAACGCGGGTTTCACAAACTGTGGATCTGCATGGATGTTCCCTGTGCCAAACGATGATATCTGGCCTGAAGTGTATTCATTATTTCCATGCTCGACAGCGACGGAATTAGGATAATAGAACACGCTGTCCTTTATATCCAAGACCATGCTTGGCGCAAAGAATATCCTTGAATTGCTGCCTGATGACCGGAATATAGAATCCTTGACAGTCAAATCGATAGGGATATTTGGATCATCGTACTGCATGTAGATTGAATACGCATTGCTTCGTTGGAAGTCGACAGTGACATGATCGATCGTGAACTTGTCATGCGCTTTGTCAGTGCTAAGCACCATCGCGGCCCATGCGGTGTTCTCGTTGCTTCCATCACCAGTGCCATAGATAAGTGTGTTCTTGACGCTGCTTGGACCGTGCCAGAGCTTGACACCATCTGCGAAATTGTTCGCGACGACGCAGTTCTCGATATGTGTGTTCGACGATTTAGAATCCAGACCATCGCCACGATTGTGCTCGACAACAGTATCATATACATATATCGGTCCAGCTGATTCTTCAAGACCAAGACCATCAGGCCTGTCATACGGGCTCGGACCGGGTCCGCCCTGGTAATAGTGGCCGTTGTAAGATAGATCGCAACCGCGGATAAGGACATTTCTCCATCCGCCGAATTTGCCGTCAGGACCGCCGATCGATCCAAAACCAGTGTAACCAATCGATGAATTCTCGATAGTGATATAATTCGGATCAGATAGATCGATGCCGAACTCATCGACGTGATGGATGTACATGTCGAGGATCATTATGTGTTCGTTCAGACCCTCACCGGATATGCCTTCCCTGAAATTCGCGCCATTGTTGCTTGTGACTTCAAGGCCTTCTATCCACAGATAATCGTTCGCTCCGATATCGATGCCGGAATAGAGGTTGTTCCTTCCTGCAAGAACAGGACGTTTGCCATCCAGTTTCACGCCTTTTATGACAATCCAATTATTCGCGTTGCCTGATGCTTCGATAGTCAGCATATCATCGTAATATGCGCTCATGACATAAGTGCCTGGCATGATGAACAAGGTATCGCCTGCTTTCAATTGTTTTGAGGCATGGCCTGGTGTAGCCCAAGGCTTGCTTTGCGATCCATCGTTTGAATCAGAGCCGCTTTTGGAGACATAATATTTATTGCCGTTCGCAACAACAGGAGGAGAGACTGGCTGTGTACCTGAATCACCGGTGCTGCCGGATGAACCAGTATCGCCTGTGCTTCCTGAATCACCGCTGCCAGTATCGCCAGAGTCGCTTGTGTCTGTACTGCCTGTATCTTCGCTTCCTGAACCAGTGCCAGTGTCGTCACCAGATCCAGTATCATCAGAACCGCTATCACCAGTATCGCTTGATCCATCATCGCCACTGCTTGTGCCTTCAGAATCATCTGAGCCAACGTCTCCAGAACTGGAAAAATCACCATTGGCCACTTGTTTTGCAGTATACTCATTGTCTCCAATGACCAACGCGACATCAGAGTTTGGCAATCTGATCGTCGGACTTGTGATCGTGAAATCGACTGATGGTGAAATAAACACTTTTGTGTTTGTCCCGGTCGATTTCAAGAACACCTCATCCATGTCAAGTGTTATCTTTGTGTTGCGATTATCATACTGTGCATACATCAGATATTGATTGCTTGCAGTGTTCTTGATTGTGACTTTTTCGAATGTGTAAGTAGAATCGGTCTTATCAGTATCGATGATGACAGACACACCTGGGTCGGTCACGACTTTTCCGACAGAGATCAGAGTATTCTTTACTGTCGCATCACCGCCATTCATCTGCAGACCTGTATCTTCATTATCAGTGATCTTACATCCGTTGACTTCAAGATCACCAACATCAGTCATAAGTCCACTGCCAGTGCTTCTTGTGATACGTGTATCAAGAAATTTCACATCACCAGATGCTTCAACTAAAGCCCCATGTACTTCAGAATACGGATTCGCATTGCCACCATTGAAATAGCGACCAGCATAGTATATATCGGTATTTGAGACAGCAATGTTATCGTTTCCGACAGCGCCTTCTTCTATATCTATTGAGTAGCTCCCAGTGTATTTTATCAAAGAATTCCTGATCTCAACATTCTGGACATCCGAAAAGAGAAAAGCATTCTCATCGATGTGATGTATGTATAGGTTATCAAAAACGATGTTGCTTGCGGAATCAGCGATTATTCCGCTTCTGAATGGAGCTTTCTTGTTACTCCTTATCTCGAGATCCTTTATCAAGACATATTCTGTGTCTGATAGATCCATAGCAGCACCAAGATTATCCATGCCCTGTATCTTCGGCCGTTTGGTTCCATCCAGCTGACCTTCTATTATTATCCAATTGTCCTCTGTTCCGGATGTAGGCATCATTATGTCTGCATCGGATTTCTTGATTGTATAGGTGCCGTAGAGTATGATCAATTTGTCGCCAGCTTTCAACTGCCTTGAAGCATAACCTGGCGATTTCCAGGGTTTGTCTTTTGTCCCTGGATTTGTGTCTTTTCCTTTTGGAGAGACATAATATGTATTCCCCGTATTGGTGATCTTCTCAGAAGGGAGATATACGGCATAACCAAGCTTTGTGTTTCCGTTCTCTTTCAGATAGTCGGTCTTGTATACAATATCTTCAGTTGTCTTGCAACCGACAAATATCATTGTGAATAATAGCAGAACTAATATTATTGATATTTTTTTCAATCCCATACTTATCACCTAAAAATCGATAATATTTATAAGAAAACTGGTTATATAAAAACATTTCCATATAACGGGCTAATATGAAACCCTCTCCACTCATTTGTACAATTTAACACGAGAAAACGCATTATCTCGATGGATATGTAATACATATTCTACCTATCGGCTTCGCTCCGTCCCGAAGGGACTACGCTTCAGCCGTTTTATAGGCCAGGTCAAAACCCTTCGTGGCTTCCCAAATTGCTTCTCCGTGCTTAGTATTCAAAACGCGCCTTACGGCGCAGCAACAAAATTAGAAGCCACAAAGCAGCTCGGAAGACAGAGCCTGGAGAGCGTATTTATTAGATCTTGGCCATTTGTTTAATAATATCTACCGTCGATAAAACGACTAATCTCGTCGGAAATATAGTTCTGAAATCTAGAGGGTTTCATATTAGCCCCTATAACGACAAAAAGAGATTCATTCAAGCGCGCTTACGCTAATATCAAAATTGAATCCGATCGAGGCATCAAGATCATGTAATTTCTGTCGGGCATTAAGATATCTATCAATGACCATCTGCCGTTGCAATTCAATCGGAGAATCAGTATATTGATTTTCTTCATACAAAGAGAGATATAATTCATCATTTTCATCAAGGATGCATCGTTCTACAAAATCACAGACTTTATTTCGTTCATCCGCTTTTCCAATTGTGAGATAATTCAATGCTTCAAGGACAACATCATGATTCATCTGCAACAATTCAAGATATTCCAACAGGGGATCGACTGCACGTGTGTCTTCAAGCCGTGACATGGCTTCCACAAGGGATACGAATCTTTCTTTGCTTTGTCTTGACACATTTAATTCAATCAATGAATCTTCAACATATGTGTGAAATGCATTCAGCACAGAGTCAACTGCTGGTTTTCCGATCATCACAAGTGAATCCTGGACAGTGAATGGGCAGACATTGTCATCAGACAGAATCAAGTCAACCAGAAAATCTGCGATATTGACATCTTGATTGCGGGTATATCCGATCAGCGCGACAAGTTTGTTCTTTTCATCTTTTTCTTTGCTTTCATCGAAACGTCTTATCATGCAATCTGTCTGTTTTAGAAGATATTCAAGGCGATCTGGATCGATATGATCAGAATTCACGAATGGATTGAATTCTTCGCGTAAAGTCTGGAAATCATCTTCTCTTAGATATGTTATTGTTCTCTTGATGTCCAGATATGCTTGTTTGCTCATTGTCTCATCTCTATCGAGTGATCATGTGTATCAAAAGAAAAATTTTGAGGAGAGAAACACGGAGGGGTTAGAGGGGGATTGTGTGTTTTCAGAATTGTTTATCAATTCTCTCCTCAAAGTTTGTTACTATTAAGTAGGTGCGTCAGGTATATATAGTTTTCTATTCTCCAGTAGTTACAATTGACATTTTGCATTTATGGCATCTGTAACCCCCGAATTCATCAAAATTGCCCCCATAAATGTTGCAAAAACAAGGCTTAAACTATATAAATCAGCCTAGATTCCACTTAAATAGCATGGAGAAAAGCACTAGCCTATCAGTAAAAGATTGCAGGATAATTGTGGATGGAAAGGTCTGCAATACCAATATATATACACTCAATGGTAAAATCGTCAAAATCGGTGCTTTTAGACCCGCAGATACAGTAATCCATGCCCGCGGAGCCTTCGCTATCCCTGGCGTCATCGACCCGCATGTGCATTTCAGGATGCCTGGAAACGAGACGCTTGAGACATGGGAAAGCGGTTCAAAGGCAGCAGTCTCTTCCGGTATCACAACTGTATTAGATATGCCAAATAATTACCCAGCCTGCACCTCTTTTGAAGTTCTCCAGCAAAAGAAAGTATTTACCAAGGATTCATATGTCAACTATGGCTTTCACTTCGGCGCATGCAAAGACAATATAACAACCCTTGACCGGATCAGTGATATCGCTTCTGTGAAAATCTTCATGGGATCAAGCACAGGGAATCTGCTTATCGACAATGATCGTGACCTTCTTAGGATCTTCCGTAAAGGAAGAATAGTAACTGTGCATGCAGAAGATGAAGAGCTTATAAGGTCGTTCACGCGCATCGCGAATCTGAACTGGATATGCAAGAAGATAGTTCCTTCGCATAACGATGTCCGCCCAAACATCTGCGCTGAGATCGCCTGCCAGAAAGTGATCGCGATGTCACGATTCACAAAGACGCCTGCATATATCGCGCATGTCTCGACAAAAGAAGAGATAGAATCGATCGCGAAAGCGCGACTTGGAAAAGTCCCAGTCTACTGTGAAGCTACACCACACCATCTGTTTTTGACTGCAGAGATGTGCTCTGACAACCTGACAAAGGTCAATCCGCCGATAAGGACCGAGCGTGATCAGGAAGCTCTCTGGAAGGGTATACGTGATGGTATTGTAGACACCATCGGAAGCGATCATGCGCCACATCTGTTGTCTGATAAGAGAAAAGATTATTTCAATGCGCCATCTGGGATCTCAGGGATAGAGACTTCTCTACCACTTATGTTGAATGCTGTGAATGAAGGTTTTCTTTCTTTGCCAGATGTCGTCCGTCTGATGTGCACAAATCCAGCAAGGATATTCGGACTCAGGAACAAAGGCGGGATCTCTCCCGGTCATGATGCTGATATCACCTTGATTGACATGAACATGACAAAGCCAGTTGTCGCAGCAGAGTTTAATTCTAAAGCTAAATTCTCTCCATTCGACGGAATGAAATTGCAAGGCTGGCCAGTGTGCACAATAGTCGGCGGCAAGCTAGCCTGGTGGGATGGCGAGTTCTATGTGAAGAATGGCAAGGAAATAATATATTGTTAGTACTAATAGGTAGTTAAAAATAGAAAGGTTTAAATACTCCTCACCCCATTAAATATCAATAGAATTGGCCATTTGGTGATATAGTTATGATATCCCAAATATATACGAAGAAGATGAAAAAAATAAAATCACAAGCCAAGAGCGCAGCTGCGTTCTTCGACAGATGTAAAAAAAAGGCAGAGCCAGGCATAGACAAGGTGCTTTCACTTGCAGCCCTCAATACCACAATAGTATATGGCGCTGTGAAAGCTGCAACTGAGATGCCGAGTCTAAGTTCCGACCTCGCGTTGATTGGGACTGGCGCACTTCTTCTGGCCGGCAACAGATATATCATCGATTCAGACCATACAGAGAAGTTCAGAGAGATATTGCATCAGGCAAATGCTGCGATAGACACTGATAGATCAGCATCCTGGCTCAAATCCAGTGTCCTTGCAGGGGTACTTGGATTGACTCTCGTCGGGATAACAAGCAGTTATGGATTTGGATCAGCAAAAGAGATTACACCAAAGATTGAAAGAAGCCCCATCATCCCATACATGACCAGTATTAGAACAGTCAATGATAAGCCAAAACAGACTATTCCGGATGTCGAGCCGATCAAAGGCGTGCGGCCTGCGATATTCGACCACATGGGATATGCGCCTGTCGTCAAACCGCTCAAAGAGAAATATGATTACATGAAGTTGAAAAGTCTTGAAGGCAGGATACAGAGAGTGATGCGATACAAGCACATCACTGACACGATCGAAGACCTCCATAAGATGCCAAGGAACACACTCGCAGCAATTGCGATACAGGAAAGTTTTGCGGATCCAAGCGAACCAAATGCCTCCAATGATGGCGGTGTAGGATATATACACATGCAGGGCACTACAGCTAAAGAGAATGGCTTAAACATATACGGTAATTCTAAAACCACTTCTGATTATGCGCATGGGAAAAAAATCAGAAAGCTTTTGGAAAGATGCGACGGGCAGATAGAATGCGCACAATCTTATGATGAAAGATTCCACATAGTGAAGATTGTCGCGACTGCCGCGAAGATGATGGCCAAATGCGAAGCGAAGTATGACAGCTGGGACAAGGCGACTATCTGCATCCGAGGAGAAGGATATATCGGGCAAAAGACAGGCAGGAAGTATCTGAAGAGAATCAAAGAGAACCTGGCACTTTTGGATGACCCTGAACAGATCAGGAAAGCAGCCGCTGATTTTGAACAGAGAAATGACATCAAGTTCGATGCATATATCAAGCATTCAGCTAAAGAGAGCGTGAACTGGATGCTCAGCCATTATGTAGATTATATGCAAAAGCATAAAAAGTGAATTCTTCTTTTTTCTTATGGTGATCATATATGCACACATCCATGAGATATTCTGAACGCGCTGAGACTACAGATAATCCGATCGCAAAGAAACTTTTCTCTCTTATGGAAATGAAGAAGACAAATCTATGCCTGTCATTGGACGTGACTGAAAAAAAGAAATTCCTTTTGATAATATCGAAGGTAGCTAACAAGATCTGCGTGCTTAAGACACATATGGACATTGTCGAGGATTTTGATATGGACTTTGCCAAACATTTGCAGAAACTTTCTAAACAGCATGAGTTCCTGATCTTCGAAGACCGAAAATTCGCAGACATCGGGAACACAGTGAAACAACAATACACTTCAGGCGTGCATCGTATCGTCGAATGGTCGCACATAACAAATGCGCACACTGTCGCAGGCTATGGTATCATCGAAGGACTTCGTTCTGCTGCATCGGGGAGAGAACGGGGGTTGCTTCTTCTTGCGCAGATGAGCGCGAAAGAGAATCTCATCACAGAAGGATACACAAAAAAGACAGTCGAGCTTGCAAAGAATTACAATGATTTTGTCATAGGTTTCATAGGGAATGGATCTGACGACAAGCAACTGGCTTCGCTTGTCTCTATCTCTGAGCCAGGATTTGTGATAATGACTCCTGGAATCAAATTGGCTTCGTCTGGCGATGGGCTTGGACAGTCTTATGCCACCCCGCAGTCTGCTATCACTGCTGGATCTGATGTGATCATTGTCGGTAGAGGCATCTATGGGGCTGATGATCCTGCTTCTGAAGCTGATAAGTATCGAAGATTGGCTTGGGACGCATATGAAAAAAGAGTGAAGCAGATATGATTTTATTGTGGATCTTTTTCTTACCAGAGCACCAGTTGCTTTCGCAACTCGCGCGTCTGCATGACATGGATGTCACTCTTTAATATCTAATCATGGGCAAATTAAATTTATAATAAAATCTTCAATAAATAATAATTATATGTTTTTATTAAATTCTAGAAATGCATCGGTCGCGCGGCTTTCCACCTGTATTGGTAACCATGTGAGGTCTTCTTCCGTTCGACATAACCTTGCGTGACAAGATGATTCAATGCTTGCACCCATAATCTAGACTTGCCTTTGAACATGCTCTCTGGCGCCCATTCAGTCTGATAATAATATCTGAACATATGCATGATCTCTGCATACGCCGTTTCTTGATCTTTCTTGTATATCATCATACCTTCTTCAATCTGAATTTCATCTGTTTTTGCATAAAAGTTATCTCAAACTTGTCAAAAAAAACGGCTCTCCCAATGAGGATCGGCATGTCATCGCCTTTTTTTCCGAGTATGACTTTCACTGGAATAATGATCGTGTATTTTCTCCTATCCATCTCAATCTGGATCTGCATCTTTGAATCGATGCAATGCACCGATCCACCGATACCAAATGTCGGATGTTTTTCTCCATCATATTTGAGTCCAAGCAGTTGGGCAATACCTTCTGGAATGACAGAATAATCAGCACCTGAATCAATCAAACCAAAACTATCAAAACTATTATCTCCAATCAAAGTGATCGGAAGCATCGGAGTTTTTGCAGAACCACCGCCTTTTGGACGATTCATCTCTTTATAACGAAAAGATTTAGACATTTTCAGAAAATCATAGCGCTATTTTCAGGCACTAGAGTAAGTAAAGGTCTTGTTCCCGGATATTTTTTATGTGCTTCATTGAAAACTCTGACAGGATTCTTTCCAGATGAGACCACATGCTTATTGCAAATCGCGATCCATTTCCCCACATATTTAGTCAAATCCTCTTTCAGATAGAATTTCATGTTTTCTTCATCCATATCATCACCTAGGTATTTAATACCAACAGTCATATGCGGCCATATATATAATTTACTTATATAATTTATAAGGCGATTTATGATATTTAAATCCATGTATTAGTTACCCACTCATTCCAATGAAATGTCATTTTTCTTTATCACAAAAATCCGGCAGCAACCACCTAACCACACAAGAAAAGGCTTTAACATTTTATGTGCAGATAAAGTTTTAGACTTTATCTTGCAACCATAAAGGATGTGGTTTGATCGGTGCTCGATATTGATTGTCGGATTTTTAGGATGCAAAGAAATGCTTTAGCATTTCTTCCACAGGAAATATTCGATTTCCTTGTGTTCAAAAATGGCTCATCTACATACTAAAGTGTGTAGTATTCGCTTATACATTTCTGACATGACATTATCAAGAATCATTAATTATCGAGAAAAATACAAAAAAGCAAAATTCTACTTATCAAGCTCAAGCTCCACACGATGCTTGAGTATCTTATACCGATCCAGCGATGGACCATATGACAAGACATAATCTCTCGTAGTCGGAAACTGTTTTCTCTTCGGGACACCAAGTGGTATCAATGTGCCTTCTGGGAACTGGGACCTTGTCAGATCCACCTCTTCATCATCGACCACATTGAAGTAATGAGATATCTCCTGTCCATTTGGGTGTTTTGCGTTCGCCCAGACGATCTCTCCGCCCATGTAATCCTGGACGACACATGCTGTCACTGCGCACTGGCCGTATTCAGGCACTTTCTCTGTCCAGTTGTCTGGATCAGCGCTTGTCTCTCTGCACCATGCTCTCTTTAGTATTTTTTCTAATTTGGATATTTTCATTGTAAAGAGTGAGATGCCCATAGCAATTATATTTTTTTGGTCTTGATGAGTCAGATTAGAGACCCAACCAGAAAAAAAGGAGTAATCTTTATAAACCCGATATAATCACTCAGATACCTAGTTAAGCCCAAGTGGGGCTGTAGTATAACCTGGCTAGAATAGGTGGCTCCAGATATGTGGAGCGATGAGCATAACTGCGATGATTAACCTATAGGTATGTCGCATCCGCGAAGAAGATACCACCGGATTTGGGTTCAAATATTGACGTCTGAAGACGACATTGCTTCGAACGTCAGTGAGAAAGTCCCAACAGCCCCACTTATTTTCTTTTATTATTTCATTTAATCTCCGGTGAATCCTAATTCTATGTTCCGATGTTTTAAATCCATGATTCCATATCTCCTGCGTAGGTGAAAACAGATGAAACATGGAATAGAGTATCTAGTGATCCAGAGAACATAAGAAGAAAACGATGGAAAGAAGGAAGTGGGCTACGCAGTAGTCCCATGCAAAGACCGCAAAAGCGCAAAGATGATGCTTTTCACAGTCAAAGAGAGACCAGATGCAAGCACATATCTTGCGAAGACACTCGATCTTGAGATTCGACTTGATCTTGATGCTGACAGAAAGTCAGATGTGAAGTATGATGTGAAAGATCAGAAAGGACCATTCTTCATCATATATGGGACAATACCAGTCAAAGATGATTTTATAGCGCATATCTTCAACATGAAAGGCATGGAGCCAATGCCTGAGATGAAATCCGTCGAGATGGTGGACACACTTGAAGAAGCAGTCAGATGCATAAAAAAGAGTTATGGCCGTGAGATCATGCCCACCTATTTTGCGAGAAATGTCCCGTTCTCACTTCAGTATGAGATCATTGAAAAGTCTAAATGAAGGATCAGATCGCAAGCATCCTGCGAAGGCCGGATCTGATCTCATCCATGGTAATTTGATCAACTGCCCCAATATGCTTGAGGAATATTTTTTTGTCTATCGCAGATAACTGGAACAAAAGAGCGACTGAATAATGGCTGAGTCCGTTCTGGTGGCTTGGATCTATTGGGAATTTGTGATCCTCAATGCGAATGTCTTTGATGTCAATGGAAGGCTGACTGCAATTTTGGGATTGGAATCCGCAAGTACTATTGCAGGGCGTTTCCCACACTGTTCGCGCCCTTTGGTTTTTGGGAATTCTATTATCCAAATATCCCCCCTTTTCATCTATCTCCCTCGAATCTATTATTCGCTTCCATCCCAAGCTTCTGCCAGGCTTCCAGTTCATCTCTTAGTTCCACACATTCAAGCATAGTCTCGATATATGCTAAAAGTGCTTTCTTTTTCATTTGTGATTTTTTTATATGGAGCATTTTTCCAAGTTCATCAAATTTGGATTCAATCAGTTCATTTTCTACAGTAACTGATGATTCACGTGCCATCAAAACTCTTCTATTCCATTGAGGCTTTTCTTTATCAGATAATGTTTGGTGCAGTTTTTTTACTGCTGTGATCTGATCACTTGATAAATTTTTCACCAAAGCATATATTTCAGTGTTATCATAACGTGGAAATGTTTTTTTCTTCATGCTGTATTGTAAGAAAAACTTTCGTTTAATAAATTTTATTGTCGTTTTTCGGAGATTATCCGACGAGAACTGGGTTAAGTAAAATTAAAACAAATTACCAAGTACGAGGCATATACCTTGGTTTTCTTTTTGCACGAGCTTTTTGCTCTTTTGGTTTAGGTGATGTCATTAGCACCTTAATTGATCTTCCAAATGTCAAAAATCCACGACCCACGTAAGAAACTGCTCTTGAGAGTTTTCCTTTTTCAATTTCATTTGGGATTGCGATGCATTCTTGATTTTCAGAAACATAAGATTTCTCACTTTCTATGATTATCGGACCCCGATTTAGATATCTGCACATTATTGTTAATGCTAGCGTATCGGGTACTTGTCTTCTATATATCCCACCATTAGGATCATAAGCAACATCGACACCTAGTGCATTTGTTATGGCAGCAACAGTCTCTTCAGTCGGATTTGCTTCGATTGCATCTCTAACAACACGTTCGAGATCCCGTTTGTATTTGGAAAGCTCTTCTGGATCAATCTGTTTCGCTTCTCTGAGTTGTCGTCTAAGATCAGTCAACTCACCATTCAATCTGCTGCATCTGTCTTCAAGTTCGGCGATATCTGATTGCAGTCTTTCTTCTTTTGGATTGAAAGTAGTTGCGTAGTTTCTTTCTCTTTCAGTTATTGGACTAGAAGCTATCCATCCACCATCCATTTTACGTGCCATTCTCTAATACCTCGTAATAATGATGGCGAAGGGATTTCGGAGCCATTTATATAAGTATCGACCTTGTGATCATGAGAACCGGCATGGATGACAAATTTAATAAACAGATATCTATACCCCCCATCGATGTCATTTGGCGACAAGCTCTATAAGATGAAAGTGGCAGCTGAATGCCTGCTATTCTTCAAAAGAGAAGGCAAAGCGGCAATCGAAGCAGCTGTGCAATGCACAGATGATATCGGCACACTTCTTGCTTATGGATTTACCCACATCTATACAGATGGTGGAAAAAACATCGAAAAGACACTGGATATAGAAAAAGACAGACATTCAAAAGCTATAACCGGTCTGATGCGTTCTGCTGGCAATAAACAAGGCATCACACAGATCATACTTGACAGGTACAGTCACATAGATAGATTTGCAGAGATCATCGGCCTGTCCGATGATCCGGATCGATTGATAAAAGAGAGTGTCGACCGATTCATAAACGATGATTCCTATCGAGCAGAAGTCTATGATTCATATCAGAACTGTTTTCTTAGGAGACTTAGAAGATGAAACTCATTGACAGATTGAAAAGATATAGCAGCATCCGGCCCATAGCACGTGAGGTTGTCTATGGAATCAGTTCTGTCGTAGATAGACTCAATCAGACTTATAGACAGCTCGCAGGCAAAAGTCCCATCGATCCTAATACAGTCGAACTATATGATCCGATCCAAAAAAAAGTCTACATGAAAATCGATATCTCAAAAGAACCACGTACACAGAACGTGCCATTGCCTCAACTGACATTCGCGCATCTGCAGCAAGTAATGGATCTTGAAAGACGACTCAATACCGGCCTTTACTGGCGAAACATCCCTTCTGAAAACAAGAACAATTAAGAACTGTGCCACTATCTCACATCTCATGAGCAGGCTTGTCACACACACAGATCTTGATGGTATCGTGAGCGGCGCGCTTATATATGCCATGCATCCATTCTCTGATATTGAAATGACTGACTACAAATGGATTGACCACAAGCAGGCAAATCATAGATTCAGATTCCTTGAAGACGACACAGTGGTCGATCTTCCGATGCCAGACATAGATGTGAGATTCTGGGCAGATCATCATCCGACAGGTTTTCGGCACAGCACGCCGACATATGATTATCTTTATGATCAACATGCCCCATCGTGCGCAAGATTGATCTATGATAATTTTGTCAGACAGCATGATCACCTAAAGAAATATGAGGGGCTTGTCATCGACACAGACATGGTAGATTCTGCAAGATACAAGACAATCGATGACGTGCACGACCTGAGCAGATATGGTGTCATGCTGAACCTTGCGATATATGTCGGACCGATGGATTTCAACAACAGGTTCATGAAACCAGATCTGATAAGAAGGATAGCGACAGAGCCATGGAAACAGGTCCTTGACAATCCACTGCTGCACATGATGGCTGAATACAATGTCGAGCAGCATAGGGTCTATGAGGAAGATGTGAAGAGGTATCTTCGGATGGAAGGGAACACTGTCGTGCAGGACACTGGCGGAAGAAGAGTGAAGGGATCATTGAGCCGTTTTGCGTCGTTTATGCATTTTCCAGATTCACTTTATCAATTGATTATACAGAAAAAATATGAAAGATACAAGTTGATATTCTCAGAGAACCCATTCATCTATTCGCACCCGAGGAACGTGCATCTTGGAGAATTCGCAGCTCGACTCACACCAGGAGGGGGTGGTCATAAAGCGATCGGACAGACAAAAGAAATCGAACCAAAAGAGTTTCCTAAGAAGTTGAGATTCGTGCTTGATACATTGAATTCTATTACATCTGATTAGTCTCATCTTCATGCATAAGGTAATCGATCAACCCATAAGGGAGCACTGGTTTTCCATCTTCAATAAGATATCGATAAGGCAATATGTTAGAGAACCCATCATCAAGCTCAATCTCGATCTCATCTTTAAATTCCAATTTGTCAAAAGGTATCTTATCGACAAGTATCCTCTTTGCGACCAAGACAGCTGTGTCAGTGCTCATCTGCACATCGCCAAGATTCCTGATCTCGCAATCAGGCATCTGCGCAGAAAGCTCTTTCTCGGTCCTGCCGTCCATCGGATGGTTGCCAAGAACACCGCCGAAAAGAAATGAGTCGAATAAAGATGCATCATCAGGAGATAACGTCTTCTTCGCTTTTGGATCAAGTATACATATCTTCCCAAAATCAGGCTTCAGCTCCTTGACACTCTTCTCTTCAATCCTGCCGGAGAGCTTGTCAGCGCCAGATCTGACATTTGTGAAGACAACATTCTCTTCACTGACAACAAGCGAGATGTGCTTATATTCAAGCTCGCACCAGCGAAACACTTCAGGGTCCAGATGTTCGATTATGAATCTCATGAAACAGGGGTAAAAATTGATTGCATTTAAGTATTTCGCTGCCAAAAGGCTTAAAAACATCCAAAAAACACCAGCCGCGATGATATTATAATGACAGAGCATGACACATTCACAGGGAAACCAATGCATGAGATGACTGCTGAACAGCGACTTCTTGAATTAAGAGATGACAAGATAAAACTAAGGGGCTTAAAGGAGAGTTTCAGATCAAATTGCCAGATATTCGGGATAGGATACGCGCTTAAACAGGGCTTGGCAAAGCTAAGATTCAAGAAACGCGGAATGTTCGAAGTAAGGCTAAAAGATCTTGAGACGCAGATACAAGATGATCTGGAATCAATACGAAAAGATCCATCAGCACCGCGTGAAAATCCTTATCGTTCTATGAATATCGCGCATGTCGAAGATGTCCTCGACAGGCTTGAGAAGATAGAAGGTGAAAAATATCTATCAAAGCACAAATTGCGCCAATTAAGAAGAGACACTAGAAGATATCTAAAAGAGCACCAAGACATGCTCGCAGCAGAGATGCGAAAGCTGAAATTAGACGAAGAATGTCCAGAAGAGACGACAAATAAGAAAGCACGACGAACATGGAACTGGATTGTAGATAATAGAAGACTTCTTGTTCCTTTGGCTGCATTCACTGTCATCGGCGGTGGCGCAGGACTTGGATCACATATGTATATCCAACACAAGAACCGGAACAGAACAGTGGTCGAGATCCCAGCAGAAGTCATCCAGACAAATCATCCTGGTGTCGAGGCCGCACGAGACATAACAAATGCGATCAGCTGCTTTCCTGTATATGGGCATATTGTCCAATCTGTGTGCCAAAGCGCATTTGGCTTTGGCCATTCGTACTTCACGAATTTGATTTGAGATGGTCTTGATCGTTTGCTCATTTTAAGGGTATGTTTACGGTAAATTTTTTGAATCTGTCGTTCTGAAACTAAAAAACCTATGTCTTTGAGGTTTAGCCAGATCTTATGAGAACTCCTTTGACGCTGATGCCAGAGCGCTAGAATCAGACGCTCAAAAGTGGTATTAATCTGTATTTCCTTTGCACCTGGCCTTAGGTTCTCAAGGCCAGCTTCATCATGATGTTTTCTTCGCTCTAACCACCTATAGATGATCTTCTTTGGTATTTTGCGTATCTTGGCTATTGATTCGATGGGTGTAATGCCCAAATCAACGTGTTTCA
>Ga0210009_1001717_pt1 | contig 17704 bp, 24 predicted proteins | sample CryGeyCG2114_065_FD_185457 | JGI IMG/M metagenome (GOLD analysis project Ga0210009, IMG submission 185457) | Groundwater microbial communities from aquifer - Crystal Geyser CG12_big_fil_rev_8/21/14_0.65 (SPAdes) (version 2) | ecosystem: Environmental > Aquatic > Deep subsurface > Groundwater ... | reverse complement strand
GCCGACGTTCAGAGCGTGGGCGGGTTCGTAATGCATGCTGGATGGTGGCGGGGTGCAAACTGCAAACCCTGCAAACCTCGGTTTGCAGTCGGACGCTAGCGCAATGCCGCGCTCGCGCCCCCCGCATACGATATTGGAAAGGAAGGACCCCTTTTGCCTTGGGTCACTTCCTTTATCGTCACCGCTGTCCCGAAGATAGCCGAAATACTACCCCCAAACCGCTCGTTTTGTTGCACGACCAAACAGCGTCAAAAGGGACAAACGGGGCAAAGCGAGGACAAACGCGGCAAGCATTACCCGACGTTGCTCACGATTTTGGAAGGCGAGCAACGACCTTCACTGTTGAGATTGGTCGCCACGATCTCCAGCGCCTTCTGCCAGCGTCGCCACGCTGTGGTGCGGTCGCAGGCAAAGCGGATCGTGATGTCACGCCATCCGTAACGCTTGGCCCGCATCCACACGAGGTGACGTTGCTCGACCTCAAGCCATTGCACCCAGCGCATCGCCTCCAGCATCCGTTCGATGTCGACGGGGCTGGGTGGGAACGGTCGGTACTCACGGGCGTCGGATGAGAAGGCTTCCCACTCCGTGCGCACGAAGGCAGGCCACGTGTTGAAGTAGCCCTGCACACGGACAGGGGGCAGGCGTTGGCCAGTGAAAGCAGCATCCTCGAAGCGTACTGCCACGTCATCTATCGTCCACTCAGTCATGGCGCGCTCCTCCGTACAGGCGTTCGCCAATGCGGCGCACGATCTCGCGCTCGATGAAGTCCAGTCGCTCGTCGGACTCGTTGACCACCAGGATGTGCTGGTCACGCCAGCCGTTGCGTTTTATCGCATCCATATCCGTGGTGTCTGATTGCAGCCGACCCAAGGGGCAGCGGTATTGAGGTGTTGGAACCTTCATGTCACACCTCCTGCGTCTCGATAGCCCAGTGCAGCAGTGCCAGGGCATCGGCTTCGTTGTCGTCACAAGGTGTGTGACCACGCAACTGGACGGAGGCGATCATCTCGTCCTTGCCTGCATTGCCTTTGCCAGTCGCGTGCTTCTTGATCGTGCCGACCGGAACTCCCTGGTACGGGATGTTGTGATGCTCGCACCACGCGGTCAGATGGCCCATGAAACCGCCGTAGACGTGGGCGGCATCGACGCCCGCGTGGCGTCGTACTTCCTCGAAATACACCGCGTTGATGTGGCCACTGGTGGTCAGCAGTTCGGCCAGCCAGCGCTTGAATCGCAGGAAGCGCATTCCGCCGCCTTCAAATCGCTGCGGCTTGAAATGCTCGGTGCCACTGGTGATGGTGCTGTCCAGTTGGTGCAGTGCCCAGCCGGTGTGCGTGCCCAGATCAAGGGCAAGAATGGTGCTGTTGGTTGTCGTGTTCATCGTCATTGCTCCTGAATTTTTGGGGCGAGTGACGGATGTGACGGATTCTCCGTATAACTCTCTACACGTGTGCGCGTACGTACGCAGGCAAAGAGAAGTATCCGGCAAACCCGTCACATCCGTCACTCGACGGTTTTGCTGGTCAGTCATCGCGGTACGAATAGCTGGCGTTGTAGGGCTTGGGTCTGAGGGACAGCCCGGTCAACCCACGCACGCCACCGGTCAGTCGGCACTTCTCGAACTTGCGCGTAGCCATCAGTTCGGAGAAACGCTTTACCGATCCGACGAATTCGCCCGCGCGTTCGGCCCACTCACGCCAGTCGGAGAACAGGTCGGACACGCCTTCGCGGCTGGTCTTGGCCAACAGGCAGCGCTCCTCGATCCACTGCCCGAGCGCATCCTCGGCCTCGAAATACTCCTCGGTCGCCGACACCACGCTGGCTGGCGGTTTCAGCCCTTGCTGTTGCCAGCGGCTGCACCCCTCGACCGCCCACGCCAGAATCCCGTCCCGCTCCTTGAGCAACTTGTCGGTGAGCCTGCCGTCCCGCTTTTCGGGCGGGATGGTGACCGTGAACGGGATCAGGTGCAGACGACGCTTCATCGCCTCGTCCACATTGCGGATCGATGGCTTGTGGTTGCCCGCAATCACCAACTTGAACTGGGGCACGTACTCAAAGAAGTCCTGGCGCATGAAGCGCGCCGACACCTTGTCGCCGCCAGTGATCGCCTTGACCTTGGACTCGTTCCAGCGCCGCCCTTGCTCGGTTTCGATGGACGACACGAAGCGTGCGCCACGCAGTCCGGCCAGATCGGTGGGATGCCGGTCGTTGCGCGCGTCCATGAACGTGTCCATCGGCGCATTGGCCGCGTAATCACCGAGGATCGTGGTGATGACATTGACGAACACCGACTTGCCATTCGCGCCGGTGCCGTACAGGAAAAACAGCGCGTGCTCGCTGGTGATCCCGGTCAGGCAATAGCCCACCATCAGTTGCAGGTAGGCGATCAGATCGGCATCGCCACCGGTAACGTCGGTCAGAAACCCATGCCACGTTGGACAGTCGCCCTTGGGGGTGGCCGTGCTGACCTTGGTCATTCGGTCGTCACGCCGGTGCTCGCGCATCCGGCCTGTGCGCAGATCGACCACGCCACCCGGGGTGTTGAGCACCCACGTATCGGCATCCCATTCCTCGGCACTGGACGCGTGCTTCGGATCGGATCGGGCGATTTTCTCGACCGCCGAGATGGTCGACGAGCTGGCGAGCTTGGCTTTCTGCCTTGGACTGTCTGCCTTGAGCGATGCATTGCGGCAGATGCCCCGGGCCAGATGCGAGACGTAAAGCATCTGATCGGCATTCCAGCGCACGCCCGTCCAAACCAGCCACTTGCCCCACAGCGCGCAGTAGCGCCAGTCCTGACCATAGCGGCGGGTGAAGGCGGTCGACAGTCCGTCCTCGGTACTCCAGTCGATGCCCGTCAGTAAATCCGGCGGCGCAATCTCCTCGACGGAGCGCATTACCGGCATCCGCTCGCCAACGGCAAGAAAACCAGCCACGTCAAAGCCATCGGGAATGGCGTCCGCAGCGTCCCAGCCTTCGGGCCGGTCATCGGGTGGAATGAGGATGGCGACCGTGGTCGCACCGGCGTGCAAGATCGCCTGCGAAGCGCGGTCGGCGTAGTCCCAGCCCGGTGCGTCTCGATCCGGCCAGATCAGCACTGACTTGCCAGCCAGCGGTTGCCAGTCAGTTTTATCGACCGGAGCGTTTGCGCCGTGCATTGCGGTGGTCGCCACCACACCGGCATCGATCAGCGCCTGCGCGCACTTCTCGCCTTCGACCAGGACGATGTGGCTGGCGGCCACCAAACCCGGCTGGTTGTACAAAGGGCGTGGCTCGGGAGGTGCCATCTTGCGGCGCTTGGCGTCCCACGGCCGGAATTCCTTTTTCCTGCCCGGTGGGTCGTAGCGGTAGACAACCGCGATCAGTTTGCCAGTGGCATCAAAATAGTCCCACTTGGCGGTCGCGGGGCCGAGATCGTCGGACGGCGGTGCTGCTTTGGCTTTGCGTGCTGGTGCCGACCGCGCACGTCCAAGCAGGTCACTGGCTTCCTGAAGCACCCGAGGAAAGTCGGCATGGATGCTGGCTCCGAGGTAGGCCGCAATCAAATCGAAGATATCGCCGCCGTCGCCGGTCGCGCGATCCGTCCAGAGTCCGGCCTTGTCGCCGGTCAGCACCACCTCGAGACTGTCGCCGGGACTGCCCAGCACATCGCCGATGAGAAACTTGCCCTGGCGCTTCTTGCCCGCCGGGAACATCGTGGTCAACACCGACTCCAGTCGCGCGATCAGTTCCGCGCGAATCTCGTCGCGTTCGGCATCGCGGTTTTCGGTGGGCAGGGAGATGTCGTTGAAGTCGATCATTCGGCTCCCTCGTCTGGCGTCTTGCTTGCATCGCGGCCCTGCGGCGCTCTGCTGCTGGCCGCCCATGCGGAAAGCTCGGACATCCGGTAGCGCACCAAGCCGCCGAGCAGGTAATGCGGGATGCGGTACTTGCTGCGCATCGTTTGATCGGCAAACCAGTAGTACGGCAGGCTCAGTGCGGCCGCCGCCTGCTTGGCGTCGATCATCGGTTCGTCGTCGGCAATGCCTGTGTTGTGGTTGTTCATGATTGCGTTCTCCAGCAGCGGTCTTGCCACGCGCACATCCGGCATTCGAAGTGGGTCTGGTCAGCGAAGGCGCGCGGCAGGAGTTCTGCTGCCTCGGTCGCTGTGATCACCTTCACCGCCCGATCCGACATGCGTTGGGCAAGGGCTGCGTCAAAGGGGACGAGCTCGACGTAGATATCCATCGTGTCGGCGTTCACCGCCGTGAAAATCGCCGGGTGCTCGTGTAGTTCGAGATAGGCCTGATACAGCGCGACTTGCGCCGCGTAGACAGGCTTGGAAATGGCGAGCCGGTTTTTCTCCAGATCGCGCCAGGACTTCGAGCCGAGGCACTTGTTTTCCCAAAGAGCCGGGTAGGCGAAGCCATCGGGACCACCGACGAACACGCCGTCGATGTGGCCCTGCAGGCGTCCGTCAGCCACCGAGAAACCGAACTGCTCGCCGTCGGCCTTGTGTGTGCGCAGATCGAAGCCCGCATCCCGCAGCCATCCGACCATGCACTCTTCGTTGACGTGGCCACGCTCAAAGATGCGCAATATCCGACCCTGCACGTCGCGCCCGTAGTCGACCGGTGCTTGCGCAAACTCGTACTGCAGCGCGCGTTCGCAAGCCACGCCCAACCGGGATGCGCCAAGGTAGTGGCGCACCGATTGCCGGGCACGCGCTCGCTGCAGACCGGTATCGACCAACACGCTGATTTGCCCGGATACGCTTGCCGTGGAATTGAAGTCCATCATGGCTTCGTCTCCCACGGCAGATCGTCCTCAAGATCGGCAAACGGGTTCGCCAAGGGATCGGGCGTCGGAGGCATGCCGCGCACCGGCGGAAACTTGGTCGCCTCGTGATGCTCGACCATTGCCTCGGTGTAGCGGGTGACGATGGCGTCGATAACCCGCAGCGCTTCGGCTTCCGAGTAATCCCCGAGCGGTTTCGTGAAGCCGATTTCGCCAGCCGCTTCACCGAATGCCTTCAGGCACTTTTTCATCGAGGCGTTCTCGATATCAGAGGGATCGATCATCACGACCTCCCTGCGCTTGCCCGGCTCGTCCTTGGCTTTGAGCCAGTTGCCGTACATCGCGTGAAAGACGTTCTGGCAGCGCTGCGAGCAGAACACCCAGTCGATGGGGTAGCGGCGGGGATTGCCGACACCGTGTTGGTTGTCGGTGTGACCGAATCCCCATGCCTGACGTGTGCAGACCCAGCATTTCACGCCACCTCCTCAAACTCGTCGATCAACAGGCCGAGCTGCAGCGCGCCGCCCGCGAAGGCGGCCTCGCAACGCCTGCTGAAGTCGCGGTAGTTGGTCGAGCAGCGCGCAATCGCCGTCACCGAATGAATCTGCTGCTCCAGCCGCGTCAGCCCTTTGTCGGTCAGCCACTGGTGGTGCTTGTCCGAGATGCGCTTGCGACTGCGAATCTCATCGAGCAACTCCTCCGGCAACACCGGCCCGTAGACCCAGCGCTGCGTGATCTGGCCAAGGACGTGGGGCGGGTTCTGGGCATGGCCCTGGTACTTCCAGCCAAACAAACGGTAGATGGCGCGGTAGTAGTCGGCGTGAAAGCGCCGTTCCCACGAGCCGCTGGATTGGCGCAGCAGCTTGGCAATCAAGTCCTGCAATGCGTCGGGCGCACGGTGGAACTGGTAGCCCGTTGCCTCGTCGATCAGCGCGACCTCGCCGGTGGTGGCCAGCGCGTGCATGATCTTCATGCAGTTGGGGACGATCCCCTTGCGTGCCTTGTGCAGCGTCCCGGTCAGCGCAGCATTGACAACGGCAGATGCGAGGTCAGCGATGATCCCGGCCGGAAAGAACTGTGTTTGTCGGCCGGACGGCAACAAAATCGGCTCACGAGTTTTTTCCAATTGCGACAAGGAGTTAGGCGCAAAATCGGTGAGGAACCGGGCGAATCGGCCACCCTTGTGGCCTTCGTGGAAGCCGAGCAATTTGGCAAGCTGGCGGCGCACGTAGCCGCGCTCGCCACCCTTGAGGACAACCGCCTCGCATTCCAGATCGCCGAAATGGACGACGCCGTAGTGGCTGGCAGTGAGAATGTGTGCGTTCATGGCCATTCTCCTTACTGCGCCCATGACGGTTTGCCCGTCACGGGTGCGCGTTGTGGAGCAGCAGCGGGAGCCTGATACACAGGTGCTGCCTGTGCGGGAGCGCCAGAGTTGCCACCGCCGGTGTTGGCTTTGGCAGCGACACCCTTCAACTTGGCGTAGTCGGCGTGGTCAGGCTCGACCGCCACCTTGACCACATTGCGATCCGCGCCCTTGGCGTCCTTTTCGATATCAACGCGAACGATGAATTCGATGCCATCCAGTTCGTGAAAACCCTGGATGCGGCGCGCGGCGGCGGCCTGCGGTGTGTTGTCCTGCGGATGGATATTGCGGGCACTGTTGAGGGCAGCGCGGATGAAGCTGCGTCCCATCTGGCCCCAGGTCGGCCCCTTCTTGGACAGCAGGCCGATGTTGCTCCACATCTTGCGTTTGATATGCTCACCGTCGGTGACCACAAATTCGGCAGAGAGATAGATCGAACCGGTGTCGAAGGATTCGGTGGCGTAGCCGCCGCCCCAACCCTGTTCGGGATCGTCGTAACCACCGGGTTTGATGGTCATACGCACCGGCACAACGGTGCCCTTGGGGATCAGATCGAAACCGGACTGCTGCGAGTCGGCGTCATTAAAGTCATTCCATGCATTGGCGGTCATTGCGATTACTCCTTGGATTCGGTATGGGTTTGGGCGGCGGTGCCGGATGTGGAAGCGCTGCTGGCGCACTTGGCGATCAGCGCGCCGAGATGCGGCGGCTCCAGCACGTCGAGGCGACCGCTGCGGTCTTTGGCGGGGAAGCCGTAGGGATTGACGGTGTGGGTGACGAAGGCGCGGTAAGAACTACCGTCCTCAGCCTTGAGCTCGGCCAGCGTCACGACCTCGTCGACGATCCCGGGCAGCTCAAGACTGGTCTTGCCGCCCTCGATCTGTGGCACGAACACCTTGCGATTGAAGTCATCCAAGCGTTCGTCGAGGATCGCCACAAAGATCACGTTCTTGCCCCGTGCGTGCTGCAGGTGGGTCAAGGCACCGATCATTTCCTGCCCGAGCAGTCCGTAGGCCGCGCGCAGATCAGGCTTGCCGGAACGGTCGCTGACCGCGCCCGGCTGGGCCTTGCACCATGCAAAGCACTGCCGCGACAACTGCGTGATCGAGTCCAGGAAGAAGGTCTGGTAACGATCCAGTTGCGTGGCATCGCCAAACTTCTCGATGACGTGGTCGTAATGCGCCTGCGAAAACGCGCTCTCGGCAGGCAAGGACTTGTCCGGGCCAGCGAGGAACACGAAGAAGTCGCGGCTCTCCGGCCAGGACGCCGGACGGATGGTGTCGCCCGGCCAATCCGCCACCGACAGATCGCCCGCCTCGATGTCGAGGAACAGCGTGGTGGCGGGGTCGAGGTCTTTGAGCCGGGTGGTTTTACCGATGCCGGATTTACCCAGCAGCAAGAGCTTGACGCCCTTGCGCTCGGCCATACGTTCCACGGCGGACACGATGGGGAGCTTTTTCATTGCGCATCCCCCTCGATGGTCAGCGTGAACGAGGGCTTGCCGGGTTCGACTGTGCGGGCGGCAGCGAACTGCTGCTGCAGCGCCGGAGGCCAGTTGGTGTAACGCGACTCGGATACGGCCAGTTTGACGTCGATGTAGACTTCGACCTTCTCGCCAGAAGACACGATGCGTTCGGCAATTTCGGCCAACTGCTTCTGGTTCCAGCTGACCTTCTTGGGCATCTCGAACTTGATGTGCAGCGGGCCGTCGCTGATGTGGGCGGTGCCAAAGTCGCGGCCGGAGTCGCGCAGTGTGGTGCGGCCCTGTTCGCCGAAGCGTTGATCCAACGCAGCATCGAGCTTGGTGCGCGTTTTCTTGGCCCAATCGATCAAGTGATCGAGGTTGGCGTCAGCTTCAACCAGCTGGGCGGGCGGCAGGCTGGCCAGTTGGCTCACCGACATTTCGGCGAGGTCAGCGGGGAATACGGTCAGATCGCTCATGGCCGCCCCCTTACTGGTATGCCCGAGCGAAGGTCGAGTAGCGCGAAACGCGCCGCTCGAAGGCTTCGACTTCGGAGATCAGGTAGGTGACACGGGCTCCCAGCTTGCAGAAGACTGGGCCCAAGGACTCTTGCCGCCAGCGGCGCAGAGTTTTGACGGAGAGCCCCCAGCGGGTGGCGAGCTCGTTTTCATCGATGGCGATGCGCGTGGCACCGTCTCGATTGGAGCGGTTGGGAAACCGTCCAGATTGAACAGATGGGGCTTGGTTTTGCATAGGAACACTCCTTTTGTTGGGGTGTTCCTATTTCCTCGCATATGGGCCTGCGATATTTCGCAGTGTTCCCGCAGAGATCACGCAGAAATTACATAGACCTGCTTCTCACGCGACTACGGACTCCTCGGTAGATGCGTTGGCGTCGCTTGCCACAGGCTGATAGTCGGGCACGCCGATGTTGAGTTCCCACAACCGGGGTTTGTCATTGCCGTCAGCGCCCCGGATGTAGTTTCGCCACTCCGATGCGCCGCGAAAGAGTTCGTTCATCGAGCGGATAGTGCCGCCAGCAGCGTCTTCAAGCTGCAGCTTGGTGCATTTCCGCTTATGCGACGTCCATGCGCTGACGAGAACCTCGACGACGTCGACCCATTCCTTCTTCGTGAGAGCCCAAGGTTCTGGCCAAGGGCCGACCAGCAATGCGTTCCGCGAGTCCTCCTGGATCAGGCAAGGGATGTCAGTCACGGTGGCAGTTGCCTGCCTGCGGCGCACCTCGCCTTCGACGCGAGACAAGTCAAGCGAGACTTCGCCGCCAACTTCCTGCACCAGCGCCTCCAAGGAAATCACGATGCCCGGGCCGAGGAATCGCCGGTGCGCCCCAATCGTTGTAGTCAGGACGACGGTCAAACCGAGGTTGGCCTGCCGCAATTCGGTATCCATCTTGTCGGCATGCTTCGGTTCCCAGAGGCGCGAGACCAGCGCAACCGGCAGCAGCTGATCACCCATGCGGTAGTAACCGAGCACAAATGGCTCCTGTTCATCTGCTGTGACGGATTTGTCGGTTAACTGATGCTTGAGGAGTTGATCCAAGCGCTCACGCAGGTAGGACTTGTCAACCGAATACCGGCACATATCTCCTTCGGTGAGGTCGTAGCGCTCACCCGATAGATCATCGTGTGCCCACGTGCTGGTGCTGTCGAACTGCACTTCAAGGCGGCGGAAACCGGATTGACCATCATCGTCCTCGATAGGAATGGTGATGTAGTCGCCCAGTGTTTTTTTCTTCAGCAGCCCCTTGCTAACCAGATCGGCGGTTGAGAGCTCAAGCGCAGAGAGTAGGTGACCATCGACCTCGTCAACAGTCAGGTCGAGCAGCTTCATTTCTGCGCGGAACAACGCCAAGCTCGCGCCGACCTTCGCTGGCTGCACTCGCTTCATCACACCGAGCGACGTCAGAATATCTTCGCCGCAACGGCGCAGCCGGGGATCAGGAAGTGTCAGCAAATTGCAGGAGCCACGCTGCCCGACGGTAATGTCCAGTGCGCGCGACTCCGAATCTCCATCGAATCGGATCACGAACGACAGCTTTATCTCCTGGACGGATCGGCAAGAAGTCAGCGGGTTGTGATCGCCAAAGTGAAGACTGGATACGCCCCAGATGTTGTCACTGCTGGCGAGTGCCACGGTGACGCTGTGCTGGGTATGGCCGAGCGTTACGGTCAGCGACGAAATCCACGCATCCTGGATCAATGCGCCGGTTGCCTTGGCTGCCTTGAGATCGACCCGGTTTTTGAACATGGTCAACTCGTAACTAACGGCGTCCACTGGCTGCTTCGAGAGCGGTTTGTCGAATCCGATCAGCGAGAACCGGTCTGCCAGTCGCTTCGCCGTACTCTGCCGGTCGGAGAGTACGTGGACTTTGTTGTCGGCAGGGTCGTAGACCAGCGTGGCTTCCAGCGCCGGAATGTAAAGCAGCAGGTCGCGTCGCCGATCTTTCATTTGGCGCAGCGTGCGCATTTTTCCGGGGTGGTAGACGACCAAGTAGTGCAGTCGGCGTTTGGCGTCGCCGTCACCGTCATCCATTTCAAAGTGAATGACCTCGCAGCTTGCTTTGGCCTCATCGTCCAACCCGAGAATTTCGCCGACACCTTCGTGTAGTTTCGTGGCGACTTCTTCTGTCCATACAAAATCCCGGCCATCACCATCCCGGACAGTGAAGCCCAAGAATTTCTTGTGCCCGTGGAAGTGATGCGTCAGGTAAATCGTCTCGATCTGGTCAAAGACTTTCGGTGCCTTGGCCCGCAACCAGACCAATCGAGTCATCGCATCCGCAGTACGGTCGAAGGAATCGAGCTCGGCGTGGGCATCGAATTCAATGGCCGCATAGGCGTGCTCGAGCATCTCCTCGGTGCGGAATCGCGCCAACTGCAGAATTCGCACAGCCTCGTCGTCAGCAATGGCGATGGCCTCGCGCCTGACGGACGCAAGTGTGTCGATCAGCGCTGCCCTGGCGATGTCTTCAGGCTTCGATGCATCCAGCACACCGAGAAACATAAACTGGTCGACCTGAGCCAGCACCGAAATGGCTCGCAATGTCGCTGATTCGATCAGATCGACAAGGTGTTTGCTGTTTTTTAGGGATTTTTTAGCCACCTGTTGCTCCTTGAACATTGCTGAGTGGCCGCCTCCCGTAAAGTGGCAACGCCGCCAGCGTTACGTTTTACTCACGGGATGATTCCCATCCGAATCTTGGTCTTGATGCCCGACAGCCAATCGTTCCGGTACTGCAGAGCGAGGGCATCGATGTTGCCTTTCCCGACACCGGCGCTGCGAGCGAGATCTTCCAGCGACAGGGCACAGTCGAGCCAGCCGAGTCCGTGAGAGGCGACCAACGCTGCCTTGTCGGCGGTGGTGGCAACGATGAGCACTGAGGGCTGAAGCTTGCTCGCGACCAGCCATGCCAGTAGGTGCTTCTCTCCATCGTCAAGCGTGGTGCAGGCTGGATGGGTGAGCACCAGTGACGCGAGTTCCTTGCGTGTCACTGGATGCTGCGCGGCAAGGCCTGCGTTCAGATCTGCCGGAGGAACCGAGATATGCCGGGGATCACCGGGATTTCCGGTCAGTGTTTCCTCAACGCATTTTTCGACTGTTTCGATGGCGAAATGACTGCTGATCGCTTTCCAGCAATTGGTTCGAAATGCCTCGAGGATGACGTTGGTGTCGGCGAAGACTCGTGTTTTCTGCATACAGTTCGCACCTCACAGCTCAAAAGGTGCTGCGAGGTCGTACTGAGCAAAGAGCTCGGTCAAACCGCCCAGGCCAAGACCCATGGCTTTGGCAGCTTTACGCGCCGACAAACGCCCGTTTTCTAGCGCCTCGTGCAGCATCCGCACGAAGGTGGGCGAAAACCGCTTGGGTGGGCCAGATACCGATGACCGCTGCTTCTCTTGGACGAGATGCCGACGCGTGTCATCATCGATCAACTTGAGGTTGAACAGTCGCCATGCAAGCGCCACCGGCGCAACGCGCAGCAATGCGGCAATTTCGCACAGATGCGCGACGTCATCGTGGCGATCAGGGTCGATCAGCTTGTCGAGAGAAGCGCGGGGCATCAGGAGAGCGGCAGCGAAGTTGTTTGCCAGTTGCTCGATGCGTTTGCCCTTGTTGCGATCCTCAATAGAGTTGGATTCGCGGTGGTCGGGCTTCATCGCATCCCAAGTCAGCGCGTGGAATAATTCATGCGCCAGGTCGTAGAAGCGCCGTGCCTCCGTCTCATTGCGGTTGATGAGGACGACGCCCATCTCTTCGAGGTGACAGGTCGCCCCCGAGATTGATTTGCCGTCGTCGGCTTCGACGGTATCTACGAACAGCACCGGAATGTCGAGCTCGCGCTCAATTTTGTCGATCAAGGTCTCGGCTGGGATCACGCCGAGGTCGAGTTCAGCGGCTAGACTCTCGGCGCGTTCCTGTGCGTCCTCAAACGAGGACTGCGCAGACAGGCGCAGAGCGCGCTTGAGCACGCTCGCCCGACTGTCTTGCTGCTCACGCAGCCAACGCAGCAGTCCGATCCACTGACCGGCCTTTAGCTCAAAGCCGTCGAGACCATCCTCGGGCACTTCCGGGGCGGCACGCCACGAGAACTGCGCCTCGCCAGCGACGGCGAATGGATCGATGAAGAACTCGATGTCCCGATTCAGTAGATCGGACATCTCCAGCAATTCATCCGGCTTTAGCGCGCGCTTGCCGTTCTCAATGTCCGAGACCGACTGCCGGTCGTTTAGACCGAGCCCTTGAGTGAGTTGATCTTGCGTCAAACCCGCAGCAATGCGTGCGGCTTTGACGCGATAGCCGATCAGCTTTTGCGAGATTTTTTCAAGCATGGTGACGACCTCCTAAAACGACATTCTAATACCGCATATCGTTAATCGCAAGTTAATCTTGCGTATTTATGTTTGCAAGATAGGCGATTACCCTCCTTTGCCATCCTCTTCGGAGGATCGCGCTCAGTATTCATGACAGTTGCTATTCCCCGGAGCCGTCATGAACAACATCGAACTCAATCCCCCATCCGAGATGTCGGCCAGCGCCCGCGCTGCCGAGATCACGACCATCCTTGCGGCCGCCATCGTCCGCACCCAGCTGGCGCAGGCCGCCAAACAGAGAGAAGTTGACCTTGGCTTACTGCCCGACCAGCGCGTTCATACAACCCCTTATCAAGAAAAGAGGTTGTCATGAACGAAAAACAAGCATCCGTCGCCGCGCGCATCTCCGAGCTGTCGTGCCTGCCGATGGCGGAGCTCTGGACACTGTGGGATCGTTATTTCACCCGCCGACCGGCTTATCCAAACCGCACCCACGTTGAATCCCGCATCGCTTACAAGCTGCAGGAGGATGCTTTTGGTGGCCTCGCGGTGGCCACCCGCCAGCGGCTGGAGGCCATTGGCGCGAAGCATTCCAAGATCAAACAGCGCGCCAAACCCCGCGAGTTCAACTTTGCACCAGGAACGGTGCTGTTGCGCGAATGGGGCGAGAGGGAACACAAGGTCACGGTTTCTGCCACCGGCCTGTTTGAATACGAGGGTCGCCCCTTCAAGAGCCTGACCGCCGTTGCGCGGTTCATTACTGGCACGCGCTGGTCTGGGCCTTTGTTCTTTGGCTTGGCGCAAGGCGGTGCGAAATGAACGAGCCAGTGCAAATCGCATCCAGCAAGCCGCGTAAACGCTGTGCCGTCTACTGCCGGGTGTCATCGGACGAACGACTGGATCAGGAATTCAACTCCATCGATGCCCAGAGGGAGGCTGGCCACGCCTACGTCGCCAGCCAGCGAGCCGAGGGCTGGATTCCGGTGGCCGACGACTACGACGACCCCGGATTTTCCGGTGGCAACACGGATCGCCCCGGGCTGAAACGTTTGCTGACCGACATCCAGCGCGGTCTGGTCGACATCGTCGTGGTCTACAAGATCGACCGTCTGACGCGCAGCCTGGCCGACTTTTCCAAGATGGTTGAGGTCTTCGAGCGTCACGGCGTCTCCTTCGTGTCGGTCACCCAACAGTTCAACACCACCACCTCAATGGGGCGGCTGATGCTGAACGTGCTGCTGTCCTTCGCCCAGTTTGAGCGTGAGGTCACCGGCGAGCGCATCCGGGACAAGATCGCGGCGGCCAAGCGCAAGGGCATGTGGATGGGAGGTGTGCCAACCTTGGGCTACAACGTCGAAAACCGCCTGTTGGTCATCAACGAGGCCGAGGCGGCAGTGGTGCGTCGCATCTTCGAGGAGATGCTGACCATTGGTTCTCCAACCCAGATCGCCGTCAATCTGACCGCCGACGGTATCACGACCAAGGCCTGGACGACGCAGGAGGGCCAGACCCGCAGCGGCACGCGCATCGACAAGAAGTACCTACACAAGCTGCTGCGCAACCGCATCTACCTGGGGGAGTTGTCGCACAAGGGGAACTGGTACCCCGGCGCTCACCCGCCGATCATCGACCAGGAGCTTTGGGACAAGGTCCACACGGTGCTGGCCAGGGATGGGCACACCCGGTCGGTGGAAACCAAGATCCGGTCGCGCACCGACGCGCTGCTGCGCGGCCTGCTTTACGCGCCGTCTGGCGAGCGGATGTACCCGACCTACTCGCGCAAGAACGGGCGCAAGTACCACTACTACGTGTCCAAGTCGGAGAGCCGCTTTGGCGCACCGGGCAAGACTTACGAGCGCCTGCCTGCGCCCGAGATCGAAGCGGCAGTGATCGGACAGATCCGCACCGTGCTGACCAGTCCGGAGTCCATTACGTCGGTGGTGCGCTTCATCCAGCGCAATGGGGCCCAGATCGACGAGGCGACCACGGTAATGGCGATGGGACGGCTGAACGACGTGTGGGAGCAACTGTTTCCGGCCGAGCGCCATCGCATTGCGAATCTGATGATCGAGCGCATCGACCTTGTCCACACCGGTGAGGTTCAGGGCATCAAGGTGAAATGGCGGGAGATTGGCTGGAACGCGCTGATCGAAGAATTCGCGCCGAGCGGCATTGGTGCGGAAATGCTGGAGGTCGAAGCCTGATGGACGATTCACTGGAAACCTTCGTGCCCTTGGCGTTTCGTCGTCGTGGTGCCCGGCGAGTGGTCACAGACGACCGGCACTTCCATGACGTAACGCTGCTCGACGGACTGGCTCGGGGTTTTTATTGGCAGCACCTGATCGACACCGGCGCGATGCGCAGCGGCACTGAGATTGCGTGTGCAGAAGGGCTGCATTGCTCGGTCGTGAATGAATTCCTGCGCATGACCTTACTTGCGCCCGACATCATCGAGCGCTTGATGACTGGCAGGCAGCCGCACCGAATGAACCTGATCTGGTTCCAGCGAAATCCGGTGCCTGTGAATTGGGTGGCTCAACGCCAGATCGTGCAACGCTTTGAGGAGGATGTATGAGCAAGAAGCACCGGGGTCGGTACCAGGGTGACGCGGTCACCTACCAATTGCCATCACCCGCAGGCGGCGTCCAGTTGGAGACTTTCGTGCCCTGGACGCTGGTCAAACGAGGGTTGAAAAAGCAGATCATCACGCCGCTGGACGCGCCGCAGGAATTCATGGAGGAGGCGTGCCGGGAACGGCGGGCCCGCGAGTTGGCGCAAGACACCGCACTGGTACGCGCCCTCGGGCTGGCCTATCACTGGCAGCGGTTGCTGGACGAGCAGCGCGTGGGGTCGGTGGCCGAGATTGCGGAGGCCGAGGAGATCAACGTGACACAGGTGCGCCGCCTGATGCGCCTGACCTTGCTGGCCCCGGCGGTCGTCGAGCAGTTGGTCGGTACGTCGGAAACGGCGCTGGAACAATTGATGCGCTGCCCGTGGCCCACTGCGTGGAAAGACCAGATAAGGGTGCTCGCGCCCCCGGCGTGAACCGACACTCTCGTGCCAGCCGCCGCCTCCGGGCGGTTTTTTTCGCCTTCTTGGTTCTCGGTCGCCGCCTGTACAGCAGTTGCCATTCACAACCCGCACCCCGCAAACCCGCATGAATACTGGATACGGGGTCGAAAGCGCTCGCGAGGCAAACAGAGAAAACAGCGAGGAGAGAGGCTGAAAAAGTGCAGGAACTGGCGCGGTCGTGGGGTTGCCGCGCACAAGGCAATGGCCCGGAACCGCGCCAACACTGGCGCTCCGGGCAAAAAAAATCCCAACCGGATAAGGGTTGGGATTTCAAATTATGGTGGCGGAACACGGAACCGAACCCGCGTCCGCGTTCTTCGCCAGAGTCCGTCCGCAAGCCTACAGTCCCGATTTTAGATCATTCGGCCGATTTGGCGGGCATTCGCCAGATTGGGCGGGCCGCCATCTCGCCCGGTTCGATGCTGCCGACTGGTAGCCAGTTGCCATTCGAGGTTCTGGCGTTGCGTGTGCTGGAAAAGGGCCCTCTAGACAAAATGCGTCATTTGTACTAACATCGAGTCTAATGTACGCATTAAGGAGGATTTACCATGACTGCCACTGCTACCGCTCGTTCGGCCCGGCTCGGCCTGCGCGCGACGCCTGAACAGGAAACCGTTCTGCGTCGCGCCGCCGAGGTCGCACACAAATCGTTAACTGATTTCATTCTCGATGCCGCTTACCAAGCGGCCGAGCACACCTTGCTCGATCAGCGATTGTTTATGGTTTCTGGTAGCCAGTACCAAGCACTCCTGGAAATGCTAGACCGCCCGGAATCTGACAACCCTGGCTTGGCTGATCTCTTTTCCCGGCCTCCAGTTTGGGCTCTTAACAAATGAGTCTATCGGCACCCCTGCCGCTTGATGCATCGCACCGGCTGGAAGAATTTGACTGCGGAAAACCTGCGCTCACCGATTGGCTGCTGCGTCATGCTCGTCAAGCCCAAAGTAGTGGCTCTGCGAGAACCTTTGTTGTCTGCGACGAGGAGCGAGTTGCAGGGTACTTCAGCTTGACAGTGGGTCAAATCGACACGCTGGAGGCACCCGAGCGGATTCGACGCGGTATGGGGCAGTACCCAATCCCGCTGGTCATTTTGGCCAGACTTGCTATAGACCTCGACTACCAACGGCGGGGGCTGGGTTTCAGTTTGCTTCAGGACGCTATCAGTCGCACGGTAGCCATTGCCGAACAAGCGGGTATTCGGGCTTTGTTAACGCATCCCATCGACGCTGAGGCTGATGCGTTTTATCGACGTTTCGGTTTCGTGCCAACGCCTGCGCACGAGCAGCAACTGATTCTGCTGCTTAAGGACGCGCGACGTTTTGTCAGAACGTGATGATGCCGGGCAGTTCTGCGCATAGACATTGCGCTTGGCTTCTGCTGCGAACAGCGTTGTCATGGTGACATTTGCCGTGGAGACCAAAATGCACTACCCCGTGATGACTGAGCAGCAAGTGGCAGCCCGATGGAAAGTCAGCCTGAAAACAATGCGGCGCTGGCGGCAGGACAAAGTTGGCCCGACGTGGCACAAACTTTTTCGACACGTCCGCTACCACGAGGCAGACGTTTTCGACTTTGAACAGCAGAGCGCGCAGCACTGGCTGACAATTCTTGGTGACCGTGAGCGCGTACCCCGTATCGTGACGCACCCACCGAAGGACCCATCCGCCCCCACTGAACAGGACACCCAACCTGATCTGGTAGTGCACTACGTCAGCATCAAGGAAGTCGTAGCCGCCACTGGATTGCCAATTTTTCTATTCAAAGATTGCTACGAGAGGGAGCGCAAGCGCATCCCTCACTTACTGCTGGTTGGCAACCTGCGCTTCTCGATGGAAGCCATTTTGCTGTGGGAATTGGCGAACAGTGTGCCAGGCATCGCGCCGGAACCGCCTCCTGCCGTTGCCGCCCCAGAAACTGACTATCAGCCCGAGACACCGGTGCGAATCCCGCGTTGGCACGAAATCGCCCGGGAGCAGGCAGGAGGGTAGTTCGATTCCCCTTAATGCCTGAACAGGTGTCCCTGTTTTGGCGTCAATTAGCAACGTTTCGGCCATTTGTCCACGAGAGGCGGAACACGGAACTGAACCCGCGTCCGCAATCCGAACCGGATAGTAACGCCTTGGCCTTGAGGGCGTGGATTCGACAATTTGGGCAGGTACTCCCTCAGAACCCCGGGTACTTCCGCCAGATCCG
>Ga0210009_1001716_pt1 | contig 17708 bp, 18 predicted proteins | sample CryGeyCG2114_065_FD_185457 | JGI IMG/M metagenome (GOLD analysis project Ga0210009, IMG submission 185457) | Groundwater microbial communities from aquifer - Crystal Geyser CG12_big_fil_rev_8/21/14_0.65 (SPAdes) (version 2) | ecosystem: Environmental > Aquatic > Deep subsurface > Groundwater ... | reverse complement strand
TGAGAGAGACTGTCTTTCGATTGGGTTTCCGGAGACGGTCGTAGAACTGAGCGTAGTAATAACCTGAGCGGGAGGTACAGATCAGAGAAGCCATTGTCGCGTCAGACTAGGCTGTTGATCTGTAGGACAATTCCAATCTGAGGATTGGACGCCCGGCCTGCAATAGGCCTGCAGTCAGAACGTCGAGACTGGGATACGATTCTGAGGAGATAAAAATCTAACGGCCCAATATCGCCGTATAGGGTGCTTTTGAGGCCGAACCCTCGGTACCCCAGAAGGGTATGCCGGTTTAGCAAACCGGTGGTTTCAGCCACTCACCCACCTCTCCGTGAGGAGCCCAGAAATGTACTGTGCCCTGGGCTGCGGATCAACGAAGGAGCCGTCAAATTCGTTGTGAAGGATCCATTCGCCGCACGAGCCACCGGTTGCCGGCAATGAAGAGGCCCATCATGACAGCCCACTGGGCGAGGACCGTCATCAGGGAAAAGGACGCGAACGGATTGTACCAGTCGTCGGTGACAGCCTGGGATAGCCACCAGACGAGAAGCACGATGGCCGCAACGGGTATCAGGTAGTTGACGACATAGACCCATCCTTTCGTCACGCTCCAGTCGCCAGGTTGCCCCTTGAGGTAGGTGTCCCGCATGTCCGAGACGCCGCTGCGGATGACGATGAAGGCCACGAATGCGCCGGAGACCATGAGCGCAACACCCCATACGAAGTCTTGGTTGCTGAGGATGTTCAGGTTGATGGCCGACGGTATTCCGAGTAGATACGACACGCCGACAACGGTTCCGATGGCGGCGGGACGCGAGAAGCCCGCATCTATGAAAACCCGCGTTGGCAGCTCCAATTGCGCAATGAGCGACGAGAAGCCGGCGAACGTCAGTCCAAGGAAGAACAGGATGGCGAGCGGGCTGCCAAGGAACATGCGGGCGAAGAGTTGGGGCATCCAGATGAACGTGAGCCCGGTCGATGCAGGGCCGCTCGTCTTCATGATGTCCAGAATCTCAACGCGGTTCATGCCCATCTCCGTCTGCAGAATGGCAAAAACAGTAGCGAATACCATGAGCGCAGCCATGAGGGAAACGACGTTGTTACCGACAGCGGTGGCCACGGCATTCTTCACGATGCCCTGTTTCGTGCTCATGTAGGCGGCATACGTCAGGAAGAGTCCCCAGCCAGCACCGGTATCCCAGGCATTCTGTGTGAGGGCTTCAATCCAGATCCGGGGGCGAGTGAGCTGGCTCCAGTCGGGCGTGAACAGGTAGGCGACACCGTCCCAGGCGCCCGGCAGCGTGAGTGCCCTGACGACGCTCAGGAGTACGATGAGAAGGAGCGTCGGCACGAGGACCTTGTTCACGCGTTCAATGGACGATACCCCTTTCCAGATGGCAAAGGCACCGAGACCCATTGCCAGGGCGTGGAACAGGAGCGGCCATCCACCGCTCTGGTAGTCGTTCCAGACCTGCATGGCGGCCTCGGTGGATTGCGGCAGGGGCGAGGTAATGGACTGGACGAGGTAATAGATACACCATCCGACGACCACGGAGTAGAAAAACGTGATGGCCGTGGCGACGAAGGCCACGAAGGCACCCATCCAGGCAAAACGCTCTCCCCCCTCCTTGATGAAGGTCGCTACAACGCCCGAGCGGTGCTTACGCCCCCACACGTATTCGACCATAATGAGGGGGATGCTCCACGCGAAGAGGAAGACCAGCCAGGCGACCAGGAACGCGCCGGCACCGTCATCGCCTCCGTTCTGCGCGGCAATGCGCGGAAAACGCCAGATGTTGCCCGTTCCGACGGCAATGCCGAGAACGCTCAGAAAAAAGCCCCAGTGAGAGGAAAACTGGGGACGGGCACGTGTAGGCAACGGAGACGGCGACGAAGACATGGACATGGCAGTCGGTGTGGTTCGTGGAAGCCCAAGAATACGGGTTTGCCACGTCCCGTGAAACCGGCAGACTGGAAAGGAAGCATTCTGGCCGCAGCGCGCCAATGTCAGCCGCCGAGCGCGTCGGCACCGGACGTGATTTCGATAAGCTCCTTTGTAATCGCGTCCTGGCGGGCCCGGTTGTACTTGAGGCGCAACTCCTTGAGCAGGTCGTCTGCGTTGGTCGTGGCGCTGTCCATGGCCACCATGCGGGCTCCCTGCTCCGATGCATTCGACTCCAGTAGCGCCTTCCAGATCTCATAGTTCAGAAAGCGCGGCACGAGCCGGTCCAGAATGGCCGCGGCATGCGGCTCGAAAATGAAATCCATCTCCGCTGCTTCCTTGCCAGCGCGTTCCGTGCTGCCAGGCGCAGCGTTTCCGCTGACAGCAGCGCTCTCTTCCATCACAGGTGTTTTGAACTGCTCGGCTGGAATGGGCAAGAGCGGCTGCATGATCCGGTTCTGTGAGATCGTGTTCTTGAACTCGTTGTAGAGCAGATGTACTTCGTCCCAGCTTTCCTTCCGGTATCCCTCTACGGCCTCGGATGCAACGGAGAGCGCCGTATCGAATGCGACATTGTCGAAGGCACCGCGAAAATCCCCAACGAGGGTATAGCCGCGCTTGGAGAAATGCTCATGGCCCTTGCGCCCGACGCACAGCAGGCGAAGCGTGCCCTCCTCCCGATACGATGCGAACCGCGTCCGGATGGCTTCTTCGGCCAACTTGATGATGTTGGCATTGAAGGCGCCGGCCAGGCCGCGATCGGCCGTGATTACGACAAGCAGTACGCCGCGCGTCTCCTCCCGGTGCTGGAAAAGCGGGTGCAGCGCAGGGTCAACCTGCCCCTTGAGACGCGCAATCAGTTCACCCAGCTTGTAGGCATACGGACGCGTCCGGAAGATATTTTCCTGGGCTCGCCGGAGCTTGGCCGCGGCCACCATTTTCATGGCACGCGTGACCTGCTGCGTATTCTGTACCGACCCTATGCGGTTGCGTATGTCGCGGAGACTGGCCATGGATCAGTGGGAATCAGGATGCCGTGTAGATGTCAACAAGTTCCTTGGCTTCCGTGCGCAGCATGTTGGCCGCCTCGTCGCTCATGGCGCCACCGGCAATGGATTTCAGGAGGTCCGCATGCTTCAGCGAAATGCGCTCAATGAACTCCTTCTCGAACTGACGGATTTTGTCTGTCGGAACACGATCAATAAGACCCTGGCCGGCCACGAAAATGATGGCGACCTGCTCTTCGACCGGAACGGGGGCGTACTGTCCCTGCTTCAGGATCTCGACGAGCTTCTCACCACGCGTCAGCTGGCGCTGCGTGGCCGCGTCCAGATCGGAGCCGAACTTGGAAAACGCCTCGAGCTCACGGTACTGCGCCAGGTCAAGGCGCAGGGTGCCCGAGACCTTTTTCATGGACTTTATCTGGGCATTGCCGCCCACACGGGACACCGAAATACCCACGTTGATGGCCGGGCGCACACCCGCGTTGAAGAGGTTGGACTCCAGGTAGATCTGACCGTCAGTAATGGAAATGACGTTCGTCGGAATGTAGGCCGACACGTCCCCAGCCTGGGTTTCAATGACCGGAAGAGCAGTCAGGGAACCGCCGCCCTTGATTTTCCCTTGGAGCGATGCCGGAGCGTCGTTCATGTTCACCGCCACGGAATCGTTCCGGTTGATCTTGGCTGCGCGCTCGAGAAGGCGCGAGTGCAGGTAGAACACATCTCCCGGGTAGGCTTCGCGTCCCGGTGGGCGGCGAAGCAGGAGCGATACCTGGCGGTAGGCAACGGCCTGCTTGGAGAGGTCATCGAAAATAACGAGTGCGTGGCGACCCATGTCGCGGAAATACTCTCCTATACACGCACCGGCGAACGGCGCCATGAACTGCAGCGGCGCAGGCGACGATGCCCCGGCGTTCACGATCACCGTATAGTCCATTGCACCGTTCTCCTCGAGGGTGCGTTTGACCTGGGCGACAGTGGAGTTTTTCTGGCCCACGGCGACGTAAATACAATAGACCGGTTTATCGGTCTCGTGGGTGGACTTCTGGTTGATGATCGTATCTACCAGAACAGCCGTCTTGCCGGTCTGGCGGTCACCGATCACGAGTTCGCGCTGGCCACGACCAATCGGAATCATGGAGTCGATGGCCTTGATGCCTGTCTGAAGCGGCTCCGTTACGGGCTCGCGGTAAATGACCGATGGCGCCTTGCGCTCGATAGGCATTTCAAATTTCTCGCCCGTGAGAGGCCCCTGCCCGTCAATGGGGCGGCCGAGTGAGTCGACGACGCGGCCCAGCATGCTCTCCGACACGTCGATGGACGCAATGCGCTCCGTTCGACGGACCTCATCTCCTTCCGTGACCTCGTGGACTTCGCCAAAGAGCACAGCACCCACATTGTCTTCTTCCAGGTTGAGCACCATACCCGTAACCCCACTACGGGGAAAATCGAGCAGTTCGCCCGCCTGGACCTTGGAGAGACCGTAAATACGGGCAATACCGTCACCCACCTGGAGGACGGTGCCTACTTCGTAGACGTCGGTTTCTGCTGTGAAGCCGCCCAGTTCCTTTTTCAGGATGGCGGTAACTTCATCAGGTCTGATTGCCGTTGACATCGCGTTTCGTTTCTGTAAATGGGAAGTTGTGGCCTGTCGTCAGGCTGTAAGCCGCTCACGCAGCGTGGCCAGTTGGTTTACGGCGCTGCCGTCATGGACCTGGTCTCCGATACGGATGACCATGCCGCCAATGAGTTCTGGACTGAGCTGGATATCCAGACGGACACGCCCACCTGTCTTCTTCTGCAGCGCCTCGGAGAGCGTCTTCTCGTCGTCGGCCGAAAGCTCAAAAGGCGTGCGCACTTCAATATCTGTAATGCCGAGCTGCGCGTTGCGCAACGTATGGTAGGCATCGAGGATGTCATCCATCAGCGGCTCGCGCTTCTTGTCGACCAGGAGCAGGGCAAAGCGCAACATCAGCCCGGACACCTTCCCGTCGAAGACGCTGCGGACGACGGCACGTTTCCGGTCCCGCGAAATGATCGGGCTCTCGAATACCCACCGGAGCTCGCGCGACTGCACGAGCGCCTCGCGTAGAACAGCTACATCGGCGTCGATGACGTCGGCTCTGTCCGTATCTGCTGCTTCAGAAAGAAGCGCCTGGGCATATCGGCGGAAAACGGTGGTTTGGCTCATGAATCAGTTGCGGGACAGGTCGCCGAGCATGTCGTTGACGATTTTCTTCTGATGCTCCGCACCGAGCGTATCCCGGAGGATCTTGCCCGCTGCGTCGACCGCGAGATGGGCTACTTCCTCTCGAAGCATATTGAGCGCATTCTGCTTCTCACGCTCAATATCCGCCTCGGCCTGCTCCTGCATCTGCCGCAGCTGGGCACGGGTTTTTTCCACCTCTTCGGAACGCAACTTTTCGGCTGCATCCCGCGCCTCACGCATAATGCGCTGGGCATCGGCTTCGGCCTCACGGCGTGCACGCGTGTTGTCTGCCTGCACGGCCCGCGCTTCGGCAAGCGCGTTTTTGGCCTGGTCCAGCGAGTCCTGGATGGTAGACTCCCTGGTCGTAAGGGCACTCGTAATGGGTCCCCAGGCAAATTTGCGCAGGAGGATCAGAAGAATACCGAATGTAATCCCGATCCAGACGATCAGGCCTGCGTTCGGGGACAGGAGGTCAGCTGCCAGGACCATGGTGGGTTCCTTACTTTGTGGCCAGAATAATGCAGATCACAAGACCGAAAAGTGCCACACCCTCAATAAGGGCAGCAGCAATAATCATCGATGTCCGGATGTCGCCGGCGGCCTCCGGTTGACGGGCCGATCCTTCCATGGCAGGGCCTGCAAGACGGCCAATGCCGAGACCTGCGCCGAGCGCAACCAGACCTGTACCGAGACCTGCACCAAGATATGCCAGAGCTGTGGGTTCCATTGATTTACCTGTTGTCGTGTTTAGTGTGTTGGAGAAAGTTCAACATGATGCCCATGGTCGTGCTCCTCGACGGCCATGCCGATAAAGAGCGCGGAGAGCATCGTGAATACATACGCCTGGATGAAAGAGACCAGGAGTTCGAGGAGGTAGATGAAGAGCGAAAACGCGACGCTCACAGGTGCCACGCCGTATCCGGCTCCATCCCCAAAGAGGTTGGCGAAAGAGAAAATGAGTCCGATGAGACTGAGAATCACAAGGTGACCGGCCGTCATGTTGGCAAAAAGACGGATGGCCAGCGCAAAAGGCTTCGTGAAAATGCCCAGGATCTCCACCGGAATCAGGATGGGTTTGACGAACGTGGGTACGCCGGGAGGCCACAGGATATGCATCCAGTAGTCCTTCGTCCCACCGACCTGCGTGAGCACAAAGGTGAACGTAGCCAGAACGGCCGTCACCATCAGGTTGGAAGTGGCTGTCGCGCCGAATGGCACCAGCCCGAGCAGGTTGCACGTCAGGATGAAGAAAAACGCCGTCAAGAGGTACGGGAGGTACCTGTCCGACTTGGCCCCGATACTGGGCCGCGCAATGTCATCGCGGATGACCAGGATAAGCGTTTCCAGCATATTCTGGAGCAGCCCCCTTGGCGCCGTCTCGCGCCCGATTCCCGCCTTGTACATCTTGGCTATGTGGGTAAAAAGCAGCCACACGATGAGCATCCCGATCCAGGCAAAGACCAGATGCCGTGTAATCGACATGTCGACCAGGACGTGGCCGCCTCCGGGAGGGGTCAGATGGGCTTCGTAGTATCGGCCTTCGCCCTGCGCCGTATCCCACGTAGCCGCGTAACCGCCACGTTCAACGGCCGCCGTGGACGTCAGGAAGAAGTCAATGCCGAGACCCTCATCGGCAGAAGATGTGACGAAAATCCGGGGCAGCTCAAGTTTTCCGATGGGCGAGAAATCCATGTAGTTCCCGTCCACGCTGTGGTGGATGGGGTCCAGTTCCTCGTCGCCTGACGCCGCCGCACGAGCGGACACCGTAGCCGTCATGGTCAACAGGACCAGACAGAAGGCAGGCAGAAAAAATGACTTGCGGATCATCAGACAGATTGTTTTTGGCGATGGTGGAGCGCGATGACCTCCACCGTCAAACCAAGAATGAATCCGACACTGAAGCTGCCCAGAAACGCAACCTTGACTACAGGCACGAATACGAGGACAAGTGTCATTACAGCAGCTGTTATGAACAGGCGCGCCGTCATGCCACCGAACACCAGCACAAAAAACTGCTGTGTCGGGCGGGAAAGTGCATATCGAAGCGTGGCATAGCTGCCTGCCGCGTAGAGCACTGCAATCATGGAGCCGAGCAAGAGGCTTCCCCAGAATCCCGTCAGCATTCCGTCTTCCGGCGGTGGGTGGTTTGGGCGTAATCGTTCAGACGGGCTAATCTACGGTCAAATGCCCCCCAGCGTCGCATGCGAGGGGTGAAAAGACGGTGAATGGACCCGTAAAAGACCGTGAACACGGCCTGGTGAGCCTACTCGCCGGCGTCGTGTTTGCGCCGATCCTGGTCTTTTTGACTCATTTTGCGCGTCATTCGCATCAGCTGCACGAAAAAAGCCACCATTCCCAGGAGTCCGCCGACGACGGTCAGCCAGGGGGTTGTGTCCAGCCAGCGATCCAACAACCAACCTCCTACAACATAGAACGCCATGGTGCCGGCCAATTGGATCCCGAGACCCATGTACGGCCCCGCATCCTTCATGGCCGTCTGCCAGGAGGCCATCAGTTGTGCACCGGTTCAGGCGGTGCTGTCTTCAGGTTGAGCGCGTTGTCTCCACTGGCCTTGATGCGCCCCATCGTGCACTCGCCATCGAATTCGGCACCCTCTTCTACGATCAGACGGCCCGTGGTAATGGTTCCCTCGACGCGCGCGGTCGACGTCAGGAGCAGGCGCGTTGTGACGTGCAGGTCGCCTTTCACATGTCCGGCGATATCGGCCACATCGGCGTGCAAATCGCCCTCGACGCGTCCCTCCGGCGCCACGACGACTTTTCCACCCGCATGCAGCGATCCCGTCACGGTGCCACCAATGCGGATGTTGTCGTCGGTCCGCAAGGTCCCCTCCAGTTCCGATCCGGGCGTGACCATGTTGGCATGGGGCGCCACCGGGGTTGATGTCTGTTTTGCCATTCGTTTTCCTCTCAATTCAATATCCTGTCAAAAAATCTTTGGGGTCCTGCGCCAGCCCGTTGTGCCACAGCTCAAAGTGCACGTGCGGGCCGGTAGTGATCTCACCTGAATTGCCACTGCGGGCAATGGTTTCGCCGCTTGTAACTCGGTCGCCGGCACGCTTGAGCGCCACACTGTTGTGTTTGTAGACGGACAGGAATCCTGCTGCATGTTGCACGGCAATCACCTGCCCACCATCGTGCATCCAGTCCACCAGCACCACATACCCACTACCCACGCTACGAACGGGCGTCCCCTCCTCCACGGCGATATCGAGCGCGAAATGTCCCGTGCGTGCATCGAAACCACGGGTCGGGAAGCCATCCACGGGAGGTTGCGCAGGAAAAGCGGGTCCGGCCAGAACACGCCCCATCGCGAGCGAAGCTCCTTCTGGCCACAACACGCCGGTCGATGCCAGTCTCCCGATGGATACAGCGGGTTGCTTGTGCATCTGCCAATCTTCACTCTGCAGGGGCTGCGATATCGCCTCACCCGATTCCACGACGGCGTCCAAGGATGGGGAAGCGGCTGTCCACGCGCTGGAATCGACCTTGCCCAGAATCATATTCCTGATGCGGGAAACGTATTCCTGTTGACGCTCCAGCGAATCGGCCAGCGCCTGCATGCGCAGGTCATTCTGTCGGGCCATCCGGAACACCTCCTCACCCGCATATCCCGGCAGAAATGTACGCAGGGGGGAAAGGACGAGCACCAGACTGATTACGATGGATGCAGCGAACATCGACAGCCCCAGCGCCATGGCCATGGCCCGCGGGCGCACACGGTGGGGTGTGGGAGGATGCACATCGGTATCATCCACGACGAGAATCGTCACGGAACGATCGAATCGACGTGTGAATTCGCGTAGAAGGGAGATCATGACGCACCAAACGGGGTTTGGCGGACAACGAAACCCTCATCGAGGCAGTTCCGCGAGTCCCGGCTAATTTGGTCATATCGTGCCAATGACGTATTTTAGGTGGCTGAAATCCATCAGAAACCCAACGGGCTGACCGCCCCGTCCGAACACAGTACTTATGCCACAGCACAAATCCGCCATGAAGAGGGTACGCCAGGGTGCCGTACGCCGCGAACGCAACCGTGTGCACCGCAGCCGCATGCGCTCCATGGTAAAAAAACTCCGCTCGACCGAGTCTGTCGACACTGCGACTCCCCTGTTGAATGACATCAAAGCATACCTGGACCGGCTGGCCCACAAAGGTATCATTCACCGGAATGCAGCCGCCAACAAAAAAAGCCAGTTGGAAAAGTTCGTCAAAAACCTCGCGTAGCAGGTCTTTTTCCGTACATTATGGTCGTCTGATTCGACCATCTCCACCACTTTCATACCACATCAGAGTATCTGTCATGGCCACAACTTCACTACGCTCCACATTCATCATGGTCGCCCTGCTTGCAGGCGCACTCATGACCGGTTGCAAAAGCGTGCCCGTTGAAATCACGGCGCTTGAAGCACCCGAAACACTGAAAACAGGAACAGCCGGTACGTTCGCTGTCAGAACGAATGAAGATGCCAAGCAACCGGTCACGGTCAGCTGGGCCTTCGGCGACAATGCCACGGGTTCCGGTGCGTCCACACAGCACGCCTTCAACAGCCCGGGTACCTACACGGTGACCGCGACAGCGACCAACCGCAAGGGCAAGTCGTCTGACGTGGCTACAACGCGTGTTGCTGTTGCCAACATGGAGCCGGCCGCCATTACCGGAATGCGCGCCAGCGACATGAATCCGGACACGCAGACACGTGTCACGTTCTCTGCCACCGCGACGGGGGACGATCCTGTTTCCTACAGCTGGTCCATGGGCGATGGCACGACAAGCTCGGCGTCCTCCCCCAGCCACACGTTCTCCCGCCCGGGTACGTACACGGTGGCCCTGGAGGTCTCCAATGAGTTCGGTTCGGACTCCCGTACCATGACGCTCACGGTTGACATGTTTGAAGCCGCCATTTGCCGGGAAACAACCGAGCTGGCATCGGCCATGTTCGAGCGCAACTCGAGCGATCTTAACGGGATGGCCCGTGGCGTGCTGGCTGACAATGTCGAAATCCTGAACGAGTGCCCGAACATGAACGTCCGCCTGGAGGGAGTAGCTGCTCCCGGCGAACGCCGTGCGCAGGAACTCTCCGAGGACCGCGCCCGCGCCGTTGAGACTTTCTACACGGACAACGGTGTTTCCTCGACCCGCATTGTGACGCTCGGCAAAGGCCGCGCCGAAGGTGTGACGAGCAAGAAGGAAGGCCTGGCGCAGTACCGCCGCGTTGACACCATCATCGTCCGGTAACGACAGCACAACTTCCAGAAGACGGTAGCGTCTTCACGAAGCTTCAAGTGGGGCGGCTGGCACGTGTGCCAGCCGCCCCACTTTGTTTTTGGCCCGTCACAAAATGGTTTAGAAGGTGCGTGTCTGGTCGATAACACGCGTATGAACATCTCCAAGCATATCATTCTGGTGGCGGCATTTCTTGCTGTGGCCGCGCTCATGGGGCCGTTCGACGCCCACGCACAGAGCAACCAGTTCCGCGATTCCCGTGCCCACGTCGGCATTGCTGGTGGCCTGTTCACGTACCACGGCCCCATTGATCTGCTCCAGCCCCGCAGCCGAACGAATTTCGTCCGCGAACACGATCCGGCCATTGCCATTCTTGGATCCTTTCCCATTTCCACGGATCGGTTTTTCTTCCGGGGCATGGTGCTTTTCACCAATTTCAGCACGAAAGACGGGCGCCGCCTCGTCGGAGACGGAAGAAATGAATTCCTGACCGAAGACATCATGATATTCGAGTCTGAAGTCGTCATGACGCTCCGCGCCGGATCGCGGAGCCGGTTCCTCCCCTACATCTTTACCGGATTCGGCGGCATGCTGGCCGACACGTTCGGATCGACCAAAAACACGGTTGACCTGCCGGGCATCGGTGTCCCGGGACCCGAGAGAAGTGTCTACCAGATGCCGGTCGGCATCGGGTTTGACTACGCGTTCGACGGCTGCATTTCAGCCTTTGCCGAAGGCAGCTACCGGTTCGACCTGAACTACGTGTTCCGCAACGAGCGCGATTACGATCCGCACAACACATCGCTCGTCCTGGGCGGCATGCGGTTCTGCGTCAAAAACCCTTTCAAGAAGGCTGCTCCTCCCCCTCCGGCCGTGCCCCCACCGCTCGACGTGCCTGCCTACACGCCTCCGCTACCCCGTTCGGTCAAGGTCTGTACACTTGTCGACCTGAACAGCATTTATTTCGCCACCGGCTCGGCAGAACTGGATAGCGAAGCACGCCGCCTGCTCGATGAAAACATAGAGGCGCTCCGGCTCAACCCGACCTGCTGCGTGACCATAACGGGACACACGGATTCCGCAGCCGCCAACGTGTATGCCATCCGCATAGCAAGACAGCGTGCTGAAGTCGTGTACGCATACTACCTTGCCGCTGGCCTCAGCCCCGAGCTGTTCAAAGTCGATGCCGAGGCTATTACCACACCCTGCCCCAAGGGCAAGGGGGAAGAATGCAAGGAAGTCCACCGCGTTGAAAGTGCCCCGTTTGACTGCTCGCGGTTACTGTTTCCCAACAGGTAATGCCTGACGCTTCGCGAGAGCACCCGTACCACATCCGGAATGAGCTGAAAAAGCATGCCGAACGCCTCGGATTCGAGGCCTGCGGGGTCGCCCGCGCCGTAAAACTCGACAGGGAAGCCCAGCGTCTTGACGAGTGGCTCACAAGTGAACGGCACGCCAGCATGAACTGGATGACAGGACACTTCGAGAAGCGGATCGACCCGCGACGTCTGGTTCCGGGTGCCCGGACGGTCATCTCCGTACTGCACACGTATCAGCACGACGATGCCGTTCCACCCACCGATCCATCCATGGGCCGGATAAGCCGCTATGCCTCCGGCGACGATTACCACTTCGTGATGAAAGAGCGGCTTTTTGCACTCTTTGAATGCCTGCGCCAGGATGCGGGTGCCGTGGAAGGCCGGGCTTTTGTCGATTCGGCACCGGTCATGGACAAAGTATGGGCACAACGCTCTGGACTCGGGTGGATAGGCAAGCATACCAACCTGATAAGCCGCGATGCCGGGTCCTGGTTTTTCATCGGTGAGCTGATCGTGGATCTCGAGCTGCCCCCGGACGATCCGGCAACGGATTATTGCGGATCCTGCACCCGCTGCCTGGATGCCTGCCCGACCGATGCCATTTTCCGTCCCTACTCTGTCGATGCATCGAAGTGCATATCCTATACCACCATTGAGCATCGCGGGGACGACATCCCGGAAGACGTTCGCCGCGGTCACGGTAACTGGATTTTCGGCTGCGACATCTGCCAGGAGGTCTGCCCCTGGAACAAGTTCAGCAGGAAAACCCGCGAAGCACGTTATGCGCCCCGGCCTGGCATGTACTCGACCTCGCTGGAAGAATGGAGTGAGTTGGACCTGGAGGAATTCCGACGTCGGTTTCGAAAAAACCCGGTCAAACGAACCAAGTTCGAAGGATTCAAGCGGAACGTGCGATACGCGCTGGAGAATCTGCTTCATCAGGGCGGGGAAGAAACACCGTGAAACAGGACCCTTCGCCCTGCCGGCTGTCCACCTCAATGCGGCCACCCATCAGCTCGATGAGCCGCCTGGAAAGCGCAAGACCCAGACCCGTCCCCTCGAAACGACGATTCAGGTAGGCATCTTCCTGGGTGTATGCCTCAAACACCTGATCCACATACGTGGGCGAAATGCCAATTCCGGTATCCCGGACGCTGATGGCTACCCACGCGTCGCGTACGTCCGCACCTATTTCAATCCGCCCCGACTCCGTAAACTTCGACGCGTTCGATGCCATATTCTCCAGGACCTGCTCAATCCTGCGGGCATCGCCAACCACGTCGCATCGGGATGTATCCAACTGCAGGACAAGATGGATATCCCGCCCCTCAAGCTGCGGCTCAAGCCGATCGGCGACCCGCTGCAGAATGGGTGCCACATTGACGCGATTCTGCTGCACACGCACCTGCCCCATCTCGAGCTGCGACAGGTCGAACAGATCCTGGACCAGGACGAGCACCTTCTGTGATCGCTCGGCAATACTTTCAATGAACTCGTGCACCTGTTCCGGAAGCCGCTCCCCACGCTGCGCCTCGAATTCCTCACATTCCCGCGCCAGAAGCTGAGCATATCCGTTCAGCGCACCGAGCGGTGTCCGGATTTCGTGGCTCATCCGGGCCACGAACGATGTGCGGCCACTGGCCACCTCCTCGGCTTCGCGGCGGGCCTCCTGCATCATGATCTCAGCCTCCCGCCTCTCGGTCACATCAGTAAGTATGCCATAAATCACGGTCTCGGAACCGTCTCCGATCCGGGGAGATGCGAACTCCTGCAGCCATCTGAAGCCACCGTCGGGAAGCGTTACCCGGTAGGTCACGCGCGATTCATTTCCGGCGGAAAGGTTTGCGTGGTGGGCTCTGACGAGCGGAACGTCGCCGGTATGCACAATGCGCTGCATCCACCCGAATTGACCCATGAGCAACATGTCACGGCTCCTTCCCATGAGGTTTTCCATCTGACGGGTCGCAAACGTGTAGCGGCGCTCGCCATCGTCTCCGATTCGGTAACCGAAGAGGGCGTCATCGATTACATCGGCCGCGTGGGCGTGCATGTTGCCGGTGCGGATCCAGACGTGCAGGTCGTGATAGAGTCGGGCGAGGTCCTCCAGCGGCTCTGCGCGGCGGGCCATGTTGGCCGCCGGCCAGATGAACAGAAGCAGCGTGCTGACCCCGTACCGGTCGCGAAGGGAGGCCAGGCGAAGGCGGCTACCCATACCCGGCGGCAACGACTCGAGTTGCTCGGACGCGGCTCTTTCGGGGATGTCGGTGAAAGGTTCTTCTGTCGATGCAGCGGTTCGTATGAGATACGTGCTGCCGGGATGCGAACGCTCGTAGACGGCTACGCCTGCAGCGCGTGTACTCTGCGCCAACAGCTCGACGGCACCGTCCCTGAAAATGTGGGCATCGAAGCACGAGGCCGCCAGCTCGCGGAGTTTGTTTTTGAGGCGCTCGCCAGCACTGTCCGGCTGGACAGATGCAGCCGCGTCCCGGGCGTTACCCTTATCGGCGTCCCCATCTCCCTCTCCAAACAGAAACCACCCAGTGCCACCCTCTTTGGGCATGGCCGTGATGTGCAATCCATTCTGGACGATGGGCAGCTTGACGGGTTCATCCTCGCGGACGAGTTCGCCCTCCATCGCAGACAGAGTCCAGAGGAAATCGTCCGGTGGACGCGATCCAATGCGCCACTGCCAACTTTGTCTCGCCCTCTCGTTCAGGTCCATGACGTGGCCCGCTGCATCGAGTTCGACGAAGGCGGGCTCGCGAACTTCGCAGCGCAGGATGTGGGGAAGCAGGGAATCCGAAGGCATGGTTCTGTGTGAAGTTCGCAGTCGAACCAACGCCAATACAATGCCAAAACTTCAGGTTCGGGCAACTTCGCCGAATTTTTCCGCCGGGACCGCCCAGAACAGCCACCAGACGCCACTCAGCACCTGAACTGTGGCAAATCCCATCACGACCAGACTCAAACTGAGCCCGCTGAATTCCAGAACGAGACTCGCAACGAGTATGGACGCGGCATCGACCAGGAAGAACAGCAGCCATTCCGTGGCAAAAATACGTCCGCGGAATCGGTCTTCCGACCGCTCCTGGAGCAGCACGGTGGACAGCACCCAGTTCGCCCCACTGGTCGTATGTGCGAGAACCACCGGAAGTATGACCCAGAACGTGAATGTCAGATTGCCCGCAACCGCATAGGCAAGACCGCTGAAGACCATGCAGAACCCCATCAGAGCGGGCCAGGATGTCATATTGCGGAACCATGCCCGGGCCATGACCGGCCCGAGCCCCGTCCCGAAGCCACGGGCGGCGAACAGCAACCCGATGGCCATGGCCTGTCTTTCAGGGCTTATTTCCTCGCCCATGAGCGTCAGCATATACACGAGTCCGCCACCGGCCAGGCCCCACGTGGCCTTTGCCAGTGCCATTCGGCCAACCTCGGGGCGCTCGCGCATGCGCCGCCAGCCGGCGACCACATCTGCCGTGGCGCGTTGCACCAGGTGCACAGGGGACGGTTTTTCGCCCGATGCCGAATGGAAATCCATCGACGTCGTGTGCTGCGGAATCGTCGTGCGATAAATAAACCAGGCCGACACGAGATAGGTCAGGCTGTCAATCACAAAGACGGCTTTGAGACCCAGCACATCGGCGGCCATGCCACCGACGGCGGCTCCCACGGTCAGAAGGATCGACCATGTGGCTGAAAGAATGGTGTTGGCTGTTACCAACTCGTTCCGGGACACCAGGTTTGGTATCGATGAGGACTGTGCCGGCTGAAAGACGGAGGCTACCGTGACCTGTGCTGCCGTGATGACGTAGACCCAGTAGACTTTGCCCGGTTCATCAATGAAGAGAAAGCACAGCACAATCGCGGCGCGGAGCAGATCCGACGCAATCATCACCTTTCGGCGATCAAGGCGATCCACGATAAGGCCGGCAATGGGAGATGCCAGGGCCATGGGAAGCATCTTCGTGATGAAGACGGCACCCAGCGCAAACTCCGAGCCGGACAGGGAGAGCACGAGGCTGTAAAGGGCGATGGTGTTGAACCAGTCGCCGAAGAGCGATACCACATTCCCCAACCACAACCTGCGGAAATTTACGTTGCCCCGTACAAGGTCAACATACCCGGTCTCGCTACGGGCCATCCGGGGTCTGGTCTGTCGGTGCCTCCGGTTTGAGAAGCGGGAAGAGGATGACGTCCCGGATTGAATTCTGTCCGGTCAACAGCATGGTCAGTCGATCCATACCCACACCCAACCCCGCAGCGGGTGGCATGCCATATTCCAGTGCCCGCAGGTAATCCTCGTCCAGCTGCATGGCCTCGGAGTCGCCCCGGCTCCCGAGCGCCACCTGGTCCTCGAACCGGCTGCGCTGGTCTACGGGGTCGTTCAGTTCTGAAAATGCATTGCAGAGTTCCTTGCCATTGACAATCGCCTCGAAACGTTCAACGAGCCCTTCCTTCGTGCGATGCCGCTTGGCAAGCGGACTCAGTTCCACGGGGTAATCCGTAATGAAGACGGGCTCAATCAGGTGGGGCTCAACGAACTCACCGAACACTTCGTCAATGATCTTGCCGCTGCCCATCGTGTCGTCGATCTCCAACCCGAGACCCTTTGCTACAGAGGCCAGTTCATCCCTGTCCCGGCCACGAAGGTCGTGTCCCGTTTTTTCTGCAATTGCGTCGAAAAGAGGTACCCGTCTCCACGGCCTCGCCAGTGAAATGGTGGTTTCGCCGATGGATACCTCCGGCTTTCCGTGAAGCAGAACCGCCAGCGACTCGACCATTTCCTCCACGAACGACATCATCCACTCGTAGTCTCGGTACGCCACATAGAGTTCCATCATGGTAAACTCCGGGTTGTGATACCGGGAGAGTCCTTCGTTGCGGAAGTCCTTGGAGATCTCGTAGACCCCGTCGAAACCGCCCACGATGAGGCGTTTCAGGTACAGCTCGTCTGCAATGCGCAGGAAAAGCGGCATTCCCAGAGCATTGTGTTGGGTCTTGAAGGGGCGCGCGGCTGCACCACCGTAAATGGGTTGCAGAACCGGCGTTTCCACTTCCACATATCCACGCTCATCCAGGAATTGACGCATGCCCGATATGATTCGGGCTCGCTGCCGGAAAATATGCCGCACATCCGAATGGACAATCAGATCTACGTAGCGCTGGCGGTAGCGGAATTCCTTGTCCGTGACCTCATTGAACACCCTCCCTTCCGTTTCCTTTTCGACGGGCAGGGGACGCAGCGCTTTTGCCAGGAGTTCAAGCTCCTCGGCATGAACGGAGATCTCACCCATGCGCGTTCTGAAGGCGAACCCTCGCACACCAATAATGTCTCCGATGTCCAACAACTTCTTGAAAACGGTATTGTAATAGTCCTCGGGCAGGTCATCCCGCCGGACATAGACCTGGATCTGCCCCGATTCATCCTGCAGGTGCAGGAAGGACGCTTTGCCCATGATGCGACGGGACATGATGCGCCCGGCAAGGGCCACCTCCATACGCTCCGCAGGCTCAGCGCCATCATCCGCCGCGTGCTGCGTGTCGTCAAAGTCTTCCAGGATGTCTGCGGCGTGATGGGTCACATCCCAGGAGTACCCATACGGCCGCACTCCCAGCTCCTGCAACTTCTGCAGCGCCTCCCTGCGTACCTCTTCCTGTTCCGTCAATTCGCGTGCCATGAGGACGTATCAGTCGGCTGGGGTGTGCGTGTAATCGGGGAGCGGCCTGATGGTCATTTCAATGCGTTCCACGGGCTGATCCTGCAGGGCCGGGTGGACCTGATTGCCCTGGCTGCGCCCAGTCGGGGTCGTTGCTATGGCATCGAGAACGTCAAACCCTTCCACAAGCTGACCGAAAACCGTGTACTGGGTGTCCAGAAACGGTGTGCCTCCCTCACTGCTGTACACCTCGCGAGCTTCATCCGACAGCGCGAACCCGGGGTTCTGGGCCTTGATCTGTGCCTCCAGCTGGTCGAGCATGGCGGG
>Ga0210009_1001713_pt1 | contig 17718 bp, 19 predicted proteins | sample CryGeyCG2114_065_FD_185457 | JGI IMG/M metagenome (GOLD analysis project Ga0210009, IMG submission 185457) | Groundwater microbial communities from aquifer - Crystal Geyser CG12_big_fil_rev_8/21/14_0.65 (SPAdes) (version 2) | ecosystem: Environmental > Aquatic > Deep subsurface > Groundwater ... | reverse complement strand
TCGGCTAAGGAGTCCTGGTTAGAACCAGTGGGACAATTGGCAGTAGATGTTTATCAAACAGAAAATGAATTAGTCATCCAATCAGCCATTGCCGGTGTAAAATCCGAAGATTTAGATATTTCTTTGGAAGGAGATGTAATAACAATTAGCGGAGAAAGAAAAAAGCCATTTGAGGAAAAAGAGGATTATTTTTCTCAAGAATGCTACTGGGGGAAATTTTCTCGCCAAATAATTTTGCCGGTTGAGGTTGACCCTAATAGAATCGAAGCCTCATTAAAGGATGGAATTTTAACGATTAGGGCCCCAAAACTCTTGAAAGAGAAAAAGAGAAAAATTATAATTAAGGGATAAAAATTTCTAATTTTTAATTCAAAAAGCCGCCGCCAGTCGGCGGCTTTTTGAATAGAGAAAAAAGGGCGGGGTGCCGCCAGGTTGGTGGGTTCAAATCCCACCTGCGGCACTAAATTAACTCAAAACTCAAGAAATTTGTTAAAGTTCAGAAATTAAATCACCTAAATCGCATCATTTTGGTTTTCTTAAAATAAGGGCCGTATCGTCTTCGTAAACAACTTTCCAGCCCAGGTTAATTAATTCCTGATAAATATTTTTGTTAAAGGAATCAATTCCTAAAAGTTTAGCAAACCGCTTGTGTTCTTTTAAGAATTGAGAAAGTCCCGGTTTTAATTTTTCCTGAAGAAAAGTATTTTTACTTTTTGTTTCTGTTTTTTGTCTTTTTTCGGCCTCGGTTTTTTTCTCTTTGTTTAAGAGTATTATTTTAATTTTGTATTTCTCTAATAACTCCTGAAAACCCTCGTCCGCCTCCATAATTTTGACATAGTCGCCAAAAACAAACTCTCCGTTTTGCCGCCAGCTGGGCATTCGGCCGTCAATAAAAAGTTTTCTCTCCGGCAGTTGCCAGATTAGATAACCGCCCCAGGCATATTCGTTTAATAAATTCTCTGAAAGAGGAAGGGTTTTTAAAAATGGTATAGCTTTCTCGGGATAAACCAGAGAGAGGGTTTTTGTAAAAAATCCCCTTAAAATAGGATACCAACCAATTAATAAAATTCCTAAAATGACAAAAAGAACAAGCCATTTTTTAAAACCGGGTAATAAAAGCCTGAGGGCTGTGGGATCAATAGATTCCTTGAAATAGAAAATAAGGCGAGCAAAAATTGGAATAGAGATTATAACAAAGATAAAAAAATGACGTTGACTCAATAAAGCAAAGACAAAAAATACCGGCAAGATAATTGAGTAAGTAAAATCTATTTTTCTGCGGAAAAGAATAAAAAGTCCCCAAAATAAAGAAGTATATAAAATTGTAAAAATAGGCAGGGAATCGGTTGAGAACAGAGGTAGCCATTCAGCAATATGAAATCGTAAAAACTGGTCTCCAATTGTTCGAAAGATTTCTTCATAGATTCGCGGTTCATAAGGATTAATAAAAGTAGCCAAAAAGGAAAGAATTAAAATAATAAATAAAATTGAAATTTTTTTAAAGGGCTGGGGTTGAAAACTTTGTTGACTAAAAAACCGCCAAGAAAGTAACTTTTGAAAAAAGCTAGTTTTTTTAAAAAGTTCTAAAATTAAGATAAGGAATAAAAGGAAGAGCCCGACAAAAAAACCACCGTGAAGATTGACCCAAATAACAAATAAAATTGGACAAAGATAAATTGAGCGAGAATTAGAGTCTAAGAATTCTCTTAAAATTTTCCATAAAATCGCAATAAAAAAAATAGTCAGAAGTTGGGACCGAATGCCTAAAAAACCGAGACAGGCCCAATAACCTATTAAAACCGGAATAAGGAAATCCCAGAAAGCCGAAGGTTTAATTAAGATAATAAAAGCTAAACTTACGAGGATTATAAAAAATAATAGAGTAAAATGGAAGCCAAAAAGAGAATAAATTTTATAAATCAGAATATCGGTCAGCCATTCGTGGTTAATCCAAGGGAAGTTGGACATTGGGTAAGAATACCAATCTACTTCTGGAACTCCTTTTTCTAAAATTAAAGAGCCGGTCCTAAAATGCCAGCCAAAATCCGGGTCAAGTTTTTGGAAGCTAGCTAAATAGCCAAGACCAGTCAAAATAAAAAATAAAAGAATAATAGGAAAAATATTTCCTTTTTCCATATTTTGAGCTTGCTATTGATATTTGTGACCGAACCTTAGTGAGTTTTCAAGATGGCTTTTAAGAAATTTGCCAAAGTTCAGGGATAATAAAAATTTTGAGTTTTGAGTTAATTTAGTGCCGAGGGTGGGATTTGAACCCACCAACCTTGCGGCACCCCGCCCTTTTTTCTCTATGCGGACGGTGGGACTCGAACCCACAAGCCTTTCGGCATAGGATCCTAAATCCTACGTGTTTCCCAGTTTCACCACATCCGCATTTTAAATTTTATCTCTTTTCAATAAAAAATCAACCCCGCCTCCTTTGGGGTTGATTTTAATTCAATTCAAATTAAAAGTTGACCCTAGCTTATTACCGCTGTTCTCGAGATTCACTCTTTATTTAATATTAAAGAGCTTTCAAGACGTTATATAGACCCAGAGCCAGAAAAGCCACCACTATTCCTATAATTGCATATATTAATGTTGCTCTCGCTGTTTCAGTTTTTCCCGGGTCTCCACCAGAAGTAACAAATGTGTAAGCAGCAAAAATAATAAAAATTATTGATATTGCTACTAAGGCCAAGAAAAGCGGGTTAACAATCCTCCCCACTGCCTCATCGAGATTAGCCGGCACGTCCGCCAATGTTACTACGGGCAAAGATAAAATGACTAATCCAATTAAACCTGAAATAAATTTTTTCATATTTTTTTCTATTTTTTTTATTCGACCTTTGTATTAACTAACTTTTTGAATTACTTGGATTATCAAATCAACTGTAGCCTTAGCGAATAGAAGAATACTAGCTCCAACAAATGCATATATAATCATTTTTTTTCCGTTCTCAATTTTTTGCGGGTCTCCGCCGGCGGTAATAAGTTGATAAGCACCAGCGACTATTGGTATAGAAAGCAGGGCAAGAGTAACCTCGGAAAGGAATTTAGTTATTCCTTTTACTAAAGTCCAAAAATCCGTTATTACAATTCCATCACTCGCCTCAACAATTATAGGAATTAAAAGGAGGACTAAAATCAATCTTATTTTCATATTTCCATTATACTTATTTTTCCGGAAAATCAATCCTTAGAACCTTAAATTAGTCCTTGAAAAAGGGAACCGATAGCCTTGGCCATAAAAGCAACCAATAATCCTAACAAGGCATAGGCTAAACTACTTTTCGCCGTTTCAATTTTCCCCGGATCTCCGCCAGCCGTAATAAATGTAAAAGCCGAATAAAGAATAAAAAGTAATGCCACGGCTACTAAGATTTTGAAGAAAGGATCGGTGAGATCGCTGGCTATTGCAAAAAGGTTGGGACCCTGTGCCAATGTCGTTAAAGGTAAGACAAAAATAGCCAATCCAATTAAAACTGAAATAAATTTTTTCATATTTTTAAATTATATATTTTGGAGAACTGGTAATATCTCGTTAATTATCGCCTTAGCCATTAAAATAACACTAACTCCAATTAAGGCATATATAATGATTTTTTTCCCCATCTCAATTTTCGCCGGGTCTCCGCCGGCGGTAATAAGTTGGTAGGTACCGGCGATTATTGCTATTGGAGCTAAGGCTATGCCAAAGGTGAAAAAGAAACCAGATATTTCATCGATCAACGTTTCAAAATTTTGAGCGTTAATGGGATTGTCAATTGCGCCAACAATTAGGGGAATTAAAAGGAATATCAAAATCAATCGCCGAAACTTTAGCTGAGGCGAGAGAAGAGTATTGCTCTTCGAACTTAGCTTCATATATTTATTATATTTATTATTTTTGAAATATCCAGCCCCAGTGGTAAAGACCGGCTTCAAATTCCTTTTCCAACTCTAAATCAAGTTCTTTGGCATTTTTTTTCACTTCCTCGGCTGAAATTTTTTCTTTTGGCCCCAAAGGAGCATCTTTTTTCCAATCAACCACTAAAATTTTTCCTCCCTTTTTTAAAACCCTTTTTCCTTCTTCTAAAACCTTCTTAATATCGGCAACCTGAAATAAAAGGTTTGACATTAAAACAAAATCGCAGGATTCGGAAATTAATCTGGAAGTTTTTTCAACATCGGCTTTTATGGGTTCGATATTAAAAATTTTTTCCAACTTAATTTTAGCTCTCAGGGCTGATAAAGATTCATCTAAGATATCGATGGCAAAAACTTTTCCCTCTTCCAATTTTTTAGCCAGGGGTATTACCCAGCCACCCGAACCACAGCCAAAATCAGCCGCCACCATATTCTTTTCAAGGTCTAAATGTTTTAAAATTTCAATTGGATTTAAAAAACCATTCATATATCGAGTTTTCGCCTAGCGAAAACGAAGATAAAGATGAGATTTATCTCATCGACTTTATATACACGTTGCCGAAGCAACTTTGTCACCGGCTTCCAATTTCATTATTCTTACTCCCTGGGTGGCTCTCGATAATCTGGAAATTTGAGAAATCTTTATCCTAATTACCTGGCCCTTTTGAGAAATAACAATCAAATCTTCAGGGGCCTGTTCGCGAAGCGCAGTTAAAACTTTTGAAGATATCAAATTGCCAGTTTTTTGAATTATTTTTGCTGTCTTAATTCCCGTCCCTCCTCGCTTTTGCAATCGGTATTCTTTCAAATCGGTTCTCTTTCCATAACCATTCTCCGTCACCACCAACAAGTATTGTTTCTCTGACTTTTGATTTTGAATTACGTCCATTCCTATCACTTCATCCTCCTTTCCCAATTTTATTCCTTTTACCCCAGCCGCCGACCGGCCCATAGACCGAATATCTTTTTCTTTAAATCTTATAGATTTCCCATTTTTCGTCACTAAAATTATCTCATCTTCACCGCCAGTTTCAGAAATTTTTCGCAGTAAATCTCCTTCTTTCAGTAAAATGGCAATTAATCCTGAGCGCCGGACATTTTCAAATTCCGATATGGCAGTTTTTTTGATTATACCATTTTTGGTTACCATTACCAGATATTTTGTTTCTTCATTTTTAGCCAAAGGAATTAAAGATAAAACTTTTTCCTGAGGAGAAATTTCTAAAAAATTGAGGAGCCCTCGACCCTTGGTTACCCTTCCGGCTTCGGGAATTTCATAAACCGGGGTTCTAAAAACTTTTCCCGAATCGGTAAAGAATAAAAGCTGGTCATGGGTATTGGCAATTAAAAAGTGCTCAACAATATCTTCGCCAATTGTTTTCATCCCCAAAATTCCTTTCCCGCCTCGCTTTTGAATTTTATAATTTCTCGGATTTATCCTTTTAATATAACCACCTTGGGTTAAAGTAATGATCGTTTCTTCTTGAGGAATTAAATCTTCATCGGAAATCTCGCCCACTTTTTGGATATGAACTCTTGTTTTTCTTTCGTCCCCAAAATTTTCTTTCAGTTGAACCAGCTCCTTTTTAATAACTTCTTTTATTTTTTGGGGTGATTTCAAAATCGCCAAAAATTCCTTAATTTTCAAATGAGTTTCTTTTAATTCATCTTCAACTTTTTTCCTTTCCAACTTAGCTAATTGAGCCAATTTTGTTTCCAAAATGGCGTTGGCCTGAATTTCATCCAATCGAAAACGCTTCATTAATCTCTTTTGAGCATCATTTCTGTCGGCTGACCCCTTAATAATTCTGATGACCTCATCAATATTTCCCAAGCATTTTTGAAGCCCCTCTAAAATATGGGCTCTTTCTTTGGCTTTTTCTAAATCATATTTTGTTCTTCTAATAATAACTTCTTTTCGATGTAAAATAAAATAATTTAGTAATTCAACCAAATTTAAAACTTTTGGCTGGATTCCATCAATTAGGGCTAACATATTCAAATGAAAGGTTTTTTGTAATTCAGTAAATTTATAAAGTTGATTTAAAACTCTTTGGGGATTTGCCTCTCGGGAAAGTTCAACTAAAATTCTCATTCCTTCCTTGTCTGATTCATCTCTAATATTTTTAATGCCTTCGAGTTTTTTTTCGGAAACCAAATTGGCCAGTTGCAAAAGTAAAGCCGATTTTTGAACTTGAAAAGGAATCTCGGTGATGACAATTTGAAACCTTCCTCCGTTAATTTCTTCAATCTCAACTTTTCCCCGAGTTAAAATTGGTCCCCGGCCTTGAGAATAAGCAAAAATTATCTCTTTTTGGTCAAAGATTTCACCACCGGTTGGAAAATCGGGACCCTTAATAAATTTAAAAACATCTTCAATCCTATCAGCTTTTGGCTGTTCTAATAAATAAATTAAGGCATCACAAACTTCCGATAAATTATGGGGGGGAATATTGGTAGCCATGCCAACCGCAATTCCCAAAGAACCATTTAGGATGAGTTGAGGAAGTGGCGAAGGTAAAACAATCGGCTCTTTTCTCGTTCCGTCATAATTTGGTACGAAACCAACGGTGTTTTTTTCAATGTCCCTGAGCATTTCCTCACCGATTTTTGACAGCCGACATTCGGTATAACGCATGGCGGCTGGGGAATCATCAGTCGATCCCCAATTTCCTTGACCATCAATTAGAGGATAACGTAAAGAAAAATCTTGGGCCATTCTGGCTAAAGAATCATAAACAGCTATGTCTCCGTGGGGGTGATAGCGACCTAAGGTTGAGCCAACAACAGTTGCTGATTTTCTATACTTAGCATCATGCCTTAAACCATCTTCTAACATCGCATACAAAATTCTCCGGTGAACCGGTTTCAAACCATCCCGGACATCAGGTAAAGCCCGAGAGACAATCACTGACATGGCGTAGTCAATATATGACTCTCGCATCTCTTGAGTAATTTCTCGCGGCTTTATTTGTCCAATATTGAGATTTAAGATTGCCTTATTTAATTTTTTCTCTTCTTTCTTTTTCTTCATTTAATTTTTCTAAAACAATTTTTAAATCTTCTGGTAGTTCAGATTGGAATTCTCGGGTACCCGCTTTAGCGGGTGTTCCATCGGGAAGTTTGATTTTTAAATAGGTGGCGTGTAAAAAATGCCTTTTTAAGCCTTCTGGCACCGGCTGATTTTTAAAGCCATAAATTTTATCGCCCGCCAGGGGATGACCCAAATAAGCAAAATGGCATCTGATTTGGTGATGTCTACCCGTTTTTGGCTCAACCTCAACCAAGGTATATTCTTTAAATCTTTTCAAAACCCGATATTCAGTGATAGCTGTTCTTTTTCCCAAAGCGGCTGGCTCAAAGGGCAAATAAATCTTTTGTTTTAAACGATTTTTTGGCGACCGGCCAATTAGGGTTTCAATTTTCCCTTTTTCATTTTTCAAATTTCCACTGACCAAAGCCAAATATTTTTTCTTCACTTTTCTTTCTTTAAACTGTTTTTGAAAAAATTTCAAATCCTCATCATTTTTCGCGAGCAAAAGTATTCCCGAAGTATCTTTATCTAAACGATGAACTCTTCTTTCAAAATCGTCAGCATTAATTCCGACTGGTTTATTAATTACTAAGAGATGGTTATCTTGATAAAGGATATCCAGGTTAACCTGAGACATATTTCCGGGCTATTTTAATAAAATACTCGTGAATTCTAAGATTATTCGTTAGTTCGGGATGAAAGGTTAAGGCTAAAATATTACCTTTCCTTGCCCCGATTATTTCCTTTTGGTATTGAGCCCAAATAAGGGTTTTCCCCCAAACTTTTTCTATAATCGGTGCCCGAATGAAAACTGCTTTAAAAAATTTTTGCCCGATGGCCGGTATTTTCACCTCAACCTCAAAAGAATTGACCTGCCTACCATAAGCATTTCTTAAAACCTTCATTTCCATTAAATCCAATAAAATTGTCTTAGTTTTTTCTACCTGCTCATCTCCCTTTTTTGCCAATAAAATTGCACCGGCACAGGTTCCCAAAATTGGCAATCCTTTTTTTGCCAGTTTTAATATCTCCTCCTGAATTTCAGTTTTGAGCATTAATTTATTTATCGTCGTTGATTCTCCGCCCGGTATCACCAATCCAGAAATACCTTCTAAATCATCTTTTTTTCTCACCTTTATAACCTCCCCCTTAAATTTGAGTCTCTTCATTGCTTTTTCCAGAACCTCAATATGTTCAGAAACTGCACCCTGTAAAGCCAAAACTCCCAGTTTTAATTTCTTCATGTACTTCTGATTTGCATCAATTCTTCTTTTGGTAATTTTTTTATATCCGAACCCGGCATTGCCTCACCTAATCCTGAAGAAACCTCACCTATTAATTTTGGGTTGTCATAGTGCAAAGTAGCCTGAACTATTGCTTTAGCATATTTTTCCGGGTTTGAACTTTTGAATATCCCTGAACCTACAAATACACCGTCAGCGCCCATTTGCATCATTAAAGCCGCATCAGCTGGGGTAGCAATACCACCGGCCGCAAAATTAACTACCGGTAACCGGCCCAATTTTTTTGTTTCTTTAACCAATTCTACTGGCACTCGATATTCTCTGGCCTTTTTCCTTAATTCTCTTTCTGACATTTTCCCCAAAGCCAAAATTTCTCTTTTAATTATTTTCATATGTCTTACTGCCTCAACAACATTTCCAGTTCCCGGCTCTCCCTTTGTCCTCATCATTGCCGCTCCCTCATTTATTCTTCTTAAGGCCTCTCCTAAATTTCTTGCCCCGCAAACAAAAGGGGTAACAAATTTTCTTTTATCAATATGGTCTTGGTCAACCGGAGTTAAAACCTCGCTTTCGTCAACCATATCTACGCCCAAGGCTTCAAGAATTTGGGCTTCGGCAAAATGACCAATTCGGCATTTTGCCATTACCGGAATAGTTACTGTCTCCATTATTTCTTTGATTTTTTTGGGATCGGCCATTCTGGCTACTCCTCCGGCAGCTCTTATATCAGATGGAACTCTTTCCAAAGCCATTACTGCCACTGCTCCGGCTTTTTCGGCTATTTTTGCCTGTTCAGCATTAACCACATCCATTATCACTCCACCTTTTTGCATTTTGGCAAACCCTCTTTTTAATCTTTCTGTTCCTCTCGCTTCCACAATCTTTTTTGTTATTTTCATAAAATTTTTGATAATCTTAATTTTTTAAACGGCCTTTGACTAAATTAATTGGGCACTACAGGATTTGAACCTGTGACCTCCTCAATGTCACTGAGGCGCGCTACCACTGCGCCAAGTGCCCGTGGGCACGGTTGGACTCGAACCAACAAAACCTTGACATTATAAGGACCCTGCTCTACCGCTGAGCTACAGACGCAAGCTTCGGCAGGGTGGGTAAGGATCGCGTTCTGACCGGTGAACTACAGTTCCTAATTTTACCGTAAAGTATATCAAATTTTGACCCCAAAATTCTTTAACTCTGACTTTAATTGAGGGATGTTTCTATAAACAATTCCTTTCAATCCCGCTTTTTCCGCTCCTTGAATATTTTCTACCGAATTATCAATAAAGAGACATTCCTGCGGCTGGGCTTTAATTTTATTAACGACATATAAATATGACTTCACCTCCGGCTTACATATGTGATTGACATATGATTTGAAAACATATAAAAAATGTTCATAGATGTGTAGTTTGACCGCCTCTTGATCATGAACGTCTATCGTATTAGTAAAAATATAAAGAGAATATTTTTCTTTTAATCTATCAACCAGATCAATAAGTCCTTGATTAACACCGATATAATCAGCCAAATACTTGTTCCTATACTCGTTGATTAATTGATCAATACTCTTGGAATTATTAGTAACGGCTTTATATTTATTTAGCAAATTTCTTGAATTCATATAACCAATGACTAAATCTCTCCGATACTGGGAACAAAATTGGTTGGCCTCTTTTAACGAAGTACCAAATATTCTCGATAAATATACATCTATATGTATGTTCTTTTGCCGTAACAAAACTTGTCCGACGTCGAAAATAATATTTTTGATCATGTGGGCATGCCAGGACTCGAACCTGGGACCACTTAATTATTTACGCACCCCGACGAAAAGGAGCTTAGCTCCTTTTGGTGCGCGTGGGTGGGCTCGAACCACCGAACCTTCCGCTTATAAGGCGGATGCTCTAACCAACTGAGCTACACGCGCATTTTAGCGTATCGATCGGCAATTGCTTTTATCCCCATCATAATTTTTTCTGAGAGCCTAGCATTTCCATATCTTACATTACAAGTTCCGTGTCCAAATCCTCCCTTATGGTTTATTCTTACCGAAGAACTTTTCTTTATATAGGGTTTATTGAATTGCTTTACAGGGATGTCCAAAACTTCTGACCAAAATCGAATCTCTTTTTTAATATCCATATCCTTATATAAATGCAAGTGTACTTTTAATCTTTCTTTAGGAGCCGTTAAAGATTTGGCGAGCCAGATAATGAAAAATTTAATAATAGAAGGGTCATTGTTCGAAATAGATAATTCAGTAGGTTGAACTTTTTTCCCCTCGCCCCAATAAAGAAATAACCCACTAAGAAAAAATTCTCGCTTTTTTAAAGGCAAAATTAATTTCTTTTGAATTTTATAAATCTCTTCAAGCCTCTTTTCTCTCTTCTTCCTCTTTGTATTACGAATTTTTTCTATAACTGCCTCGCTTTTTTGTAATTCTCTGATTCTTTCTTCGGAAAGAGGATAATTTCTAAGCCAAAGACTTAAAGTACTTTTACTCACCTTTAAAATTTTCTTTATCTGGCTATAACTCATTTGCTTTTCTTTTCGTAAAGCAATGGCTTTTTCGCGTTCTTTGAATTTAGCCATAATCGAACCAATAATATTACTTATTTAATTAATGTCTTATTGGTTCATTATAGCGCTAATGTTTTAAAAGAGCAACACAAAATAATCCACGCCACCATTGAGCTACGTGCCCAAATTACCCGCGCTTAATTTTTACCTTAATTGATTTTCCTTTTTCAATCTCTTTTTTCCCAATCAATTTCTCAAACTCTTCTCTTTCAATCGTTTCTTTTTCAATTAATGTTTGGGCAATTTTTTCCAGCAAATTTTTCTTTTTAGTCAAAATTTTTTTCGCCTGGGTTTCAGCATCTTTAATGAATTTCGCCACTTCTTTGTCAATCTGGGTAGCTACTTTTTCTGAATAATTTCTTCCCGTTTCAAACTCTCTTCCTAAAAAAGCCAATTCTTCTCTTTCACCAAAAGAAATCGGACCCAAAGAAGACATTCCATATTCTTTGACTAATTTTCGAGCCAGTTCAGAGGCCCTTTCTAAATCGTTAGTTGCACCGGTGGTCATTTCTCCAAATTTTATTTTTTCAGCGCAATATCCTCCCAAGAGAGTTGCCATTTCGGCCAAAAATTCTGATTTTGTTTTCATTTTCCTTTCCTCAATCGGCATTTTTAAAGTATAACCGGCGGCCATTCCCCGGGCAATAATTGAGATTTTCCTAATTGGTTCAGCGCCGGGCAAGGAAGCAGAAACTAAGGCATGACCGGCCTCGTGATAGGCAGCGATTTCTTTTTCCTTTTTTGATAAAATATGTGACTTGCGTTCTGGACCCAATAAAACTTTTTCAATTGATTCTAATAATTCTTCTTGAAAAACCTGGTGTTTTACTCTCCTGGCTGCTAAAATTGCTGCTTCATTAACCACATTAGCCAAATCCGCTCCCGAAAATCCGGGAGTTCTTTCGGCCACTTCTCTTAAGTTAACATTTAAAGCCAAGGGTTTGCCACGACAATGAATTTTCAAAATTTCTTCCCGGTCATTAATATCCGGTAAATCCAAAATAATTCTCCGATCAAATCTACCTGGTCTCAAAAGGGCCGGGTCAAGATATTCCGGGCGATTGGTTGCCGCGAAAACTAAAATTCCCTCTTCCCTTCCAATTCCATCCATTTCAGCCAATAATTGATTCAAAGTCTGTTCCCTTTCTTCATGGCCACCAGTTACCCCCATTCCCCTCACTTTTCCAATGCTATCTATTTCATCAATAAAAACGATCGCTTTCCCGGTCTTTCTGGCCTGTTCAAAAAGGCTTCTGATCCTGGCGCTTCCGACTCCTACGAAGAGCTCGATCACTTCGGACGCCGAAATTGAAAAGAAGGGAACATTAGCCGTAGAGGCAATTGCTTTTGCCAATAAAGTTTTTCCAGTTCCGGGAGCTCCTATTAATAAAACTCCTCTCGGAATCCTGGCTCCCAATCCCAAATATTTTTTTGGATTTTTCAGAAAATCCACTATTTCATTTAATTCCTCTTTGGCTTCTTTCAGGCCACCAACATCATCGAAACTAACTTTTTCTTTTGGTTGGCCTTCGGCACCAAATAATTTGGCTCTGGCTTTAGTAAAATCAAAGGCTTGGGTTGCTCCGGTTTTGGCCTGTCGGAATATCATCCAAAAAAAGAGACCAAAAAGCAAAAGGGGTAGAACAGAAAATAAAACTGGTCCCAACCAATTCCAGGTTCCTCCGGTCTCTTTTGTTTCAACTTCTACTTTTGCTAATTTCGTTTTATCAACCCCATAATTGATTAAAGATTGAGAAAGAGCCTCTTCGGTTTCTTTTCTCGATTGAGCTAATTTATCATCTTGATAGATTATTTCCAATTCATTTCCAGTAATGGTGAGCTTTTTAACTTTATCCTGATTAATATCCGAAACTAATTTTGTCAGCGATATTTTTTCCACTTTTTCGAATGGCTGAAAAAATAAACTAAAAATAGCGGAAATCATCAAAAAAATGAGTATTATAAAGATAAAATTTTTAGCTAAGTTTTTCATAATTCTTTAACCAATCCTAAGCTCATTTTATACTCCTTTTCATTAACTAATAAAATTTGAAACTTATATTTCTTACCTATTTTCAGGGCGTCGGACATTTTTCCACCCTCAAATTCTGAAATATGACAAAGTCCTTGAATTTCTGGCGAAATTTGGACAAAGACACCGAAGGGATTAAACTTAACTACCTTGCCCAAAACTATATCTCCTTTTTTATATTTTTTTTCAATACCTTGCCAGGGATCTTTTTTTAGAGCTTTTAAGGAAAGAAAAACTCGATCATTTTGAATCTCAATAATTTTTGCTCTCACCTTATCTCCCACCTTAACAATTTCGGTTGGGTCTTCAATAATCCTCCAATCCAATTCCGAAATATGAATTAAACCCTCCAGATCATCAAATTTTAGAAATGCTCCAAAATCAGTTACCCCACTAATTTCTCCTTTAACGATATCACCAACTTTATAATTTTTTAGGATTTCCTTTTTTATCTCAAAAATTTTTGCCCTTTCTGATAAAATAATCTGTTCATCTCTGGGAGAAAAATCAAGAATTTTCACCTCTAGGGTTTGACCAACGAATTTTTGGAGTTCTTTTAAGATTTTTATTTTGTCGGCGCCTTCAACTCTTGGATAGTGTTCCGGTGATAATTGGGAAACCGGTAAAAAGGCGGGAATATCAGAAACTTCGGCTACCAAACCTCCTTTATTGGCTCCTAAAATTTTTACTAATAAATTTTGGCTTTTTTCTTTTTTTTGTCGGATGACTTCAAAAGCCATTTCCCTGGAAGCCCCGCTCAGTGATAATTCGGTATAGCCTGACTCATTTTCTAAATCAATTATTTTGGCAAAAACCTTATCTCCAATTTTCAATTCTTTTAATTTTTCTTTCGCTTCATAAAATTCCTTTCCATAAATTAGGCCTGTTCCAAATGCTCCCAAATCCAAAAAGAGGGCAGCTCTTCCTTTGCCAATAATTTTCCCTTCAACAATATCTTCAACTTTTGGCGGTTTTAATAACTCATTTTTTTCGAATATATCTTTCATAGTATTAATTAATATTACATATTTTATTGATTTTTTCAAGGGCTATGATACAATCAACGAATGTCTGAATCCTTTACGAATGGGCGAAGAGATAAATCTCTTCTTCCGCCTCGCTTAGGCTCGGCATACGAATTCGTTTATTCGTAAATTCGTACTGATTCGTAAATTCGTTGATCATATGAATATTATTTGGCACGGACAGTCTTGTTTTCAAATATTAGCTTCTCGAAACAAAAACGGGCAGATTTCAATTGTTATCGATCCCTTTTCAGAAGAAATTGGTTTACGGCTTCCTAAACTTGAAGCTGATGTTATATTAGTGACCCATAATCACTATGACCACAATAATGTGAAAGCTGTTTTGGCACCCCCAAGTGCTTCCCAGCCTTTTTTAATTTCCGGTCCCGGCGAATACGAAGTAAAAGGCGTCTATATTAAAGGAATTCATTCTTGGCATGATGAGCAACAGGGAAAAGAAAGAGGCGAAAACACTATTTATACTATTGAGACCGAAGATTTAAAATTGTGTCACTTGGGTGATCTTGGTCAAAATGAATTAACCGAGGAACAATTGGAAAAAATCGGTGAGGTTGATATTTTAATGATTCCGATGGGAGGAACCTATACAATTTCGGCCAAGGAAGCGCCAAAAATTATGGCCCAAATTGAACCCAAAATTACCATCCCGATGCATTATGCTCTTCCCAAGTTAAAAATTAAATTAGACCCTTTAGATAAATTTTTAAAAACATTCGGGATAAAGAATTTGGAGCCAATGAAAAAATTATCAATCAAAAAGAAAGATGTTTCACCAGAGGAAGCGAAAATAATCATTTTAAAACTATGAAAATAGAAAATTTCGTTAAATCGTTTAAAAAAGAAATTCCTGATATCCGGCCAGGCGATGAGGTTAGAATTTTTCAAAAAATTTCCGCCTCCGCTCCCGCCTTAGCTCCAGCTTTAGCGGGCCAGAAAGCTACGGCGGGCAAGAAGGAAGGTGAAAAAGAAAGAACTCAAATGTTTGAGGGAATAGTTATTGCCGAAAAACATAGAAAAGAGATGGGAGCAACAATTACTGTCAGGAGAGAAATTTCTGGTGTCGGAGTAGAAAGAATTTTTCCCATCTATTTACCAACAATTGAAAAAATCGAAATTTTAAAAAGGGGGAAAGTGAGAAGAGCAAAACTTTATTATCTAAGAAAATTGAAGGGAAAAAGAGCAAAATTAAGAACCAAAGAAATTGCGAAAGCGATAGCTAACGAGACTTCTTCAAATAAAACTATTGAAAACAAAGAAACCAAAGGAAGTTAATTAAAAATAAAAAACTGATAACAAAGAAACAGCGAGATCTTTGAAATTGAATGGGCGAGTGCTGGAACCGGTAGACAGCTTGGACTGAGGCTCCAAGGGGAATTTTTCCCGTGAGGGTTCAAGTCCCTCCCCGCCCACAGAAATATGATAAAACTTAGGGAATTTTCCCTTTCCGATTTAGAGAAGGTAATAAAGATAGAAAAAGCTTCTTTCCTAAATCGGAAGGCTTTTTCCGAAGATTACTTCAGAAAACTTTATCAAAAATCTCCGGAAGGATTTATTGTAGCCGAGGATAAGGGAAAAATTTTGGGTTACGCCATTGGTGAAGTTCAAAAAGATTGTGGAAAAATAATTTCAATTGCCGTTTATCCTATTTACCGCAAAAAAGGGATTGGAAAAGAATTAGCAAATTTTTTAATTGAGTATTTTAAAAAGAAAAATTTAAAAAAAATTTCCCTCCAGGTGAGGAAAAACAATTTAGCAGCGATTTCCTTTTACAAAAATCTCGGCTTTCAAATTTTAAAAACTATTAAAAACTATTATCAAAATGGCGACGACGCCTACTTGATGAAAAGAAATCTGGGCGCGTAGCTCAGTTGGTCAGAGCGTCTCGTTTACACCGAGAAGGTCTCCTGTTCGAGTCAGGACGCGCCCATAAAGAGAGAATTTAAAATTACTCTACCACCTAAAAGAGGTCTTGGGTTCAATCCCCTCTTTGATTCTTTTTATATTTTCTCTCAAGGCAAAAAGTAAAAAAGAAGCTCCTAAAAAAGCATAAATTTGATAAGGGAGAGGAAAAAAGATGGAAATAAAAATTACCAATATCCAAGGAAAAAGAGCATTAGCCATGCTCATTGTTTTTGTCAAAACTAAAATCAAGAACCAAATGGGAAAGAGAATTAAAGAATATCTGAAACCAATTAAAGTTAGGGTTGAGGCATAAAAAGTTGAGGCTCCCTTTCCTCCCCGGAATTTTAACCAAACTGGTAAGACATGACCAATTGTTGGTAAAAAAGCAACAATTATGAGCTGCCAAGGGTTGAAAAGCTCAGCTTTAGCTAAAAGAACAGGGATTGCCCCTTTTGAAAAATCCAAAATTGCTGATATTGCTCCCCATCTCCAACCCAAAGCCCTGGCAACATTTGTTGAGGTAGTGGATTTCGAACCAATTTTTCTAATATCAATTCCTTTTAATTTTCCAATTAAAAATCCAAAAGAAACTGAACCCAAAAGATAAGCTGAGATTGAAAGTAAAATAAAATTATTCATAGTCAGGTGTTCATCACCAAGTGATGAACATAATGATAGATTTTTTTATTAATTGGTGTTTCGACCTTGAATTTCTCGCCGAGTCGAATGACCGCCCCATTATAGTATTCAATTTCATCAATATTTCCTTTTTCTTTACCTCCCCTTTCCTTAGTTATTACTTTAGCTAGAGTTTTTCGAAAAATTTTCAAAATCGGTAGAGGCAAAAAATTGATCAAAATGGTGAAGAGTTTTATTGGATAATTATTAAAGTTCAAAAATTTTCCTCCACTTTTTTTTACTACTTTTATATATTCCCTTAAAGCTTTTATCTCTTCTTCAAAAATTTCTTTTTTCGCCAATCCTTCTCCAATTCCCAATCCCCTAACTGCCGCTGCCATTCCAATCAAATTTAAAAAAAGTTTTGAATATTCCATATTTTTGATGTTGGCTGGCAAAATTTCTTCTGCTTTGATATTGGCTGTTTTAAATATTCCTTTTATATCTTTTGTTTCTTTTTGCCCGGAGTAAATACCAAAAGCTAACCTAATTGGTAGAAAATAGTCTAGGCAAATTTTACCATTTACTTCTTGACTAGCTACCGGATTGAAAAGGCTAATCCTTATTATTCGAAGTTCTTCAAACCTTCTTTTTCCCAAAACCTCTTTTAATACCTCTTTTGCTTGGCTAGCGGCTACAATCCCATTTTGTGACAAAACCAACGAGGGAAGTTTCTTCTCATTTTTAATTTTTTGATAATAATATTTAATTACCGGACCGACCGGATTTTTCACCGCAAAAAAGATAATATCTGGCAAAGAATTTTTTGGGAATTCGAAATCTCTAATCACTTTTCCCTCAAATAAAATCGGGGGATCCTCTCCCCTTTTTAAATAAAGTCTTTTCTCTTTAATAATATTTATATCTCTTTCTCTTCCAATCCCCAAAACATCGCCGGCTTTTTGAAGCTCAAATGCCAACATTGTCCCGGTCCTTCCCCCAATTCCGATGATGGCAATTTTCATATTGAAATTCTATCAAAAAAATGATAGTTTGGAAAGTGGGGAGGAGTGCCTGAATTTGGTCAAAGGGCCGCTCTCGAAAAGCGGTGGCAGAAATGCCGTGCAGGTTCGAGTCCTGCCTCCTCCGCCTTCGCCTCGCCGAAGTCCGACATAAAGTCGGACGAAGGCGGGCTTCGCCTCGCCGAAGTCCGACATAAAGTCGGACGAAGGCGGGCTTCGCCATTATAAATCATGTATTACGTGTATAGTTTAAAATGTAAAGATGGTTATTATATCGGTTGTACAGATAATCTAAAAGATAGATTGGAAAGGCATCAGAAGAGTCAGGTGC
>Ga0210009_1001709_pt1 | contig 17754 bp, 13 predicted proteins | sample CryGeyCG2114_065_FD_185457 | JGI IMG/M metagenome (GOLD analysis project Ga0210009, IMG submission 185457) | Groundwater microbial communities from aquifer - Crystal Geyser CG12_big_fil_rev_8/21/14_0.65 (SPAdes) (version 2) | ecosystem: Environmental > Aquatic > Deep subsurface > Groundwater ... | reverse complement strand
CGGACATCTCACTCGTCCCGCCCGGTTTTCCTCCCCTTGCCGAAAAAACATGCGAGGTTGTAACAAGCGCAGCAAATCCTGTAAACACTGCAATATAGACCCAAAATGATGTGAATGACGAAATTAGCGCAGCTAAAAAACCAGCGATTGATATTAATGGAAATGTTCTTATTCCTGCAAACATCTTTTCTTCTTTAGGACGGGAGTGTTCCCGTTCTATGCCCACTAATACGCCGATAAGAATTGCTATTCCTAATTTTTGAATAAGAATATACAAATCATCCGTCCCTAGAGTCATGCCATTTGAAAATATTTGCTCCGGGAATTGAATAACTGAATCTTTCGCTGTTTCGGTCATTAAGTTTATCCAGGATTAATTTTATTTAAATTTTTTACGACTATAATATATGAAACCTCGTAAATAATAAAAATTTTAATATCGTCGGATGAATGACGAACAACAACAAAATCTAACCGCAGGAAATGGTTTCTACACGTTCGAAAAAAACATTGTGATGAAAAAAGTTATTTCCCGGATGTTTCCATATATAAAAGTATTATTTTATTTTGTAATTGTAAAAAAAACATGTTGTAATAAAACTATTATTAATAAAAGAAATTCATCCGATAAAAACATGAACGCCGCCGAAAACGATGAACGCCGAGCTTATCAAAAATATAAATGGCTTTTTGATAATTCAATAGATGCCGTCTTCGTTATGAAGGATGGGCTTTTTATAGAATGTAATCCGCATACGTTACAGCTTTTTAACTGCAAAGAAAAAGAAATATTAAATACATCACCTGTCCTGTTTTCTCCCGAGTTTCAACCTTGCGGTGAAAAATCTTCCGCCAAAGCCAAATCAATGATAGACATGGCACTAAAAGAGGGCGAGCATACATTTGAGTGGGTTCATAAAAAATTATCGGGAGAATTATTTGATGCAAGGGTTTCACTTAAAACTTTAACTTTTAATGACGAAGTTTTGCTGATGGCTGTTGTGCAGGATATTAGCGAAATAAAAAATGCGGTTAATTTTAAAAATCTTGCTGATGAATCCCTCATTGGAGTTTATTTAATCCAGGATGGGAAATTTGTTTATGCGAACAAAGCTCTGTTAAAAATTTTTGGTTTAGAAAATAAAAATATAAAAGATAATATTTTAGTTGAAAACATTATCCATCCCGACGATAAAGAAGTTGTAGCGTCTAACATTCAACTAATATTTGATGACAAAATTGATAAACTCCACTATGAGGCTAAGATTGTTCGCCCAACCGGAGAAATCAGAATTGTTGAAGTTTTAGGATCCGCAACAATTTTAAATAACCGTCCCGCTATTATGGGTTCACTCATCGATATTACCGAAACCAAATCGACTCATGAAAAAATTCGTCTGCTTGCTCATGCTTTAAAGAGCATCACACAAGCAGTTTCGATAACTGATACTCACAACAAAATTCTTTTCGTTAACGATGCTTTCTTAAAAATGTATGGCTTTATAAATGAAGACCTTGCAGGCTGGAAAATTGAAGATGTACGTTCCGATAAAAATCCGGCAGAATTAGGCGAAACAATAAGAATGGCTACTTTAGCCGGTGGCTGGGAAGGAAAAATTTGGAACAAGCGTAAAAATGGAAACGAATTCTTAGCCTATCTTTCAACTTCAGTTGTTAAAAATGATGACGGAAATACGATTGCTCTGATGGGTGTTGTTACTGATATAACCGAAAAGAAAAAATGGGAAGAACAGGTTAATCTTCTAACAACAGCCCTCGAATCTGCGGCAAATGGAATTGTCATTACAGACAGCAATGCAGACGTCATCTGGGTTAACGATTCATTCACGACTTTAACAGGTTACAGTTTTACAGAAATTCTTGGTAAAAATGCTAAGCTATTAAAATCTGGAGTTATGGATCAGCAGTATTACGTAAATTTATGGAGCACAATTAAATCCGGAAAAGTTTGGCGGGATGAAATTATAAATAAAAAAAAGAACGGCAGCCTTTACACAGAAGAAATGACAATAACGCCGGTACGGATAACCGGAGAGGAAATTACACATTATATTGCAATAAAGCAGGATATAACAGAACGCAAAAAATATGAACTCGAATTGAAAGAAACTAAAGAAGCGGCGGAAGCGGCTAATAAATTAAAATCTTCGTTTCTTGCCAATATGAGTCACGAATTAAGAACTCCTATGGTTGGAATTTTAGGTTATGCCGATATTCTAAACCATGAGTTGGAAGCTACGGAATTTAAAGAGATGGCTTCAAATCTTTATGAAAGCGGCAATAGGTTGATGGATACTTTAAACCTTATTCTTCATCTTTCAAAACTTGAAGCAAATAAATTAGAGATCGAAGCTGAAGTTGTAAATGTTGATGCTGTAATTCAATCAGTTGTAAAGCAATTCCAAAAAATGGCAGAGCTGAGGAATTTGTATATCAACTACTCCCCTGCGCCTCACATACACTGTTTCTTAGAAGCAAAAATGCTTAAAGATGTTTTAACCAACCTGGTTAGTAATGCAATCAAGTTTACAAATAACGGTGGAGTAACAATTGAATTAAAAAGCTCCGGCTCGATTGCATTAATTAGTGTTAAAGATACAGGTATAGGTGTTAGTAAAGAAGTTCAAGAATTAATCTTTGAGGAATTCAGGCAGGCGAGCGAAGGAATTAATAGAAGATTTGAAGGGACAGGACTTGGTTTGACAATAAGTAAAAAATTTGTTGAACTAATGGATGGTAAAATAAGTGTCGAAAGTGAAGAAGGAGCAGGATCAACTTTTACTGTTGAACTTCCTCTTTATATTGAAAATAATGAAACAGATAAAACTGAGTATCGTGCTAATACTCCGTCAACAATTAAGGATGAAACTAATCATCCCTTAAAAAAAGTATTGCTTGTAGAAAACGACAGGTCAAGCCGCGAAATTACACGACTTTTTTTAAAGAAATTATGCTTGCTCGATTTTGCGGAAGATGCTGACACTGCAATACGTTTAGTGAATGAAAATATTTACTTTGCTATATTAATGGATATAAATTTAGACCGTGGCGTAAGCGGTTTAGATGTTACAAGATCAATTAGAAAAATTGCCGGTTATGAAAACACTCCGATTATCGCACTAACTGCATATGCCCTTGAAGGAGATAAAGAGGCTTTTATTGATGCAGGTTGCTCGGGTTATTTGTCAAAACCTTTTGACCGTAAAACAATTAGAGATTTGTTGAAACAAATACTTGGCGAAAGTTCCGAATAGAATTTGTAAAGTTTTTTGGGGTAAATAATGGGGCGATATGACCTGTAGTTTCAAATTAATAACTCACCTCACGCAGATATTGTAGTCCGTTAGTTAACGGATAAAATTTATTTAACTTGAGGCTGACCCAAAAGTAGGACTTGTCATTGCGAACGAGTCTTCGAGTGAAGCAATCTTTTGTTTTTAATTTAAAATTGAGATCACTTCATCCGGCAGCCGCCAATTTGCGTAACGTGAGTTATTAAATATTAATTTGTACACAGCTCGCTCCTAAGGAGCTTAATTTCATAGGCTGTTTCATTTCTACAAACAGTTCGCCCCTATGGGGCTTGGCTTTAGTAATTATCATTTTTTCTACAAACATTTCATTCTTTGGAAAATGAATAATGTTTTGTATAATAGTTGAATTATCATATTTTATTAGCTCCGTAGGAGTTTTCTGTTTGTAGAAAGAATAAGAAAGAAAATATTCTAGCTCCGTAGGAGCGGTCTGTTCATTCAATCCATTCAAACAAATATTTTTCATTATAATCGATCTCATATTTTGGTAGGATTTCTATAGTCTTGATATGTATCCGTTAACTAACGGATTCAGAATGGCGAAGGTTTTGCATAAGGTGAGTTAATAAGTCTTTAGCATTATCGATTATCTGCCAGCTAACAGATTGAAAGATTAATTCCTGATCATTCATCCATACATTTTCATACATTCATGCATTTAAAATATTTTTTAAACTTATATATCTTCGCTATTTCATTTAATTCATAACTCATCAGCGGCAATATAATTTTTATATTTTTGTTTAAAATTATTTAAGTTTATAAGTATATTTGCCATATAACAGATTGAAGTTATTGATCAAATACACATAAATAAAAACAAATTATGGCTCTACAGAAAGAAAATAAATCAGCAGATATGATTCGGTTAAATGAAGAAATAAATAAACTCACTTCCGAAAATGAGACGCTAAAGAAAAATGCAGCTAATTTAGAGAAACAACTCAATCAATTCGTATTAGTATTTAATAATTCTCCCGAAGCAATTGTCTTCCTTGATCTAAAAGGTAACATTCAAAAAATTAATACTCGTGTTCAAGAATGGCTTGGTTATCCGCCCGAAGAAGTTCTTGGAAAAAATTTGCTGATGCTTCCTTTTCTTTCTATAAAAAGTAAAGCAATTGTTCTTAAAAATTTTACTGACAGACTTCGGGGTAAAGAAGTAGATACGTATGAACTTGAATTTATTACCGCTTCGGGTGAATTGAAAATCGGCAGACTTTCCGGGCAAATAATTAAAAATGAAAACGGGAAAATTGCAGGCGATCTTGTGATGGTGCTTGATATTACAAAACAACTTAAATATGAAAATGAATTAAGAGAGAGCCGCGAAACTTTTAAAACTCTGACTGATACAATCGAGTCGGCTATTTTTATTGTGCGCGAAACAAAGTTTCTATACATCAATAAATTTGGCGAAAGACTTTTTGGTTATACTTTGGATGAACTCCGTCAAAAACATTTTTGGGATATCGTTCATCCAGATGATAGGGCAATGGTTAAAGAGAGAGGATTTGCACGTCAAAGAAAAGAAAATGTCCCCTCAAGCTACGAGTTTCGCATAATCACTAAAACCAATGAAACAAGATGGATGCATTATACCGGCGCTTATCTTGAGTTTGAAGGCAAACCCGCTCTGATAGGCAATGTTTTTGACGTTACAGAAAGTAAACTTTCCGAAGAAAAACTGCGCGATAATTTTGTGAGGTTTCAAACAATATTCAACAGCAGCGCATTCGGAATTGCTCTTGTTGATCTTAAGGGGAACATAATTGATGTGAACAATTCTATTTGTAAAATGTTCGGTTACACTGCTAACGAAATGAAAATACTGAACTTTGTAAAAATATCTCACCCGGAAGATACCAAAAATGATGCGGCAATGTATATGGAGCTTCTTGAAGGGAAAATTTCTCATTATCAAAGTGAAAAAAGATACATAAAAAAAGACGCAACTGTAATGTGGGCTAAAATTACGGTCTCTCTTATCAGAGGGAAAGAGGGTAATCCTGAGTACGCGTTAGGAATGGTTGAGGATATTACAGAAAAAAAACAGATGCAAGAAAAACTCACGCGAGAGCATTTCCTTTTTACCACTTTGATGAAACATATTCCCGATTCAATTTATTTCAAGGATGAAAAGAGTAGATTTATTGCAGTTAATGAGGCAACAGCAAAAAAAATGGAGCTTGACAATCCGAAGCAATTAATTGGGAAAAGCGATTACGATTTTTTCACTCACGATCATGCTGATCAAGCTTTCCATGACGAACAGGAGATGATGAAGCAAAGCAGATCTATCATTGGCGTTGAAGAAAAAGAAACCTGGCGGGATGGAACGGTTACCTGGGTTTCATCTACAAAAATTCCTTTACAAAATGAAAAAGGAGAAACAATCGGAACATTTGGAATATCGAGGGACATAACAAGCAAAAAGGAAATTGAAGAAAAACTTAAATCTTACACTGAAGAACTTAAACAACTTAATGCAAATAAAGACAGATTTTTCTCAATCCTCGCTCATGATCTACGCAGCCCGTTCACCGCTTTACTCGGTTATTCCGATATAATCTGCACAGATTACAAATCGTTATCCGAAGACGAATTAGTAGAGTTTGCTGGAAATATAAATATGGTTGCAAAAAATGTGTATGGACTTCTCGAAAACCTTTTAGATTGGTCCCGTATTCAAACCGGAAGAATTGAATACAAGCCGGAAGTAATTAACTTCTCGGCTATCGGAAAAAATGTAATAAAATTATTTAATGATTCGGCTAAAAATAAAACTATTACATTATCACTCGAATGTGAGGAAGAAGATAAATTGTTTGCAGATGAAAATATGCTCCATACAGTGCTTAGGAATCTTGTTTCTAACGCAATAAAGTTTACCCGACCGGGGGGCGAGATAAAAATAAAGTTGCAGCCTTTCGATGAACACTTCGCACAAGTTTCCGTTATAGATAACGGCGTTGGCATTTCCGACAAGGACAAAATCAAGTTGTTCGATCTTTCAATTTCTTTTACTACGACAGGCACATCAAAAGAAATTGGCACCGGGCTTGGTTTAATTTTATGCAAGGAGCTTGTTGAAAAGAATGGCGGCAAAATATGGGTTGAAAGCAAACATGGTGAAGGAAGTAGTTTCAATTTTACTGTCCCAAAAGTTGAAGCATAATTTTTTTTTCGATAATCTATCAGTAAAAAGCAGGAGCAAAACAATTTTGCATGAAAAAATAAACTTCTGGACATCTCTAAAAATCCGTTATCTAATGGATCGCAATGACTTTTCTCTTGTGTTATTGCGAACGAGTCTTCGAGTGAAGCAATCTGATTCTTTTGTTGAGATTGCTTCGTGCTGCTGCCCTCGCAATGACTGTTCTTTTGTGTCATTGCGAATCCCGCATGCGGGAAGTGAAGCAATCTTTTGTTTTTAATTCAAAATTGATATCACTTCATCCGGCAGCCGCCAATCTGCATAAGGTGACCTAATAACTAACTTTACGCATGAAGTTCTCACTCTTGCTCGTGATCGTAATCTTGCTCGGTTTTAAATCCGATAAAGAGCACGATTACGGTCAAGATCAAGACAACGTGCGTAACATGACTTAATAATTCTTCTCCGCTATTGCTGTCCATTCATGCGTCTGAATTTGAAATTCTTTGTACGATTCATAAACCTTTTTACTTTGCGCATCTGCATTAGTAATTTCGTTAAACACTTGTAAAGCGAATTCCTTTAACTTGTTCAACACATCATCTGGAAAATCTTTTAAGTTTATTTTGTCTTCGTTTTTCAATTTCAAAAGATATTCAGCGTTTTTTTGCTCGAATCCTGAAAGCAACTGCATAGTTACCGCAGAAGCTGCACATCGTATAATTGATTGAAGATCTGCAGGTAAACTTTCATAAGCATTTTTATTTACAATTAATTCTAAAGTACCGGTTGGTTCCTGCCACCCGGGCGAATAATAATATTTCGCAATCTTATGAAATCCCATTAGATAATCGTGATAGGGACCAATCCACTCAAGTGCATCAATTACTCCACGCTCAAGGTTTGTGTAAAGTTCGCTGCCGGGGGAAAGAATTGCTGAAGCTCCCGCTTTTGTTATTACCTTTCCGCCGAGACCGGGCATTCGAATTTTTAATCCTTGTAAATCTGCTAACGAATTTATTTCTTTATTGAACCATCCTCCCATCTGTCCGCCTGTATTTCCGCAAACAAAAGGAATAAGATTATGCGGCGCATAAGTTTGTTCCCATAGTTGAATTCCGCCTCCATCGAATAGCCATGCGTTAGTCTGTTGTGTGTTCATACCGAAAGGTATTCCGGAAAAAAATTGAGCGGCAGGAATTTTCCCCGCCCAATAATAAGGTGCACCGTGTCCCATTTCAGCAACGCCTTGAGAAACAGCATCAAACGTCTCTAATGCAGGCACAAGTTCACCGCCGCCGTAAACCTGTATCTTCAATCTTCCGCCGGACATTTCGTCAATCCATACCGCCATCTTATCGGCATACTCGCCAAGCAGCGGAAAATGCGGCGACCAGGTAGTTACCATTCTCCAGTTAAAAGTTTTTCCGCTATAACCGGAAGTGTTATTTTTTTTTTCATTGTTTCCGCATCCGGGAATTCCCGAAACGACAGTAAATGCAGCCGCAGAAAAAGTTGCTGCTTTAATAAAATCACGACGTTCTAATTTTTTCATTGCATGCCTTTTTATTTAAGAAACTGATTGTTTTTGAAATTAAATTTTTGCGTTAACTTATCAAATATCTATTTGCATTAAAATTTGATTTGCGATTATTTCATATGTCTATAGCGAATTTTTAATATTAACATAATTGATGTAAATAAAAATATAAAATTAAACGATACTATACCTGACATAAAAGAAATAAAAAAATTTTCTTTCCTCTGCTCAATAATATATCTGTCCCAAACAATTTTTATTCCGTCCCTACCAACTGGACTTATAATTCAATTTTATACAAGAAACCTTATTGCTATATTTGCGCTCAATTTGTTAAAGATTGGTTACTGTGACGAGCGAAATTAGAAAGAAAGTTAAATTAAAAGGATTAACTCTTGAAGAGTTGAGGGATTATTTTATCGGAATCGGCGAACAAAAATTCCGCGGCGAGCAATTATTTAACTGGATGTACAACCATCTATCAACTGATTTTGATGAGATGTTAAACTTTCCTAAAGGTCTGCGCAATAAATTAAAAGATCAGGCAAATCTCATTTCATTAATCATTGTTGATTCTAAAGTATCCACGGAAACCGGCACTAAAAAATTTGTTTTTCAAACGGAAGATGGAAATAAGATCGAGTCGGTTGTTATTCCGGAAGAAAGAAGAAATACTCTTTGTGTATCAACGCAAGTGGGTTGTCCGCTTGATTGTAAATTTTGCGCAACCGGTTTGATGGGCTACACAAAAAACCTTTCAGCAGGCGAAATATTTGATCAATATTTATTAGCTGCAAAAGATTTAGGCAAAGATAAACTTACAAATATAGTTTACATGGGAATGGGTGAACCGCTTCTTAATTTTGAATCAACTGTAAAATCTTTAAAAATATTTTCTGAAGAAATAACTTCCGGCATTAACTTAAAAAAAATTACCGTGTCAACTGCAGGCATATCCCCAAAAATTATTGAGCTTGCAGATTTGAATCTTAAAGTTAAAATAGCTCTTTCGCTTCATTCCTGCTTTGAAGATATTAGAAGCAAGATAATGCCAATTAATAAAAAATATCCACTTAAAGAGAACATTGAGGCTGTAAAATATTATGCAAAAAAAACCGGCACTCGAATTACATTTGAATATATAATGTTGAAAAACTTGAATGACCGGAACGAAGACTTAAAAGCTCTTATAAAGCTTTCACGGGCAATTCCATCGAAAATAAATGTAATCCCATTTAACTCACTCAAGCATATGAATCCCTCTGGTTTCTCTGCCGAACTTGAACCGACGCCGAAAAAGGAAATAGAAGCTTTCGTTCAAAACCTGCGTAATAATGATGTCACTGTACTCGTGCGTTTTACTCAAGGTGATGATATTGCCGCCGCATGCGGACAGCTTGCAATTAAATATTAATTATGAAAAAACTATCACACGACGAAATCACAGTAAATAGAATTACTTTAGACACAATAGAAACTGCCGACCGAATGCCGCTTTATATTGTGTTAGATAACATCAGAAGCAATTATAACGTTGGCAGTATATTCCGTTCTTCGGATGGAGCGATGATTGAAAAATTAATTCTATGCGGTTACACGCCTCATCCTCCCAAAAAAGAAATACTTAAAACTGCACTCGGCGCTACACAAAGCATCAAATGGGAATATACAAAAGACCCGCACGAAGCTGTATTGCAATTGAAAGAACAAGGAATAAAAATTTGTTCACTCGAATTAACTGACAACAGTATTCCTTATTACAATGTCAAGCCTTCCGATTTTCCATTGTGCATTATTGTCGGGAATGAAATTACAGGCGTAAGGCAGTCGTTAATTGACCTTTGTGACTTTTCAATTGAAATTCCGCAGTACGGAATTAAACAATCTTTAAATGTTGCTGTAGCTTACGGCATCGCAATTTTTGAAATGAGAAAAAAATATGATTTGTCAAAAGGCTGATCAGCTGTTTTGTATACCGGTAAAAAATTCTTCTCCATTGTCTTTGGTATGAATAGCGAGGAGGTTTGCTCTAACCATCTTTACAAGCGCCCGGGAAGCTCTTCTTTCAGAGATATTAATTAAGCTGCTTAACTCTTTAACTGAAATTCTTTCGTGCTTTTCAAGAAATGAAAACACACGTTTTTCTGTTTCGCCGAGAGAATATTTTTTTAGCACAAGTCCGCCGGCAGCAGCACGCATAATACGCATCATCTCTTTGCTTGCTTGCATGCTTTTATCATTAACTCTTATAGTTACAACCGCTTTATTTATGTCGAACTCATTTAGATAGTCCTGAATGCGGTGAGGTTTATTTTTTGATTCAGGTATTTCTACTATTACAACTTCTTTCCCCTCAAAAGGCATATAGTCTATCGAATACTCGATTGCTGGTTCGCAGTAATTTAATGCGGCATCGTTAATTAATTCGACCTCTCCTTTTTCACTCTCCACGCCAACAATGTCTTTATTATCGTCAACTCCTAATAACATAAAACCGCCGCCGGAGTTTGCAAATGCAATCATCTCCCGCGCAATTTTTTCAGGGGAAGAAAATTTTCTTTTGAATTCACAATTAAAATTTTCTCCCCCTTCAATCATCTCTAATATTTTTTTTCGTTTTAGTTTCACTTATCAAAATCTAATAAAACATCATTCAAGCGACGACGAATTATGGAAGAACGGCGCAGCACATAATTTGTGTTCTTGTTCGGAGCATACCGCAAAGGTGAAGGAACAACTGCTGCAAGACGGGACGCTTCAATTACACTTAATTCGGATGGGTCTTTATCAAAATAAACTCCGGCTGCTTTGTTAATTCCAAATACGCCTTCGCCCCATTCAACGGCATTAATGTAATTTTCAAGGATCGCTTTTTTGCTTAACTCTTTTTCCATTCTAAAAGTGATTAGCAGTTCTTTTGCTTTTCTGATAACACTTTTGTCTGTACTTAAGTAAAGGTTTTTAGCAAGCTGCATTGTTATTGTGCTTGCTCCTCTCACACTACGCCCCCGTCTTCTGTTTGCACGCATAGAACGGCTCAGCTCAACCCAATCAATCCCTTTATGCTTAAAGAATTTTCCATCTTCCATAGAAATAATTGCTTTTAGTAATGCGGGTTTTACATTATCAATATCTGCCCACGACTGTCCCGGATAATAAATCATATAATTTTCAATTGCCCGCTGTTCCATAAGAGAAGTTATTCTGAATGAGTTGTACTCCAGAACAGGAATTTGAAGCCCCGGGAAACTGAAATAGACGAGAAAAATAATTATTAAAAAAAGAGACTTGAATTTATTTTTTGCAACAAACGGAATAGTCCTATTAAACAATTCTCCTAATTCATTGATAGGTAATTGATAGTTCTGCAAGATAACTCCGATAAAAATATTTTATTAAATCTTGCCGGGCGGTTTTGGTTTACCGATGTTAAGAGAATCGAGAAGAAACTCTTCCTGCTTAAACTCAGGCTTTTCGTTTCCCCGCTTCAACGTATCTGCGGGCGCTTCTCTTTTCTCGATCATTTCGGGCAGATTAATATTATCATCCGGAATTTCTTTCTCCGGAATAATATTTAAAGAATCAACTTTGGTTTCCATGTTTTCTATTTCCCCCTTTTCATTCTGCTCAACAGTCTGCAAAGAATCGGCAATTCTTCTTTGCTCTAGAGATTTGAGAGAATCAACTTTCTTTTGCTCGATTGCTTTAATTGAATCTGAAGCTGCCTTTCTTATTCTCTCCCCTTCCTGTTTGTAAGCGGTTAACTTTTTCTGCACCTTTTGAGCATATATCGTTACCGGATATCTCACTACAATTGTATCGTAAACAGAAGCCGCAGAATCATACAACGACATTTCATTCTCAAGAATAAAACCGGTGGCTAATAGAGCTTTTGGAGCTATTGGGGATTTCGGATACATCTCGTAGATGTTATAAAACTCGGTTAAGGATTCATCAAGATTTTTATTTAATAATTTCTGCTCGGCTGAAGCATAAAGTTCTTCGGCGGGATCATAGTCTAAATTAATTAACGCTTTATTAACTTTATTTGCCGCCGCATTAACTATACTTTCATTCTTAAAGTTTTCATAAATGTGGTTGAAAATACTATCGGCTTTTTGCTCATTGCCAATAAATTGATAATAACTTGCTAATCCGTATAGCGTTCTGGCTTGATATGTCGAGTTGGGATATTTTGTTAAAATATCCATATAATAAGTAAAAGCAGAATCGGCAAGATCAAATTCTGTGAAGAATAAATTGGCAAGTTCAAATTCGTTTTTAACAATTGCACTCTTCAGCGAATCTTCTGAAAGAACAGGTCTTTGCGGCGGAAGCTGCTGCGTAGTTTTTGTTTGCTGACTGCCCCCTGTATTCCTATTATCCAAAGATTGTCTTTGTGCCGGCACTTCTTCATCCCCTTCTTTATTTAATTGGCTGCCGACTTCTGCCTGACGAATACTATCCTTAATATGCCAATCAATGGAATCTTCCACGAATGCTTCCGGGTTCTGAAGATAAAAGAATTGCTTTTTATTTTGCTCTAAATTTTGCTGAATGTTATTATAACTTGTAAACAACTGAAGTTTTTCATTGGCGTTAACAGTATATTCCGAAGGAGCCGGCGCTCTTGCGGCGCGCGAGTAATAATAAAATGCGCTGTCAAAGTCTAAATATTTTTTTTCAAAAATTAATCCAAGTTCATACTTAGCTATTCCTGAATAAAGACTGTTAGCATATGCAGTATCAGCATATTGAAGATTATCAATTGCATTTTCAAATTCACCCAGCTCTTTGTATGTTAAGCCAAGTTCAACATCAACAATATCGTATGCTTCTTTATATTTATCTTCACCACGAAAATCATCAAATATTGAAAGTGCGCGGTCAAGTTTGCCAATGCTTCGTAAAGCTTTACCCAATTCAATTAATGTATTTAGTTCAGTTTCGTATGTTGGCGAATAGCTGAAAACTTTTTCAAACACTGCAACCGCTTCATTATGCTGCTCAGTCTCATTGTAAAATTTGCCGAGTTGAAAAGCCACAACTGCATTCAGTTCGTCATCATCAGAAATTTCGAGCAGACGATTTGAAAGAGAAATCGCATTTTGATAATCTTCTATAGTTATATAATATTTTATTTCTTCGATGAAGGATTGATTGACTAATTCGTCTTCTCCCTCTTCAGTTGCAGCGGTTCTAAGGTTTGTCAATGTTTGAAGCGCTTTTTCAAATTCTTTTAGTTTCATCTCTGTTTTACCAACCCACAATTGCGTCTCTAAAACTAAATCGCCCTGCTGATCTGAAGCAATTAACTCATTAAATTTTCTTAATGCTTTTTGATAATTGCGCTGATAGAAAAATGATTTTCCAAGCATTAGAAGCGCTTCATCAACAAATGCGGTTTCATTATGAAACTGTAAAATTTTAGATGCTTTCTCAATTACTTTAATAAGCTGCTGGTTTGCACTGCCCGGCACTACAATTTCCTGCGTAGAAAATAGATCTACCTTCTGTTCTTTTATTGCAGTTTCTGCCTGCTCAAACAAATCGGAAGTATTGTAATAGAGATTAAAATACGTTGTGAAATTTCCCCATATGCCGCAGCCTGCAAAAAGGATTGCGAAGATGATAGATAAAAAAATCTTTTTCATAAGTGATTGTCTTTTTAACATGATCGAAGCTATTAAAGTAAATATAAAGTGTAAAGGTAAAATATTTTACAGTGCGTCGCTCCCGGACTCTTCTGTTCGTATCCGTATAACCTCACCTATTTCGGAGATGAAAATTTTCCCGTCACCTACCTGTCCTGTTTTTGCTGAACGCAATACCGCATCTACAACCGCATCTACTTTATCATCGTTAACAACAATCTCTATTTTTATTTTGGGCACAAACTCAATTCTATATTCACTTCCCCTGTAAGTTTCGGTATGTCCTTTCTGACGACCATATCCTCTTACTTCTGTAATTGTTAATCCTCTTATTCCTTCTTCAACAAGAGCCTCTTTAACTTCATCAAGTTTAAAGGGGCGGATTATAGCTTCGATTTTTTTCATGCAATCCTCTGCTATTTACCATGACAGTGTTTATATTTTTTTCCGCTGCCGCAAGGACAGGGCTCGTTTCGACCAACTTTTTCTGCCGCAACCACCGGTTGAGGTTTCCCTGCACGTTGCGGGGAAGGTCCTCTGTCAGCTCCAAGTCCGATATTTGTTGTGCTCTGTTTGCTTTCCATAATTCTTGCTGACGGCGCTCTTCTGCGCTGCTGTATCTCTTCCGGCGCTGCGGGGAAAAACTTAAAGCAGAACGATACTACCTCATTTCTAATTTCATCAAGCAGAACTACAAAAAGTTTGAATGCCTCTCCTTTGTATTCTATCAACGGATCTTTCTGCCCGTATGCTCTTAAGCCAATGCCTTCCTTTAAGTCATCCATTTCGCGGAGATGATCTTTCCATTTCTGATCGATAACACTTAACACTGCGTATCTTTCAAGACGAGCCATTAATTCCGGACCGAGCATATCCTCTTTTTTCTTGTAGAACTCTCTTGCAGCTTTTACAATTCTGTCACTGATTCCAGCCTTATCAAGTTTTTCAAATTCTTCAGGTTCTATTTTAACTTCTATAAGAAGATTGTGCAATACTTCTTCGCGCAAAGCCTCTGTTTGAACTTCATTAAAATATTTTTCAACAACTTCGTTTACATACTCATCAAGCATATCGAACACTTCGCCTTTTAATCTGTCTCCCTGTAAGGCTCTTTTTCGCCGCGAATAAATTACTTCGCGCTGCTGATTCATTGTGTCGTCATACTCGAGCAAACGTTTACGTATTGCAAAGTTATTTTCTTCAACTTTTTTCTGTGCGCGTTCTACCGACTTAGTTATCATCGGATGCTGAATAACTTCACCTTCCTGAATACCGAGACGCCCCATTACATTTGAAATCCTATCGCTTCCAAAGAGGCGCATCAAATCATCTTCAAGTGAAAGGAAAAATTTAGTGGTGCCGGGGTCACCCTGACGACCGGAACGACCTCTTAGCTGCCTGTCTATTCGCCTTGATTCGTGCCGTTCAGTTCCAAGAATAAATAAACCGCCACGGTCTACAACACCGGCTCCGAGTTTAATATCCGTGCCTCTGCCTGCCATGTTGGTAGCAATTGTAACAGCGCCAACTTCTCCGGCATGTTGTATAACCTCGGCTTCGCGCTGATGCTGTTTTGCGTTAAGTACGTTATGCGGCAAACCTTTTCTTTTCAGCATTCTCGAAATTGTTTCGGACACTTCCACAGATGTAGTTCCTACGAGCACCGGTCGTCCTGCAGTGCGCAGCTCTTCAATTTTTTCGATGACGGCATTATATTTTTCACGTTTCGTTTTAAAAACCGCATCGTCCTGGTCATCGCGTATTACATTTCTGTTTGTAGGAATTACAGCAACTTCAAGTTTATAAATTTGAAAAAATTCATTCTCTTCAGTTTCGGCTGTACCGGTCATTCCTGCAAGTTTATTATACATTCTAAAATAGTTTTGAAGCGTAATGGTTGCGAGAGTTTGTGTATCGCGTTCAACCTTTACGTTTTCTTTAGCTTCGATAGCTTGATGCAATCCGTCTGAATATCTTCTGCCCGGAAGCACACGTCCGGTGAACTCATCTACTATCGCAATTTTGCCTTCTTCTGTTATAACATATTCATCATCTTTTTCAAAAAGGGTATATGCTTTCAACAACTGATTAATTGTATGAATACGGTCGCTTGCTTCGGAATACTTTTTATAAAGAGTATCTTTTTTCTTTACTTTTTCTTCGTCGCTCAGCGAAGTATCATTTTCAAATTTACTAATTTCAGTTCCAAGGTCGGGCAGTATAAAATAATCTGCTTCAATACCGCTTCCCTTTGCAAGTTCCACCCTTCCTTTTTCTGTCATGTCCAACGTATTATTTTTTTCATCAATCACGAAAAAAAGTTCGTCGTCAATGACGTGCATGTTTTTTGCTTTTTCACGAAGGAACTCAAGTTCGGTTTCCTGTTGAAGTTTTTTGTAAGTCGGTTCACTTAGCAACTTGGTCAACCTATTATTTTTTGGCAGACCTCTATAAGCACGCAGCAGCTGGATGCCTGCCTGGCGCGTCTGACTTTCATCATTTGAATTTAAAATATCCTCAGCCTCTTTAACGAGAGCAGCAACCAAACCGGCTTGAAGACGGACAAGTCTCTCTACTTTTGGTTTCATCTCGGTAAATTTTTGGTCATCAACTTCAACAGGACCCGAAATAATAAGCGGCGTTCTTGCCTCGTCAACAAGCACGGAATCAACTTCATCCACTATTGCGTAGTTATGCCCGCGCTGAACCATATTAGCGGCATCAGCGGTCATATTATCGCGCAGGTAATCGAATCCAAATTCGTTATTAGTTCCGTAAGTAATATCGCAGTTATACATCTCTTTACGTTTTGAAGGATCCATTGTATTGAGAATTACACCGACTGTTAAACCGTGGAATTTGAATATTTCGCCCATCCACTCACTGTCGCGCAAAGCAAGATAATCGTTAACAGTTACAAGATGAGCGCCGAGGCCTGTTAAAGCATTTAAATAAAGAGGAAGTGTTGCAACGAGAGTTTTACCTTCGCCGGTAGCCATTTCGGCAATTCTACCCTGATGAAGAACCATTGCGCCGATCAACTGAACATCATACGGAACCATGTCCCAGCTTATTTTATATCCTGCTGCGTTCCATGATTTTCCCCTCAATCTTTCGCAGGTAGATTTAACAACGGCAAAAGCTTCAGGTAAAAGCTGATCGAGTATTTCTTCATACTCTTCGTTCAGTTGTTTTTCTAATTCATCAACTTCGTCGTAAACAGTATGGAAATCAAATTCTTCATTTGACTGCAGCTTCTGTTTAAGTTCTTCTATTTGTTTACGGGTTTCTGAAGTATGTTCGGCTATTTTTTCTTTAAATTCTGCGGTTTTTGCTTTTAGTTCATCGTCGCTTAAATTTTTTAACTTTTCATATTCTTGATTAATTTCGTCAACAACAGGCCAAAGCTCTTTTAAAAGTTTAGCGTGTTTATCGCCGAATAATTTCTTTATAATACCTAACATTAATATGTTTCTCCGTCGGATTAAATGAGGTTCAAAATTAAACATTGAGGTTTTGAAATGCAATTTAGAAATGATTATGGTAATTCCAATTAATCGTACCTTAACACTTAAATTCTTGTATTATATGGTAGAACATTTGCAAACTAAAAGATTAAAAAGCATGAATGAATGAAGATGCATGGATGAATGTTTTTCTTTCAATCATTCAATCACTCATCTCAAATAACTTGGTTCTGCTTGTCCCGCTCCGCGGGGGCTTGTTTAGGTTAGGAAAGAGTTATTTTTTCTATTGACGGCGTACAAAAACATTCTGCATCGTTTTTATTTCTTGACTTTCTCTTGCCCCTTCCGTAAACCATAATCGTACAAAATGTTTTTTCAATACAATAATTATAGCGCGGCAAGCCGCATGGTTGGTTTTTAATGGATGATGGAAAATTATTTCAAATATCCCCGCAGATGCGGGGCAGGTTAGACACAATAAATCTCCGTTAGCTACCGGATAAAAGTCCCTTTCCAACTTAAGCATTACAAGAGAAGTACAGTTATAAGATTATAAGTTTTGGGAAGTGAAAAATTTATCTCCCGGGGCAAAATTAATATT
>Ga0210009_1001702_pt1 | contig 17785 bp, 18 predicted proteins | sample CryGeyCG2114_065_FD_185457 | JGI IMG/M metagenome (GOLD analysis project Ga0210009, IMG submission 185457) | Groundwater microbial communities from aquifer - Crystal Geyser CG12_big_fil_rev_8/21/14_0.65 (SPAdes) (version 2) | ecosystem: Environmental > Aquatic > Deep subsurface > Groundwater ... | reverse complement strand
CGCGTCCCCGCCGGCAGCGCGATGGCGGTGGACCGCGACATCTTTTCGGCCGAGGTCCAGCGCGAATTGACCGAGCACCCGAACATCACCGTCGTACGCGAACGGGTTGATGCCCTGCCCGACTCCGGGCCGACCATCGTTGCCACCGGACCGCTGACCGCGCAGTCGCTCGCCGAAAGCATCGTCACCGCGACCGGTAGCGACCGGCTCGCCTTCTTCGACGCGATCGCGCCGATCGTACACCGCGACAGCATCGACATGTCGAAATGCTGGATTCAGAGCCGCTGGAACAAGCGCACCGAAGCCTCGAACGAGGACGGCGACTACATCAACTGCCCGATGACCAAGGAGCAGTACGAAGCCTTCCACCAAGGGCTGATCGACGGCGAAAAGACAGAATTCCGCGAGTGGGAAAAGGACACGCCCTATTTCGAAGGCTGCATGCCGATCGAGGTGATGGCGGCCCGCGGTGTCGAAACTTTGCGTTACGGACCGATGAAGGGCGTCGGGCTCGACAATCCCTATGACACCACCGAGGAACATCCGCAGGGCCGTTGGCCCTATGCCGTGGTGCAGCTGCGCCAGGACAACAAGCTCGGCACGTTGTGGAACATGGTCGGATTCCAGACCAAGCTCAAATACGGCGCGCAGATCGAGCTGTTTCGCACCATTCCCGGGCTCGAGAACGCCGAATTCGCGCGGCTCGGCGGTTTGCACCGCAACACCTTCCTCAATTCGCCGGTCGTGCTCGATCGCCAGCTACGGCTCAACAAGGCCCCGCATATCCGTTTCGCCGGACAGGTCACCGGCTGCGAAGGTTATGTCGAGAGTGCAGCCGTCGGGTTGATGGCAGGCATGATGGCGGCCGAGGAAATGGCGGGTCGCGACTGGACGCCGCTACCGCGTGAGACCGCGATGGGCGCCCTCCTCTCGCATATTACCGGCGATGCCGATGCGACGCACTTCCAGCCCATGAACGTCAATTTCGGGCTCTTCCCTCCTTTCGAGGAGCGGGTACACAAGAAGGCCCGCAAGGAAGCCTATACCAATCGCGCGAAGGAAAGCTTCGGACGCTGGCTCGAAGGGATGGAACGGGTCCCCGCCTAGCCTACTTCGCGCTCAGCAGCGGCAGGCAGGCTTGGCAGAGCGCCTCGGCGCGGTGGTCCGGAATTCCTCGGGCGTCAGGACGTTGTCCCGGTCCGCATCGGCGCCATCGAAGCGATCGACCGTAGTCACCGCCCATTCCTCGAAGGTCAGCAAATTGTTGCCGTCCTTGTCGAGCTTGCGAAACGCCTTGGTCCGCGTCGAAAGCATTTCCCGGCGGGTGATCTGAAGGTCGCGGTTGCGATCGTAGCGGAAGAAGCGTCGCTGCTCGCGCGTCAGCTCGGTCGCTTCGGGCAAGTCGGGTCCGCGCATATCGCCCGGGTCGGCGCTCGGTAGCGCTTGGGGATCGACTGTTTCCTCGATCTCGGGCGAAGGCGCCGCCTCTTCGACCTGCGCCTTCCCCTGCCACCAGAACAGCCCCGCTCCGGCCAGGACCAGAGCCACGAACGCACCGCTTGCGAGGCCTTTCATCGCGATCTCCCCCATTCGACCGGGGGAAGTCTAGCGCCCGAACAGCCCGATGCGCAATGCGGTCGTCATGTCCGACGCGCGCGACAGCGGCGGACGATCATTGCGCAAGGCACGCTGCGCCAGGCCATCGAGCACGCCGAGGGCACGAAGGTTGCGCGGCAGCGCCGCGGTCGGGGCAAGCGATCCCGCAAGCTTCAACGCCATCGACCTTTCGGTAGCTTCGGCATGGCTCCATGCAAGATCGAGCAGGGCCCAGCGCTTGCCCGCCCGAGCGACGGCGGGCAAGGCGGCGGTTTCCCCGACATGTGCCGCCAGCGCAGCCCAGCCCTGTGCACGGCCCTCAGCATGGGCCAGGAGGTCCTCCGGTCCGAGCGGGCGCTCGCTCAGCAACCGCTCCCAACCGTCGACGACATGCGCCAGTTTTCCCGCATGCCCGCCCAGGTCGCGGAAATTCGACAGCAGCGGATTTCCCTTCGGCCAGTCGGACGGGTCCTGAGCAAAACGATCGCGCCACCAGGCGAGCCGCATCTGTGCCAGCACCGGCTCGCTCGCATTGCGCACGAACCCGTCGAACTGCACATCGAGCAGCATCACTGTGGCGATCATATCGCGGATCGCCGCAGGCGCGTATGCGAGAGCGAGCCGTGGTGCGCGCGGCAGGCGATCGAGATCGGGGAGTTCTTGTTGTTGCGCCATGCCGCACCTCGCAGAGCATGCACCGCAAAAATGCAAGGGATTAGGCTGGTCCGCTGGCGAGCGGAGCGGGCATCACGTCAGGAGCAGGCGTTCTTCTTGGTACCCGTCAGGCCCTTTTCGTCGGGATCCTGCAGGTCGCGGTCGTCGCGCACGATGAAGGCCGCTTCCTCGCGCAGTTCGGTCGGCCCGCTCATGAAGCCCGGGAAGACCGAGGGATGGTCGTAGACGATCTCGACGAACATGACGGCCGTGTCCGTCGGCGCGGCGACACGATTGCTGCCGCTGCCCATGCCGGTCATCTTGGTGCCGGTCATGCCGTTATTGGTCGAATCATTGCCATAGGCGCTCGTGACCGACTTCGCGCCGATGCAGCGCTGCCAATGGATGAACTGGCGATCGGTCACCGGATCGTATTCGAGGCTCGATAGGATGATCCGCCCGTTGTTCTCGATATCGAGCTGCCCCGCCTGCTTCAGCGCGCCCTTCAGCACCACGTCGACCTGGTCTTCGGTGATCGTCGGCGCGACCGCATTGTTGTCGGTCTGCCCGAGGCGCGAGGCATTGTCGGCGACCGAGAGGGTCAGCTGGCTGACCTGCATCTTCTGCGAGGCGAGAAACGCGATATCGAAGCCGTAGAGCCCGAGCATCATGAACACGGGCAAGACCATCGCGAACTCGACCACCGAAACGCCGGCCTCGTCGCGCAGCATGCGACTCAGCAGCGAGCGCGCGCCCCGAGCCCCGCCGTCGAAGGTGTTGCTGTCAGCAGGTCCCGGCATCGGCCCCATATTCCTGCTGGTCGTCGAACGGCTGGTTCTTGCGCACGACGGTCGTCGAAATGCGACGTTTTCCGGTGCCGTTGTCGGCGAAGGGATTGGGGAAGATCGGATCATATTCGACCGACACGGTGTACATCACCACGTCGTTTGCGCCGCCATTGCCGGATTTGCCGATATCGGCATCCCACGAACCGCTGCCGTTCTCGTCGATATAGGATTCGCCGTTGTTGCAGGTCCCGTTGCCATCGTCGTCGTTCCACTGCTCGGGGCGATCGATATCGTCGAAATCGTAGTAGCTCCTGCGCGACGAGGTGATCGTGGCGCCAGGTGCAATCTCGTCGAGCATCGCCTGCAGCTCTGCATCCGAAACCGCCGTATCGCCCGATTCGAGCGAGGAGGCACGCGCCGCTTCCTGCGCCGCGCCCTGCAGGGTCGCATTGGCCCATGCGGCCTGACCCATGTCGAAGACGCCGAGCAGGAGGGAGAAGAACACCGTGCAGATCAGCCCGAATTCGACTGCCGCGGTTCCCTCTTCCCCGTCCCGCATCGAACGCAGGAGCGCTCGGCGATGGATGGCCTGTCGTGCGATCACTGCACGATCCTCAATTCGCCGACGTCGCGGGCGATTTCCTGGAAAGCGGTGTTGAGCGACGATGCGGAATCGGCGGTGAACGAACTGTCGGGCGATGCGCAGGTGCTGAGCGTACTCGTGAGCGAGGTCGAGAAGGCGATCACCCACAGCCGGGTGCCGCGGGCCTTGATCGCTGCACACATCGCCAACAGCCGGTCATTGTGGCGCTTGTCCTGATCGGTATAGCCGTCGAGGGTTACCCGCCGATCGTGCCACTCGACCCCGCGCGCGGTCTTGCCCGAATAGGTGGTGTCCATCTGGCCATCGGTCATGAAGATGATGTGACGGCCGACCTTGCCGCCGTTCGGCGGGGTCGCGTTGACGTTCGAAGCGAACAGGCCGGTGGTCGAAATCATCCGCGCGCCCCAGATCATCCCGATGTCGTGATAGGTCGAGCCATTCGGAGAAAGCGCATCGGCATAGGCGTCGAACTGGGACTTCGTCATCGTTTTCAGCAATTGCGCAGGCCGGGGGCAGGAAGAACCCACGTAGCTGCCATAATCGCTCTGGGAAGCGCTGGTCACGTACCGGTTCGAGGAATCCGTCCGGATATAGGTGACTTCGGGCCAATACGGCTTCCACCGGGTCGCATCGTTGGTCGGCGCGCTGTCGATATCGAGATCGTAAAGGTTCGACGGCGAAAAGCCTGTGATCGAGCTGTAGCTGATCGATCCCGAGGCGACGGTATTGCGTTCCTCGATGCAGCCGGCCCAGGTCGAATTCTGGCTCGCTCCGTTCGATCCCGTCTTGGTGCTAACGGTTGCGCCAAGCTTGTACTGGCTCGTGTCGTAATCGACTGCCTTGTAGATGTAACGGTCGAAGGACTTGACCGTCTCGGTCTTGTAGATCGGTTCCTCGGTCGATTTCTCGATCCAGTAATAGTCGATCGTTTCGGTGCGCTTGCGGACCCAATACCGTCCGTCGGACGACTTGTAATAGCACTCATACGCCGTGCGACTGTAAGGATAGGTCGTGCGGGTCTCGGTGATGCGATTGTCATCGGCATCGATGTAGGTAGAGGTCGAAGTGGAGGTCGAGCCATATCGAACCCAGCTGGTGTTGCTGGGCTTGCTGTCGTTGCACGAGGAGGAATAGCGCCAGCTTCCGGAGTGGTCGCTCCAGCCACCCGCCTGGTAGTTGCCGACGCTATCCGAGGTGGTGACGACCGGAGCCTTGTAGGATTCAACCTCATCCGTGTTGCGCTGAACGTCGATATACTGCGCCTCGCGCGACTGGATCCGCGTCGTGTCGGCGATCCAGCTCGAGTTCTCGGCGGTGAGCAGGTAGCCGACATTGACCGTGTGCGAATAGGGCACGAAGCCGTAGCGCACGCGCGCATTGGTTGCGCTGACCGTGGCGGCGAGCGAGGAATAGAAATTCTTCATCGCCGCGCGCAAGGCGACGATACGGTCGGTCGAATCGCTGCTCGAGATGTCCCAGCCCATCGACCCGGTGGTGTCGAGCACCATCATCACGTCGGCATTGCCCATCGACATCGACGCGGTGCAGTTCGACCGGATCAACATCGAGCTGAAGCCGAAGATATTCATCAGCGTCATCTTGAGGTCGGTGGAGGCCGTGCCGACGATCGTGTTGCCGTTGTCCGGCGTGGACGGCACGAACGAGGTGCTGCTGACGTCGCCGACATTCGCGAAGTTGACGTTGAAATATTCGCCGGCCACCTTCTTGGCGGCGGTATCGAGGCCATTGGTGGTGACCGATCGCCGACCCGCAAGTACCGCGGCGTCGCACGCATTCTGCAGCCGGTTCTGCGTCATGTAGGCGCGCGAGAGATCCACCCCGCCCCCGATGAGCGCGGCGAGCACCAGGGTCGCCACGGCCATGATCGGGAGGACGTTGCCTTCTTCCGACTTCCAGAACCGTGCCCAGAAGGGGTGCTTTGTGTTCTCCACCGGCTCCTCGTTCCTCGCAGCAATTGCCACGATGGAACTAGTGAGCGGTCGTAAACAATTCGCTAATGGCCCCATCCCGCGACGGAGACATCCAGCGGCTCAATCGCGGTAGCAAACCTTCTTGACCGCCTTCACGATCCGGTCGCTGTCGATCAGCGCGGCGGCCTCGAGATTGGCGGCGTAGGGCAGCGGCACGTCCTCGTCGGTCACCCGCAGGACCGGGGCGTCGAGATGGTCGAAGCCGTCTTCCATGCAGATCGCCATGATCTCCGAGGAGATAGAGCAGGTCGGCCAACCTTCTTCGGCGATGACGAGACGATTGGTCTTGGCGAGCGAGGTGAGCACCGCCTCGCGATCGAGCGGGCGCAGGGTCCGAAGGTCGATCACCTCGGCGTCAATCCCCTCGCCCGCCAGTTCCTCCGCCGCTTCGAGCGCGAGGCCGACAGCGATCGAGTAGGCGACGATGGTGACGTCCGAGCCTTCGCGCATGATCCGCGCCTTGCCGATCGGCAGGACGTGGTCGTCAAGCTGGGCGACCTCGAAGCTGCGCCCGTAGACGAGTTCGTTCTCGAGGAAGACCACCGGGTCCTCGCAGCGGATTGCCGCTTTCATCAGGCCCTTGGCGTCCTGCGCATCGTAGGGCGCGATCACGATCAGGCCCGGAACGCTGGCATACCACGGACCATAGTTCTGGCTGTGCTGCGCGCCGACCCGGCTCGCCGCCGCATTGGGACCGCGGAACACCACCGGGCAGCGCATCTGGCCACCCGACATGTAGTTCGTCTTGGCCGCCGAGTTCACGATGTGGTCGATCGCCTGCATCGCGAAGTTGAAGGTCATGAATTCGACGATCGGGCGCAGGCCACCCATCGCCGCACCGGTGCCGATCCCGGCAAAGCCGTACTCGGTGATCGGGGTGTCGATCACGCGCTTGGGGCCGAATTCCTCAAGCAGGCCCTGCGTGACCTTGTAGGCGCCCTGGTACTCGGCGACTTCCTCGCCCATCACGAAGACGCGATCGTCCAGCCGCATTTCCTCGGCCATGCCGTCGCGCAAGGCTTCACGCACGGTCAGCTTGACCATGTTGGTGCCCGACGGGATCTCGGGATCGTCGGCCTTCGGTTTGGCCGCAGGCTTCGTGATCTCGGCCTCGCTCTGGTCGCGCCCGACATCCTTGCCCTCGCCCGGAACGTCGTCGACTTCGGCGCTCTGGCTCGGCTGGGCGTCGGACATGTCCTCGCCCTCTTCGCCGATCATCGCGATCACGGTGCCGACCGCGACGCCCTCGGTGCCTTCCTCGACGAGGATCTTGCCGAGAATGCCTTCATCGACGGCTTCGAATTCCATCGTCGCCTTGTCGGTTTCGATTTCGGCGATGATATCGCCGGCGACGACCTCGTCGCCTTCCTGCTTGAGCCACTTGGCGAGCGTGCCCTCTTCCATCGTCGGCGAGAGCGCGGGCATCTTCAGTTCGATCGCCATCTCAATACTCCCCCACCAGCACGTCGGTGTAGAGTTCGGACGGAGCGGGCTCGGGCGAACTCTCGGCGAAGTCGGCCGCCTCCGCGACGCGCGCCTTGATCGCCTTGTCGATCTCTTTCAGCTTGTCCTCCGATACGCCGCGCTCGAGCAGCACTTTCTTGGCGCCCTCGATCGGGTCGCTCTTCTCGCGCACGTCCTGCACTTCCTCGCGGCTGCGATATTTCGCCGGGTCGGACATCGAGTGCCCGCGATAGCGATAGGTGTTGAGTTCCATCAGCACCGGACCGCCGCCCTGGCGAACATAGTCCATCGCGATTTCGGCGGCGGCGCGCACTTCGAGCACGTCCATCCCGTTCACGTCCATGCCGGGGATGCGGAAGGCGGTGCCGCGGCGGTAGAATTCGGTCTCGGCCGAGCTGCGCTTGACCGCGGTGCCCATCGCGTAGCCGTTGTTCTCGACAACGAAGACGATCGGCAGGTTCCACAGCGCGGCCATGTTGAAGGTCTCGTAGACCTGGCCCTGGTTCGCCGCGCCGTCGCCGAAATAGGCGAGGCACAGCCCGCCATCCTCGTTGTACTGGTGGGCCAGCGCGAGTCCGCCGCCAAGTGCGACCTGCGCACCGACGATGCCGTGCCCGCCGTAGAATTTATGCTCGGTCGAGAACATGTGCATCGACCCGCCCTTGCCCTTCGAGATGCCGGCCTGGCGCCCCGTAAGCTCGGCCATGATGACCTTGGGATCGATCCCGTAGGCGAGCATGTGGCCGTGATCGCGATAGCCGGTAATCACGCTGTCCTTGTCGCCGTCGAGCGCCGACTGGAGGCCGACCGCGACCGCTTCCTGGCCGATATAGAGGTGGCAGAAGCCGCCGATCAGGCCGAGCCCGTAGAGCTGGCCCGCGCGCTCCTCGAAGCGGCGGATGAGCAGCATCTGCTCGTAGAATTCCATCAGCTCTTCGTCGCTGGCGTCGTAATGCCGTTTCGCTTCGAGCGCTTCCTGCAAATTGCGCAGCGCGAATTCCTCGCTCTCGGGATTCGTCGTCGCGGTCTGCTTCTTTGCCGGCGCCTTCTTCGTCGCAGTCTTGCGCGCGGGCGCCTTCTTGGGGGATTTGGCCAAGGATACCTCCGGGGAATGTGGGCGCGCTATAGCAGCCTTGCCGCGCGCGGCAACGCCGCAAGTGCCGCTACGGAAACCGCAATGGGGATAGCGCGATCAGTCGGCGTCGGCGCGGTCGATCGTGAGCACCACTTCATCGGGGTGGACGACGTTGAGCTTCTCGCGCAGCAATTCTCCGACGAGATCGGGATCGGCCCCCGACGGATCGAGCAAGGCGACGCGGTTCTCGAGTCGCGCCTGCTCCTGCTCAAGCGCGACGATCTGCGCCTGGCGATCCTGCAGCGCCTGGTCGAGCTCGCCCCAGGCGAGCAGCCCCGTCGGGCCGAGCACGGCGAACCCCGCCATCAGCAAGAGCGCGAGCAGAGCAAAGCCCTGTCCGGCCCCTCCCCGCTTCGCACCGCGCTGCAACCAAGACGTTAACCGTGTCATCCATTCCCTTGAATCAGAGAACCGATTCCGTGGCAAGCGGAATGTTAATGGAACGACAGCCCGCAACGATGGGTTGATTCATCGCAAGTGGAAGCTCCCGTGCTTGACTCGCCCCGCGACACCCCCCAAAGCGGTTTCAATTGAAACCAGTTTATCCATCCGATGGTGAAATCATGACCGATCTGTTCGAAAATCCCGCCGGCCTCGATGGCTTCGAATTCGTCGAGTTCTGCGCGCCCGAAAAAGGCACGCTCGAACCCGTGTTCGAGGCGATGGGTTTCACCCATGTCGCCAACCATCGCAGCAAGGACGTCCAGCTGTGGCGCCAGGGCGGCATCAACCTGCTGACCAATTATGAGCCGCACAGCGCGGCGTGGTATTTCGCCCGCGAGCACGGCCCCTCGGCCTGCGGCATGGCGTTCCGCGTGCGTGACATCGCCGAGGCGTGGGATCACCTGGTCGAAGCCGGTGCGCAGCCGGTCGAAACCGAGACCGGCCCGATGGAACTCAACATCCCGGCGATCAAGGGCATCGGCGGCGCGAACCTCTATCTCGTCGATCGCTACGATCGCGGCAATGGCGAGCTGACCATCTACGACATCGACTTCGATTTCATCGAGGGTGTCGACCCCAACCCCGTCGGCGCCGGCTTCAACGTGATCGATCACCTCACGCACAACGTCTATAACGGCCGCATGGCCTACTGGGCCGATTACTACGAGAAGCTGTTCAACTTCCGCGAGATCCGGTTCTTCGACATCAAGGGCGAATATACCGGCCTGACCTCGAAGGCGCTGACCGCGCCCGACGGCAAGATCCGCATCCCGCTCAACGAGGAAGGCGAAGGCGGCAAGGGCCAGATCGAGGAGTTCCTGCGGGAATTCAACGGCGAAGGAATCCAGCACATCGCGCTGATCTGCGACGACCTCGTGGCTTGCTGGGACCGCCTCAAGGACTTCGGCGTGCCGTTCATGACCGCACCGCCCGAAACCTATTACGAGATGCTCGATGACCGCCTGCCCGGCCACGGCGAGCCGGTCGACGAACTGAAGGCCCGCGGGATCCTGCTCGACGGCACCACCGAAGGCGGCCAGCCCCGCCTGCTGCTCCAGATATTCGCCGAGGCACAGGTCGGTCCGGTGTTCTTCGAGTTCATCCAGCGCAAGGGCGACGACGGCTTCGGCGAGGGCAATTTCAAGGCCCTGTTCGAAAGCATGGAACGCGACCAGATTAAGCGCGGTGTGCTCTCGGTCGAGGATGCCAAGACGGTCGAGGCCGAACCCGCCGAGTAACAACTTGCCGCCATTGCGGAACATTGCGTCCCCGTTCTCATTGTAGCTGAAACGACCACACCCGACGGTCGCAGCCAGGGAACGGGGGCTTTTTCATGGATTACGTCGGTACGTTGACCGACCAGGTACAGGGCATGCTGCGCGGCTTGGTCGCCTCCCTGCCCTCCTTCGCGATCGCGCTGGTGATCCTGCTGATCACCTGGATCGTTGCGAAGTTCGCGGTCCGCATAGTCGATGCGCTGACCGGCAAGACCACGCTGCGGCCCAGCCTGAAGAACCTTGTCGACACGCTCGCCAAGCTGGTGATCTGGATCGTCGGCCTGATGATCGCGCTGATGGTCGTGCTCCCGGGCATGACTCCGGCGAGCCTGATCGCCGGTCTTGGCATAGGTGCGGTCGCGATCGGCTTTGCCTTTCAGGACATTTTCGAGAATTTCCTCGCCGGCGTGCTGATCATGCTGCGCGAGAAGATGCGCATCGGCGACATCATCGAATGCGAGGGCATCACCGGCAAGGTCGAACACATCACCCTGCGCGAAACGCATGTCCGCAAACTCTCGGGCGAGTTGACGATCGTGCCCAACTCAATCCTGTTCAAGAACCCCGTCGAGATCCTGACCGATCACGATATCCGTCGCCACGAACTGGTCTGCGGCGTGTCCTACGATACCGATCTCGACCAGGCAGCACAGGTGATCGAGAAATCGGTTCGCGCGGTCGACGGGATCCAGCTCGACAAGGGGCTCGATATCTTCGCAGTCGAATTCAATTCGAGCTCGGTCGATTTCAAGGTCCGCTGGTTCGCCAAGTCGACCCCGCGCGGCATGTGGGAAAGCCAGGACAAGGTCATCCGCGCGATCAAGCGCGGGCTCGACGATGCCGGGATCGAGATCCCGTTCCCCTACATCACCCATACCTTCAAGGAACGCGTGCCGATGGGCAGCGAACCCGGCGAAACCGCCGCATAATCCGTCTTGGAAGAAAGAGGTCGCATGCCTATCAATTCCCGTACCCTCACCGCTGCCATTGCGAGCGGCTGCGCCCTGCTCGCCAATCCGGCCGCGGCGCAGGACGATCCTTCGGACGGCGCGAAGCGCACCCGCGTCGCGCTCGGCCCGCAGGTGAAGCCGAGCTGGCCGGGCGCGAACGACGTCTCCTTCGGCCCGCTGGTCGATTTCGCGACCGCCTACGGCGACACTCCGTTCGAATTCGAGGCACCCGATGAAAGCTTCGGTTTTGCGGTGGCCACCTCGGACGATTTCGCGGTCGGTCCGGTCCTGAGCTTCGAGACCAAGCGCGACAGTGCCGATGTTGGCGGCGTGCTTCCCGATGTCGATTTCTCGCTCGAGGTCGGAGGGTTCGTGAATTACACGGTGAGCGAGAATTTCCGCTTGCGCGCAGAAGCGCGGCAAGGCGTGACCGGCCATGAAGGTTTCATCGCCGTGCTCGGTGCCGATCTCATAACGCGCGACGCCGACAAATACCTGGTCTCGATCGGCCCGCGACTGAAGATCACGGACAACAGCTACCAAGACGCCTATTACTCGGTCACGCCGGCGCAATCGCTCGCGTCGGGCCTCCCGGCCTACGATGCTTCGGGCGGTGTCCAGTCGGTCGGCGTGGTGATCGGCTACATCCAGCAACTTAGCGAGCGCTGGGGCATCTACACCTATGCGGAATACGACCGCCTGGTCGATGACGCGGCGAACTCGCCGGTGGTGACGACCTACGGCTCGCGCGACCAGTATTCGGGCGGGATCGCGCTGACCTACACCTTCGACGGCGGAATTTTCTGACAAGGTGGGGACCCCGACAGGATAGGCGCCTGCGGCGCCGTCTTCGCTTCACTCCGACTCCGAAGGAGCTTCGACCATGAGGCACCGAACCATCCTCGCCCACCCCTGCGGGTGAGCGCGAGTGGTGCGCCCGACAGGATTCGAACCTGTGGCCCCCAGATTAGGAATCTGGTGCTCTATCCTACTGAGCTACGGGCGCCCGTCCCGGCCCATAGGAAACCGATGGGGAACTGACAATCAGTTGAGTTTGTCGGGCGGCGTGACCGGCAGCGGGAGCGGCGCGACCCCGATGCCTTCGTCGAGCATTTCCTTGGCATCGGCGAGCGTTGCCTCACCGTGGATCGGGCTACTGTTCCGCTCGCCGTAATGCATCTGCCGCGCGCGTTCGGCAAAGTCCTTGCCGACCCATTGCGAGTTCTCGAGCGCCTGGGCCTGCATCCGGGCGAGCGCTTCAAGTGCAGCCTTGGTCGCATCCGGTTGTCCGCTTGCCATGGGCAGGGCTTCGCCGTGCGAGCTCTTGCTCGGAACGGCCGGGGCCATCGGCGCCTTGCGGATCTGCTCGCACCCGCATTGCGGACAGGTAAGCAACCCGCCCTCGCTCTGGCGCGCAAAATCGTCCGAGCTGGAGAACCAGCCTTCGAAGCGGTGTCCATGCGTCGCGCAGGAGAGGTCGTAGACGATCATCGCGGCGGAAGATCGGGGATGGCGCGCCGGTTTGCAAGGCTCGGGAGCCTGCCTCGCACCTCCTCGATCCGGTTACGATCGATCGTGGCGTAGCCGAGGCCGGATCCGTCTTCGCCGAGATCGAGCAGCACTTCGCCCCAAGGATCGACCACCAGGCTGTGACCGAAGGTCCGGCGCCCGTCCTCGTGATGGCCGCATTGCGCTGCCGCGACGACGTAGGCGCTCGCCTCGATCGCCCGCGCGCGCTGCATCACGTGCCAGTGCTCCTTGCCCGTTGGTACGGTGAAAGCGGCGGGGATTGCGATGATGTCGCACCGAGCCCGGCCGAGCGCATCGTACAGCGCGGGAAAACGGATATCGTAGCAGATGGTCAGGCCGAGCCGACCAACCGGAGTGTCGACCACTGCGATCGCATCGCCTGCATCGTAGGCGTTGGATTCGCGCCAGTCGTCCCCATCGCCGAGCTCGACGTCGAACATGTGGAGCTTGTCGTAGCTGGCGACGATTTCTCCGCGATCGTCGATCACAAAAGCACGATTGGCCCAGCGCCCCTCCCCCTTGTCGATTGCGAGCGACCCAATGGCGATCCAGGTCGCGTTCTCGCGCGCCGCCTCGCGCATCCGTGCCAGGACCTGATCGTCTTCCTCGCGCCGGATGCTCTCCGCCGCGCGCTTGCGATCGCGATCGACCAAGCCGCTCATTTCGGGCGTGAACATCATCGTCGCGCCGTTCCGGGCCGCTTCGCCCGCGGCATCGGCCATGAAGGCCGCGTTGGCGCGCGGGTCGAGCCCCGAACGCATTTGCAGCACCGCGATCTTGTGCGCGCCGCTCACAGCCCGAGGAGTTCGTCGAGCTTGCCCTCGGCATCGATCCGCGCGAGGTCGTCCGAGCCGCCGATCGCGCGGTCATCGATGAAGATCTGCGGCACGGTGCGCGAACCCGGCGCGCGCTCGACCATTTCGGCGCGCCTCTCCTCGTTGCCGGCGATCTCGTACTCGGTCACCTCGACCCCCTTGCGATCGAAGACCGACTTTGCCCGGATGCAATAAGGGCAACCCCATTTGACGTACATTTCGACCTTGGGCTGCGGATTGTCCGCCATGCAATATCCTTTCGCGCAATCGGGTGAACGAGACACTTGCAGCGCTCCCGACCCGTACTATCTTGTTCCTGTATCGCGGCCCTGAAGGGCGCGGTGCATATCGTCAACGGGCCGCCGCCTATGCGGGTCCCGTGTTTCGCAGATTGCTCTTTAACGGAGGATTTGAATTATGAGTCGTTTCGATTTCACCCCCTATCGCCGCAACACCGTCGGTTTCGACCGGCTGTTCGAAGTGCTCGAGAATGCAGCGCGCCAGAACAGCGGCGACAATTACCCCCCCTTCAATATCGAGCGCCGCGGCGATGACGAATATCGCATCACGCTGGCGGTGGCCGGGTTCAAGCCGGCCGATCTCGACATCACCGCACAGCAGAACCTGCTGACCGTCAAGGGCGCTCGCCCCGATGGCGAACAGGACGGCGATTTCCTCCATGTCGGTATCGCCCAGCGCGGGTTCGAACGCCGCTTCGAACTGGCCGATTTCGTCCGGGTCGACGACGCCAAGCTGGAAGACGGCCTGCTGGTGATCGACCTGCTGCGAGAAGTGCCCGAGGCGATGAAGCCGAAGAAGATCGCGATCGGCGGCGAACAGCCGAAGACGATCGAGGCCGATCCCAAGCACTCCGATGCCCAGGCTTCGAACGACGATCAGGTCGCGGCCTGATCTTTCCAGATCACTGAAACGATAGAGGGGGCGAACCGGGTGAGTTCGCCCCCTCACGACGCCTGAGCGCCGTCCTGTCCGCGGATGACCGTCCGGGTCGCAGAAGACGATCGCCTGCAAGACAAGCCAGATAAACGCGCGTTGGCGAACGCCAGCGACCGTGTCTCTTGTCCGGCGACCTATATCAAATGATGAAACTAGGCAAAGGCCTAGGCGAAAAAGTTTAAACCCGTCCGATTTCAGGAAGGTTCTTTCCGAGCTCAGACGAGCCGCGATTGCTCGACCGCCGCGCCGATGAAGCCCGCGAACAGCGGATGTGGATCGAACGGCTTGCTCTTGAGCTCCGGATGGTACTGAACGCCAACGAAAAACGGGTGGTCCGGGCGTTCGACCACTTCGGGCAGCAATCCGTCCGGCGACATCCCTGCGAACTTGAGCCCGCCCGCTTCGAGGCCCTCGCGATAGGCGCTGTTGACCTCGTAGCGATGACGGTGGCGTTCGGAAATTTCCTCAGCTCCGTAGATTTCCGCGACCCGACTGCCTTTCGCGAGCTGCGCCGGATAGGCCCCGAGTCGCATCGTCCCGCCGAGATCGCCGTCCTTGGCGCGCTTCTCGAGCCCTTCCTTGCCCATCCACTCGGTGATGATCCCGACGACGGGTTCGTTGGTTTCGCCGAATTCGGTCGAACTGGCGGCGGACACGTCGGCCGTGTTTCGCGCGCCCTCGATGCACGCCATCTGCATACCGAGGCAGATCCCGAGGAACGGGACCTTGCGCTCGCGGGCGAAACGCACCGAGGCGATCTTGCCCTCCGAACCGCGTTCGCCGAACCCGCCGGGCACGAGGATCCCGTGCAGCGGTTCGAGTGCCGAGGCGATTTCGGAATCGTCCTCGTTCTCGAATACTTCGGCATCGATCCAGCGGATATTGGTCTTCACCCGATGCGCGAGCCCGCCATGGATCAAGGCCTCGTTCAACGATTTGTAGGCGTCCTGGAGCCCGACATACTTGCCGACCACGCCGATCGTCACTTCGCCTTCCGGATTGAAGTAGCGGTCGGTGACGTCTTCCCAGCGCGCGAGATCGGGATCGGGCGCGTCGGTGATACCGAAGCCACGCAGCACTTCGCTGTCGAGCCCTTCTCGGTGATATTGCAGCGGCACCGAATAGATCGAAGGCGCGTCGAGGGCCTGGATAACCGACTCGGTGCGCACGTTGCAGAATTGCGCGATCTTGCGCCGCTCGGTCTCGGGCAGCGGGTGCTCGGTGCGGCACAGCAGGACATCGGGCTTGATCCCGAGCGACGCCAGTTCGCGGACCGAATGCTGGGTCGGCTTGGTCTTGAGCTCGCCCGCGGCCGCGATGAAGGGCACCAGCGTGACGTGCACCGACAGCGACTGCATCGGTTCGAGCTCGTTCCGGAGCTGGCGGATCGCTTCCATGAACGGGAGCGATTCGATATCGCCCACCGTGCCGCCGATCTCGCACAGGATGAAGTCGAGATCGTCCTGGTCGGCGAGCGCGAATTCCTTGATCGCGTCGGTTACGTGCGGGATCACCTGCACCGTCGCGCCGAGATAGTCGCCGCGCCGCTCGCGCGCGATGATCTGCTGGTAGATCCGACCCGAGGTGATGTTGTCGCTCTGGCGCGCCGACACGCCGGTGAAGCGCTCGTAATGTCCGAGGTCGAGATCGGTCTCGGCGCCGTCGTCGGTGACGTAGACCTCGCCGTGCTGATACGGGCTCATCGTGCCCGGATCGACGTTCAGGTATGGATCGAACTTGCGAATGCGGACTTTGTAGCCGCGCGCCTGCAGCAACGCGCCGAGCGATGCCGCCATGAGACCTTTGCCGAGCGAGGAGACCACGCCGCCGGTGATAAAAATGTACCGCGCCATGGGAGTTGAGCCTTAGGGGCAGCGCGCGCGGTTACGCAAGCACCAATCGGCGCAATCCACACATCGCTGGGAGAAAAATATTTGCGAAGGGGTGGCGCTATTCCTGCGCCGCGCCGGCCAGCGGATCATCGTCCGCCGGGGCTTCGGTCGGGCCCGGCTGGACCGGCACCGCAGGCCCCGTCGGGACCGAGCGGTCGAGCGAGGTGTCGACCGTGCGGGCGCCGGTGTTTTCGACCGCCAGCGCAGCGAGAGCGATCGACAGGATCACGAACAGGGTCGCGAGGATGCTGGTCGCGCGAGTCAGGAAGTCCGCCGCGCCGCGTGCACTCATCAATCCGCCCGGGCTCCCGCCGATGCCGAGCCCGCCCCCTTCGGAGCGCTGCATCAGGACCACGGTGACGAGTGCAGCAGCGACGATCGCCTGGATGACGGTGAGGAAAATGAAGAGCGACATGGGAAACTTCCGTTCGGATCAGTGTTCGCGCCATTTAGGCGCGACGACGGATCGGTTCAAGCGAAGGGGCTGATGACGTTCAGTCGCGCGCGTCGTCGGCCGCGGCAATGATGATCGCGCCGAAACTTTCATTGGTGAGGCTCGCCCCGCCGACGAGTGCGCCGCCGACTTCGGGACAACCGAGGATCTCGAGTGCGTTTTCGGCCTTGACCGAACCGCCGTAGAGGATGCGCACTTCGGCCCCGTTATCGCCGAAGGCTTCGCACAGCTTGGCGCGGATCGCATCGTGCATCGCGTTGATATCGTCGAGCGAAGGAACGCGCCCGGTGCCTATCGCCCAGATCGGCTCGTAGGCGACGGCGAGACGTGCCGAGACGGGCTCCCCCTCGTCGCCATTGCCGACATCGGGAAGGCAGGCGAGCAGCTGGCGGGTGACGGTCGCTTCCGCGGTGCCGGCATCGCGCTGTTCCTCGGTTTCGCCGACGCACAGGATCACGTTGAGGCCAGCGGCGAGCGCCGCTTCGGACTTCGCCTTGACCTGCGGATTGGTTTCGCCGTGATACTGGCGGCGTTCGCTATGACCGAGAATCGCGAAGCTGGCGCCTGCATCCTTGAGCATCGATGCGGAGATATCGCCGGTATAGGCGCCGGTTTCCTCCGAATGGCAATCCTGGCCACCCACATCGATCGAATCGACTGCATCGCGCATGGCATGAATCAGCGTGTGCGGCGGGGCGATACCGACGCGAACCTGGGGCCATTTGGCCGCCACGCGGTCGATCGCGCGCGCTTCGGCGAGCGAGTTGCGCGTACCGTTCATCTTCCAATTGCCGATAATATAGGGGCGATGGCCCATCTTGTTCCCTCGAAAATCTACGACCCGTTACGCCGATGTAGGCGCGAAAGACCGGGCTGCTAGGTCTGAACTCGCAACTTGTCAAAACCCCAACGGGGCAATTGCCCGATAAGCGCGATCGATGGTTGCTCCGAGGCCACAGCAGCTTTACATCGCCCGCCATAGCCGCGCATCCGGGCGGCCACCCTGCATTCATACTCAGTGGGTTCTCACGCCAGCATGATCACTCTCTTCCGCAAGTTCTTCCAGTCCAAGCTCGGGATCGGCATCACCCTCGCCTTCCTCGGCCTCATCGCACTTGCCTTCGCCAGCAGCGACGTCGCCAATACCGGAAGCTTCGGCGGCATTGCTGGCGGGGAAACGGTGGCGGAAGTCGGCGGCACCTCGATCGACACGTCCGAACTGCGCGCCGCGGCC
>Ga0210009_1001700_pt1 | contig 17793 bp, 20 predicted proteins | sample CryGeyCG2114_065_FD_185457 | JGI IMG/M metagenome (GOLD analysis project Ga0210009, IMG submission 185457) | Groundwater microbial communities from aquifer - Crystal Geyser CG12_big_fil_rev_8/21/14_0.65 (SPAdes) (version 2) | ecosystem: Environmental > Aquatic > Deep subsurface > Groundwater ... | reverse complement strand
TTGCCTGACGTGCGCGCTTCTTGGCTTGTGCGGTGTTGGCCATTGTGTGACTCCTCGGAATTCGGCTTGCGTAAAAAGGCGCGCATTATAGGGAGGCATGCCGTACTTTGCAACACCTTGTTTTTCGCCGATGCGGGAGCGCAATTCATTGCGCAATGAATTGCAATCGCCCGATGAATCGGGCTTCCAGCCATGCCGGATGATATGATGCGCGGCGTTCAAACGGGGGCTCGGCGCATCATGGCTGCAATCAAAACAGGGAGATTTACGGCATGAACCTGCTCAAGGCGCTGGTCACCATCAGCGGCCTGACCCTGGTTTCGCGCGTGCTCGCCTTCGGCCGCGATGTGCTGATCGCGCGCATCTTCGGCGCGGGGATGGCGACCGATGCCTTCTTTGTCGCCTTCAAGCTGCCCAACCTGCTGCGCCGCCTGTTCGCCGAGGGCGCGTTCTCGCAGGCCTTTGTGCCCATCTTCGGCGAGTATCGCAATCGCCGCGGACATGACGAAACCCGCCTGCTGGTGGATCACGTCAGCACCATGCTGGCGCTGATCCTGTTCGTGGTCACCCTGATCGGCATCCTCGCCGCGCCGATTCTGGTCTATCTCAGCGCGCCCGGCTTTGCCCGCAACGGGGAGCAATTCGACCTCACCGTGCAGTTGCTGCGCATCACCTCGCCCTACATCTTCTTCATCTCGCTGGTCGCGGTGGCGGCGGGCATCCTCAATACCTACAACAAATTCTGGGTACCGGCGTTCGCGCCCATCCTGCTCAACCTGTGTTTCATCGGCGGCGCGCTGTGGGCGGCGCCGTATTTCGACCCGCCCATCCTGGCGCTGGCCTGGGCCGTGTTCGTCGCCGGCATCGTGCAACTGGCATTCCAAATTCCGTTCCTGAACAAGATCGGCATGCTGCCGCGCCCGCGTTTCAACCTGCGGCATGAGGGGATGCGGCGTGTCCTGCGCCAGATGGGGCCGGCCGCGTTTGGCGTCTCCATCGCGCAACTGAGCCTGATCCTGAACACCGTGTTCGCCTCCTTCCTCGTCGCGGGCAGCGTGTCCTGGCTGTATTACGCTGACCGCCTGATGGAGTTTCCCACCGGCCTGCTGGGGGTGGCGCTGGGCACCATTCTGTTGCCGTCGTTATCCAAGCTGCACGCGAACAACGATACGGCGGAATATTCCCGCATGCTGGACTGGGGGCTGCGCCTCACCTTTTTGCTGGCACTGCCCGCCGCGCTGGCGCTGGGCATGATCGCCGTGCCGCTGCTGGCAACCTTCTTCCAGTACGGCGCGTTTGATGCGCACGATGTGCTGATGTCGCGCAGCGCGCTGGTCGGTTACAGCGTCGGTTTGATCGGCCTGATTCTGGTCAAAATCCTCGCCCCCGGTTTTTACGCGCGCCAGAACATCCGCACGCCGGTCAAGATCGGGGTCGCCACCCTGATCGCCACCCAGTTGATGAATATCGTTTTCGTGTTCGGACTCGATCTGGCCCATGCCGGGCTGGCATTGTCGATCGGTCTCGGTGCGTGCCTGAATGCGGCGGTGTTATTCCACTTCTTGCGCAAGCACGACATCTATCACGCCGAACCCGGTTGGGCACAATTCCTGGGCAAGCTCGGCCTCGCCCTGCTGGCGCTGGGCTGGCTGCTCTGGTTCGGCATGGGCAGCGAACAACACTGGCTGGAGGCGCGCGGCTGGCCGCGCGTCATCCATCTGTCCACGCTGGTGATCGGCGGGGTAGTGGTGTATTTTGGGGCGCTGTATGCCTTGGGTTTCCGCCCGCGCGATTACTACAAACGGGCAACGGAGTGAAAAAGAAGGATGAGTGATTATTCCTGCAACGTGGAAGAAGACAGTTTTGATGAGCTGGTGGTGGCACGTTCACACGAAATGCCGGTGCTGCTCGATATCAGCGCCGAATGGTGCGCGCCGTGCCGGGTACTGGCACCGCTGCTGCACAAGATGGTGTTCGAATACAACGGCCAGTTCATCCTCGGCATCGTCGATGCCGACGAGAACATGAAGATCGCCGGGCGCCACAAGGTGCGCGGGTTTCCCACGGTTGTCGCCTACAGCCGCGGGATCGAGATCGACCGTTTTCACGGGGCGCAGACCGAAGGTTTCCTGCGCAACTTTATCGACAAAGTGATCGAGCGGCATGCTGCGTCTGCCGCGTAAGTCCGATTGCAGCGCGGCCGCCCATCATGGAGTACGGTGAGCGATTCAATACCTGGACCCACCTGAGCGGCGCGCTGCTGGCGCTGATCGGCGGGGTAGTGCTGATCGTGCTGGGTGCATTCAGCGGCGACGTGTGGAAGATCGTCAGCTTCTCGATCTACGCCGCGACGCTGTTCTCGCTCTACGGCTTCTCCACGCTGTATCACAACGCGAAGGCGGGCAGGGTCAAAAATATCCTGCGCAAATTTGACCATAACGCCATCTACCTGCTGATCGCCGGCAGCTACACGCCTTTCACCCTGGTCAGTCTGCGCGGGCCGTGGGGATGGTCACTGTTCGGTGTGGTGTGGGGGCTGGCGCTGCTGGGCATATTCCAGGAACTGTGGTTTGCCAAAAAGTCGCGCTGGCTGTCCATGCTGATCTACATTCTGATGGGCTGGGTCGCCCTCGTTGCCATCATGCCCTTGCTGGAGATGCTCGGCACGCCCGGCTTCCTCCTGCTGGCGGCGGGCGGTGTCGCCTATACCGGCGGCATCATCTTCTATCTCTACGATGAAAAGTTTCACCACTGGCACGGCATCTGGCACCTGTTCGTGCTCGCGGGCAGTGCCCTGCATTACGGTGCGATCCTGTTCTACGTTGCCTGAGTTTATCCACAAAGCATGGAATGTCCACGTTATGACGCAAGCCGCTGAAAAGACCAGCCTGCATCCGCGTAATCCACACCGGGACCGCTACGACTTCGCGCAACTCATCGCCAGCAGTCCGGAGCTGGCGGTGTTCGTGGCGGTGAATGCATATGGTAACGAATCGATAAATTTCGTCGATCCGGCTGCCGTCAAAGCGCTCAATCGCGCGCTGTTGCAGCACTATTACGACATCAAAGAGTGGGATGTTCCCGCGCAATACCTGTGTCCGCCCATCCCCGGCCGTGCCGACTATGTACACTATCTCGCCGACCTGCTGGCCGAGAGCAACGGCGGCAACATCCCGCGCGGCGACAAGGTGCGTGTGCTCGACATCGGCGTGGGCGCGAGTTGCATCTACCCGCTCATCGGGCATCGGAGCTATGGCTGGCATTTTGTCGGCACGGATGTGGACGAGGTGGCGCTGAAGAATGCGCGCCGCATCTTGGACGCGAACCAACTGAGCGACGCCGTCGAGTTGCGTTTGCAGGAATCACCTTCATCGATCTTCGAAGGCGTCACCTACGCCGATGAATACTTCGACCTCACGCTGTGCAATCCGCCGTTCCATGCTTCCCTTGCCGAAGCCAGACAAGGCGCACAGCGCAAATGGCAGAACCTCGGCAAGGAAAGCAACAAGCACAAGAAACCCGTGCTGAACTTCGGCGGACAGAGTATGGAGTTGTGCTGCGAGGGCGGCGAAGAAGCGTTCGTCACGCGCATGATCGAAGAGAGCGCCTCGGGTCGCGACCACTGTCTGTGGTTCACCACGCTGATCTCCAGGTCGTCCACTTTGCCGCACGTGTATCGCGTCCTGAAGAACGTGGGTGCGACAGACAATCGCACCATCGAGATGTCACAAGGTCAGAAGAAGAGCCGCTTTGTGGCGTGGACGTTTATGGATAAGGAGCAGAGAGGGGCGTGGGGGAAGCGGTGGCGTACATGAGTAAGAAAAGTATCGGCAGTGACTTTGATGAATTCCTATCTGAAAGTGCCATACGTGATGAAGCGACTGCTGTTGCCGTTGAGCGTGTCAACACATGGCAGATCGAACAAGAGTTAAAAGCACGCTGGGAAGAGATCGAACGAGGTGATGTTGAATTGATTTCCGCTACGGAAGTGTTTGCCGATATCCGCCGAAAACTTCAATGAGTCATATTGGGGTTGTGGCAGCACCTATTTCCTCTTTTGAAATGTTAGTTAACGAGGACCCCTGTCATTTTGAAAGGCGCTATTTGTTTACACAATCTCACATATTGGGCTATAGTGACACCACAGGCGGTGTCATAAATGGCGAAATTTGAAGAGTTATACAAAAAATTGGGTGATTTAACCCAAAGCGCAAACACTTCATGTAAAGACTTTACAGGTGTGTTGGAGGAGCTTGGGTTTCAAATCGTGGACTGCGGTAGTGCAGGCCACAAAATTGCAAAGCATCCAGCTATTGATTTAGCTGAATTCCCAGATTACAACTGCGGTCACAATCAGGGGGCAACGGTAAAACGTAACTACATAAAGAAACTGCATAAATTCGTTAAACAGAATGAAGAGGGAATAAAGGAGTACTTAAAATGAAATTCGATCCTGAATCTTACACAATTACGATTCGCAAAGAAGAAGATGATGGTGAAATTCTATACGTAGGAAGAGTTGCCGAGTTTCCTAATATCAGTGCTTTTGAGGATACTTTTGAAGCTGCGCGTACGATGGTTTTAGATGCCATTCAAACGCTAAAAAATATTGCAGATGAAACACAATCAGAATTTTTACAGCCATATCCAGCACCATCAGATGAATTCAGTGGGAGAGTTACTTTGCGTCTCTCCAGATATCTCCATGCGAAGGTTTCCAAATTGGCAGCTCAAGAGGAAATAAGTGTCAATCAGTATTTGGTGACTGCTGTGGCAACGTATGTTGGAGAAGTTAATGGAATATCAAGGGTTGTTTCGGAGGCTGTAAGTTTGCTTGGGCATGTTGTTACCAATGCAGTAAATATATGGAAACCGACTCAATTTTTATATAGTGACGTAGTGACGCCTGCTTACTTGTCAAAACCATCAATGGCTGGAGGATTGGCGAATTTTCAGGCTCTAACTTATCAGACCCCACTACTTACGGAGTAACGCAAAATGGCTGAAATTACACAGTTCGAATACACAAATAAAGAATTGACAGTATTGATGCTGAAAGACCGTGGAATCCACGAAGGGTACTGGCACTTGTCTGTTAAATTAGGATTCAGTGCACTGAACCTTGGGCAGTCAGATGATGGAACGGATGCATCCCCAGCTGGGGCCGTTGCTTTTACTGGAGCTCGTATAGTGCGTGTACCTGAACCTTTGCCATTTACTATAAATGCTGCTGAAGTTAATCCTTAAAACTGGAGCTAATGGGCGGCATCACAATAGTTCTAATTAAATTGGGCGAGCGCTCTGCGCATGCAGCTTGATGCCCAGCGCATTCGTCACTTTCAATATTGTCGCAAAGCTTGGATTGCCTTCACCAGATAAGGCTTTGTATAAGCTCTCGCGGCCAAGACCTGTTTCCTTGGCAAGTTGTGTCATGCCTTTAGCGCGGGCGATGGTGCCGAGTGCTTTGGCGATGAAAGCTGCGTCATCCCCTGCTTCTTCGAGGCAGGCTTCGAGGTAGAGCGCCATGTCCTCGTCCGTCTTTAGATATTCGGCGCTATCCCATTTTCTTAGTTTTACTTTTGCCATGATGTCCTCCTAAAGTTGTCGCGCGATTTCAAGCGCGGTTTTTATATCTTTCGATTGAGTGGATTTATTGCCGCCTGCCAGCAGGATCACAATCTCCATGCCGCGCTTCATGAAGTACACGCGATACCCTGGCCCGTAATGGATACGCATTTCAGAGACACCTTCGCCAACGGGTTCGCAATCACCTAAGTTGCCATCCTCGGCGCGGTCGATGCGAGCCTGTACTCATCGTGCGGCCTGCATGTCTTTCCGACTGGCGAACCAGTTATCGAAGACTTCCGTGGTGAGGATGGAGTTCATGTGAAGTAGTGTATTCTATGGGATACACCGTGTCAATTCATTGTACGCATCACGTTACCCCGTCATTCCGGCCTGCGCCGGAATGACGGGGTAGGACTATTTCAATTCGTTAAAAAAGTTCTTGATCGCCAGCACCCGCTGCAGCAAATCTCCATACTTCAAATCAATCTTCAGCTTGTCCTGTCCTGCCATCTTGATATGCCGTTTGCTCTGGATCAGGGTGATGATTTTCATTGGATCAATCGGCGGATTCGGCACGAACTGAATCACGATAGCCTCCGATGAAGCATCCACCTTGCTGATGCCGAGCGGCTTGGCGGCGATGCGCAGGCGGTGGCTGTCGAGCAGGGTCTGCGCGGGCTCGGGCAGCAGGCCGAAGCGGTCGATGAGTTCCTGCTGCATGTCGTCCAGTTCTTCCTGCGTGTTGCAGCTCGCCAAGCGTTTGTAGATGACCAGGCGCTGGTGGATGTCGCCGCAGTAGTCGCCGGGTAGCAATGCGGGTGTGTGCAGGTTGATCTCGGTGGTCACGCCCAGCGGGTGCGCCATGTCCGGCTCGTGCCCGGCTTTGAGTGAGGTGATGGCGGCACTCAGCATGTCGTTGTAGAGACTGAAGCCGATCTCCTGCATCTCGCCGCTTTGCGATTCGCCCAGCACTTCACCCGCGCCGCGGATCTCCAGATCGTGCATGGCGAGATAAAAGCCCGAACCCAGTTGCTCCATCGCCTGAATCGCTTCCAATCTTTTCTTCGCCTGCGCGGTGAGGCCGTCCATGCTGTCCACCAACAGGTAGGCATAGGCCTGGTGGTGCGAGCGCCCGACGCGGCCGCGCAACTGGTGCAACTGGGCGAGGCCGAAGCGGTCGGCGCGGTTCATGATGATGGTGTTGGCGGTGGGCACGTCGATGCCGGTCTCGATGATGGTGGTGCACAGCAGCACGTTGAAGCGCTGATGGTGGAAGTCGCGCATTACCGCTTCCAGATCGCGCTCGCCCATCTGGCCGTGTGCCACGCGGATACGCGCTTCCGGCAGCAATGTCTCCAGCTTTTCCAGCATGTTGGCGATGGTATCGACTTCGTTGTGCAGGAAATACACTTGCCCACCGCGTTTGAGTTCGCGCAGCACGGCCTCACGGATCACGCCCTGGCTGAAATTGCTGACGAAGGTCTTGATCGACAAACGACGCTGCGGCGCGGTGGCGATTACCGAGAAATCGCGCAGCCCTTCCAGCGACATTGCCAGCGTGCGCGGGATCGGCGTGGCGGTCAGCGTCAGCACATCCACCTCCGCGCGCAATGCCTTCAATCTTTCTTTCTGCTGCACCCCGAAGCGATGCTCTTCGTCGAGGATAACCAAACCCAGATTGTGAAATTTCACATCTTTCTGGATCAGTTTGTGGGTGCCGATGACAATGTCCAGCCTGCCATCAGCCAGGTCTTTCAATACTTGCGTCACTTCCTTGGCGGAGCGAAAGCGCGACAATTCGGCGATCCTGATCGGCCAGTCGGCGAAGCGGTCGCTGAAACTCTGGAAATGCTGCTCGGCGAGCAGGGTGGTGGGCACCAGCACCGCGACCTGTTTGCCGGCCATCGCTGCGACAAAGGCGGCGCGCAACGCAACCTCGGTTTTGCCAAAGCCGACATCGCCGCAGATCAGCCTGTCCATTGGTTTGCCGGATTGCAGATCGGCCAGCACCGCCTCGATGGCGGCAGCCTGGTCGGCGGTCTCCTCAAAACCGAATCCGGCGGCGAAGGCTTCGTAGTCGTGCAGGGTCAGTTTGAAGGCGTGACCTTGGCGTGTGGCACGTTGCGCGTAGAGGTTGAGCAACTCGGCGGCGGTGTCGCGCACCTGTTGCATGGCGCGGCGTTTTGCTTTGTCCCATGCGCCACTGCCCAGTTTGTGCAAAGGCGCGGTTTCCGGCGCGCCGCCGCTGTAACGGCTGATGACGTGCAGTTGCGACACCGGCACATACAGCTTGTCCTCGCCCGCATATTCGAGCAGCAAAAACTCGGTCCCGCCTTCGCCGAAGTCGAAGTTCACCAGCCCCCGATAACGCGCGATGCCGTGCTGCTCGTGCACCACCGGATCGCCAACCTTGAGCTCGGACAGGTCGCGCAACATGCCTTCGACGTTGCTTTTTTTCGCGCTGCGCGAAGCGCGCGTTCGCGGCTGCTGGGCATAGAGTTCGTCCTCGGTGGCGATGGCGAGCTTTTCATCGGAAAGAATGAAGCCGCTCTGTATCGGTGCGACACAGAGCATGAACTTGTCGTGGCTGGCGAGGAACGCCGCAAAATCCTCGCACACGACAGGCGAGAGGCCATATTCGTTCAGATAACCGGACATGATTTCACGGCGGCCAAGACTGTCGGCGAGCAACAGCACGCGCCCGGCATAGGCTTGCAGGAAATTCTGGAATGCCTGCACCGGAATCTCAGCGCGGCGATCCACGGCGATGGGCGGCAGGGTGGCGGTGGGGCAGGGGGTGAGATTTCTGGATATGTCACGCCCCTCTCCCGCTTGTGGAAGAGGGGCTGGGGAAAAGGGAAGAATATCCACCCGCGCAAACTCTTTTGCCCGAAGAAAGAATTGCTCACTATCCAGAAACAATTCCTTCGGTTCCAGCAAAGGATGCTGGGGATCGCCGCGCAGCAGCTTGTAACGCGACGCGGCATCCTGGGAGAACTGCCGGATGGCTGCATCGACATCGTGGTGCAGACACAGCGTGGCGTTAGGCGGCAAGTAGTCGAACAGGGTGGCGGTCTGCTGAAAAAATAAGGGCAGGTAATACTCGATGCCGTTCGGTGCGATACCTTTGCTCACGTCCTTGTAGATACGCGACTTGGACGGGTCGCCCTCGAAGCGGTTGCGAAAATTCTGGCGGAAAGTGGTCTGTCCTTTTTCGTCCAGCGGGAATTCGCGCGCGGGCAGCAGACGAATCTCCGGCACCGGATACAGCGTGCGCTGGGTATCCACGTCGAAGGTGGCGATGCTCTCGATCTCGTTGTCGAACAGGTCGAGGCGGTAGGGCAACACACTGCCCATCGGGAACAAGTCGATGATGCCACCGCGCACGCAGTATTCACCGGGGATGAGTACCTGCTGCACGTGGCTGTAACCGGCCAGCGTCATCTGCGCCCTCAGTTGGTCGAGGTTCAACTGCTCGCCGCGCTTGAGGAAGAAGGTGTAGGCCGCCAGATATTCCACCGGCGGCAGCGGATACAAGGCGGTGGTTACCGGCACGATGACGACATCGCAGGCATTGCTGCGGGAGGATCGCCGCGCAGCAGCGGGTTCCCCACCGGCGTTCCCTTCGCGGGTGCTGCGGATATGGTGCAGTGTGGCGAGACGTTCCGAGATCAAATCCTGATGCGGCGAGAAATGGTCGTAGGGCAAGGTTTCCCAGTCCGGCAACAGGTGCACGCGCAATTCGGGCGCAAAGAACGGAATCTCCTCCAGCAGTCGCTGCGCTTCCAGCGCATTCGCACTGATGACGATCAGCGGCGCGTGGCTTCGCGCAAATTGTGCCAAGGCCAGTGCATCGGATGAGCCGGTCAAATGGGTATAACGCGGGCGGGAATGTGTGGATGAGAACAGCATGGGAACGGTCAGAAACGGGGTGCGCATTATAGAGCACCTGACAGCGTGTTGACGGGCTCGTGCTATTATTCGAGCGTATTGGGAGACCGTAAAACGGGTGGAAAGTGGGGGCAAGACAACGCCCACTGTTGCACTCAAACGATGTTGCAGTCGTTCAAAGTGCGGTCGTCAACTCAATCTGTTACGGGGAAATTTGTCATGAAACTCGAATCACTCGCGCTCCATCACGGATATAAATCAGAGGCCACCACCAAAGCGGCTGCGGTTCCGATCTACCAGACCACCTCCTACACTTTCGACGACACGCAGCACGGTGCCGACCTGTTCAATCTTGCGGTGGCCGGCAATATCTATACCCGCATCATGAACCCGACCACGGCGGTGCTGGAAACAAGACTGGCTGCCATCGAGGGCGGGATCGGGGCACTGGCGGTCGCTTCAGGCATGGCCGCCATCACTTACGCTATTCAGTGCATCACCCGTACCGGCGACAATATCGTCAGCACCAGCCAATTGTATGGTGGCACCTATAACCTGTTCGCGCACACCTTCCCCACTCAGGGCATCGACGTGCGCATGGCGATGCATAACGATTACGCCGGCCTGGAAGCGCTGATTGACGACAAAACGCGTGCGCTCTACTGCGAAACCATCGGCAATCCGCTTGGTAATGTGATCGATGTGGAGAAGCTGGCAGAAATTGCCCATCGTCACGGCGTGCCGCTGATCGTGGACAACACCGTGGCGACACCCTGCCTGTGCAAACCTTTCGAGCATGGCGCAGACATCGTGGTGCATTCGCTGACCAAATATATCGGCGGTCATGGCACCACCATCGGCGGCATCATCATCGATTCCGGCAAGTTCGACTGGGTCGCCAATAAATCGCGCTTCCCGATGCTCAACCAGCCCGATCCTTCCTACCACGGCGTGGTGTACACCGAAGCGCTGGGGGCGGCGGCTTACATCGGGCGCTGCCGCGTCGTGCCCCTGCGCAATACGGGTGCGGCCCTGGCGCCGTTGAGTGCATTCCTGCTGTTGCAGGGTCTGGAAACGCTCAGCCTGCGCATGGAGCGCCATTGCGAAAACGCGCTGCAAGTCGCCGAATTCCTGCGCCAGCAACCGCAGATACTATGGGTCAATTATGCCGCCCTGCCTGACAGCAAGTTTTACGCGACCTGCCAGAAGATCACCCAAGGCAAAGCATCCGGGATCCTGACCTTCGGTATTCGCGGCGGCCAGGTTGCCGGGGCAAAATTCATCGATGCGCTGCAAATGATCCTGCGTCTGGTGAATATCGGTGATGCCAAATCGCTGGCCTGCCACCCGGCATCGACCACCCATCGCCAATTGAGCAGTGAAGAATTAGTGCGCGCAGGAGTAACCGAGGATATGGTCAGACTATCCATCGGCATCGAACATATCGACGACATCCTTGCCGATATTCGGCAGGCATTGGCTGCGGCAGCATCCTGATTCGTTCCAACGAACTGACAGATCAGAATTTTTATCGGACCGACATGCCTGAGTTCTTTGCACTCGTTCCCGCCGCCGGTTTCGGCGCGCGCATGGGGAACGAACTCCCCAAGCAATATCTCCCGCTCGCGGGCAAGCCGATGCTCGCCCATGCTCTCGAAACCTTGTGTGCCTGTCACGACATCACGACGGTGTTTGTCGTACTGGCCCCCGATGATGCACAGTTCCGCACTTACGATTGGTCGCGTTTCGGCGACAAGTTGCAGCCTTTGTTCTGTGGCGGAGACACGCGCGCGGAGAGTGTGGCGAACGGTTTGCTGGCCTCCGAACTGGAGGCGGACGATTGGGTGCTGGTGCACGATGCGGCGCGCCCGTGTCTGACCCAGGCGCTTCTCGCCAAACTGATCAGTGAACTGCGCGACGACGCGGTGGGCGGCATCCTTGCAGTGCCGGTGGCGGACACCCTGAAACGCGCCGATGCACAACAACGCATTGCCTGCACCGAACCGCGCGAAGGATTGTGGCAGGCGCAGACGCCGCAGATGTTCCGTACCGGACTGCTGGCAGCGGCGCTGTCGCGCTGTCACATCGTCACCGATGAAGCATCGGCCATCGAGGCGCTGGGCTTGCAGCCGAAACTGGTGGCGAGCGACAGCAGCAATTTCAAGGTGACCTATCCGCAGGACATCAGGCTGGCGGAGCTGATGTTAAAAGATAAAAATAATTAGACTGCATCCTGGTGGCAGGGTGGTGCGTAGTTGTTCCGCCGAGGTTGGCATCAGGGCTCGCAGTTGCGACCGCTCGCGCGACAAAAGACGTGCCACTCGCGTGTCCGCCTTGTGCCCATATCCACCTCGATAATCTGGTTGATTCAGCCGTCAGGCTGGGTATCATCCTTGTACATCCAGATGGATACAAAGACGTTTTGATGATTATCAAGGAGGTCGCCATGCCCTGTCGCACATTTCTCCAGCGATCAGCAGGTGTTGCGCTGATGCTGCTGTTGCCGGTTCTTGCCAGAGGAACATCGCTTATGCAGAAGCTGAAAAAAACAAAGGCGAGTGGCGCGCGCTGCGGCGGGCATCAGGGGCATGTGTTTAATGACGGCCCCAAGCCGACAGGCTTGCGCTACTGCAACAACGGGCTGACGCTGGAGTTCGTCGCTGCAGGGTCGTTCTATCTCGCCGAAGAATATCACCAGGACTATTACAAGAAGAATCCCGTCCGCTACCAATACTATCGCTACAATTGCGGGCGCGATGCGCGGGTCGAGGCATTGCGGGGCGCGCCGGGGAACTGACGCTGAACGGCCGGCTTGAAGATTGTGACTGAGCTGTGTTGCGCCGGGCATGTAAGAAAGCGACCCTCTGTAACGACTCCCATTCACACCCATCCAGAACGAGAGACACCATGCACGCCACCCTGCCTTTGTTGCAAGCCACCGAATTCCCGGCCATCCGCCGCCATGCGCTGGGGATTCTCCAGGTCAATCTGGGCTATAAATGCAACATGAGTTGCGTGCATTGTCACGTCAATGCCGGGCCCAACCGCACCGAGATGATGGATGCCGCGACGCTGGCGCTGATTCCGCAGGTACTGGCAGCGCGCAATCTGCATACACTTGATCTGACCGGCGGCGCACCGGAATTGCACGAAGGTTTCCGCGAACTTGTGCGTGCGGCGCGCGTACAGAAGTGCAAAGTAATCAACCGCTGCAACCTGACCATCCTGTTCGAGCCGGGGCAGGAGGATTTGGCGGAATTTCTTGCTGAACAACAGGTCGAGATCGTTGCCTCGCTGCCCTGTTACTCGCTGGAGAACGTGGATAAACAGCGCGGCAAGGGCGCGTTCGATAAAAGTATTCTGGCTCTGCGAAAACTTAATGCCTTGGGTTACGGCCTGCCCGGCAGCGGGCTGACCTTGAACCTGGTATATAACCCGCAAGGCGCGTCGTTGCCACCGGATCAATCCGCCTTGCAGGCCGATTACCAGCGCGAGTTGTTTGCGCATTTCGGCATCGTGTTCAATCAGTTGCTGGCTATCGCCAACATGCCGATTCAGCGTTTCGGCTCGATGCTGATCTCCAAGGGACAGTTCAACGATTACATGTGTTTGCTGCATGAGAATTTCGCCGCCGCCAATCTCGATACGGTGATGTGCCGCAATCTGGTCAGTGTCGATTGGCAGGGTTTTCTCTACGACTGCGATTTCAACCAGCAACTGGGCTTGGCATTGCCGGGCCGGGGGCGTCCCCATCTAAACGACTTGATGCAGCAGGACTTGCACGGCCGGGTAATTCGCGTGGCCGACCATTGCTACGGTTGCACCGCAGGGCACGGCAGCAGTTGCGGCGGAGCACTGAGGGAGGTAACGGCATGAAGCGTGCCGTGCTATTGATTCTAATCGGTTTGCTGATAGCGATTTTTTTCGCCTTCGATTTGCAGCGGTATCTGACACTGGAAACCCTGCAGGCCAGACGCGATGAATTCATTGCGCTGAAGACACAATCGCCCTGGCTGGTAACTGTTGTCGCTTTCGTCGGCTATGTGCTGGTCGCCGCATTGTCGCTGCCGGGGGCGCTGGTGATGACGCTGGCACTGGCGGCGTTGTTCGGCCTGGCGGCCGGCACCCTGCTAGTGTCGTTCGCTTCCAGCATCGGCGCGACGCTGGCCTTTTTCGTATCGCGCTACCTGCTGCGCGACAGTGTGCAGCATCGCTTCGGCGATAAGCTGAAATCGATCAACGACGGCATCGCCAAAGAAGGCGCACTGTATTTGTTCGCGCTGCGACTTGTTCCGCTATTCCCGTTCTTTCTGATTAACCTGCTGATGGGGCTGACCCCGATGCGCGCGCGCACCTTTTATTGGGTCAGTCAGCTCGGCATGCTGCCGGGCACACTGGTGTTCGTCAACGCGGGGACGCAACTCGCCCAATTGCACAGTTTGTCCGACATCCTGTCGCCGGGTCTGCTGTTTTCCTTCGCCCTGTTGGGAATATTTCCGGTGATTGCCAAAAAATTCATCCAATGGCTGCAACGCGGCCGCGTGTACGCGAAATGGCAACGGCCTGCCCAATTCGACCGCAACCTGATCGTCATCGGCGGCGGTGCGGCGGGCCTGGTCACCTCCTATATCGCAGCAGCGGTGAAGGCGAAAGTCACGCTGATCGAGACGCACAAGATGGGCGGTGATTGCCTCAACTACGGTTGCGTGCCGAGCAAGGCGCTGATCAAGAGTGCGAAACTGGCGCAGCAGATGCGCCACGCCGAACACTACGGTTTGAGTTCAACCACTCCCGAGTTCAGTTTCCGCAAGGTGATGGCGCGCGTGCATCAGGTGATCCGCACTGTCGCGCCGCACGACAGCGTCGAACGCTACACCGGCCTCGGCGTGGAAGTGCTTCAGGGCTATGCGCGCATCACCGATCCATGGACGGTGGAGATCAAGCTCGCCGACGGCACGACGCAGACGCTGACCACGCGCAGCATCGTCATCGCCACCGGCGCGCAGCCTTTCGTGCCGCCGCTGCCAGGGCTGAATGACGTCGGCTATGTCACCAGCGATACGTTGTGGTCAACCTTCGCCGAACTGGACGAAGCCCCCAAACGCTTGGTGGTATTGGGCGGTGGTCCTATCGGTTGCGAACTGGCGCAGAGTTTTGCACGGCTTGGATCGGGCGTGACCCAGATCGAGATGGCACCGCGCATCATGATCCGCGAGGATATCGAAGTATCCGAGTTGGCGCGTGCGTCGCTCGCCGCCGACGGCGTCGAAGTGCTGACCGACCACAAGGCGGTGCGCTGCGAAAAAGAAGGTGAACACAAATTCATCGTCGTGGAGCATGACGGGCAATCGCGTCGCATCGAATTCGACGCGCTGATCGCGGCGGTCGGGCGCAGCGCGCGCCTCAAAGGATTCGGTCTGGAAGAGTTGGGGATACCTGTACAGCGTACCGTCACCACCAACGAGTATCTGGAAACGCTGTACCCGAACATTTACGCCGCGGGCGATGTGGCCGGTCCCTATCAGTTCACCCATACCGCATCGCACCAAGCATGGTACGCGGCGGTGAACGCGCTGTTTGGCGACTTCAAACGCTTCCAGGTGGATTATTCCGTGATTCCCTGGGCCACTTTCATCGAGCCGGAAGTGGCGCGTGTCGGCCTGAACGAGCAGGAAGCAGGCGAACGTGGCATCGCTTACGAGGTGGTGAAATTCAACAACGAAGAACTCGATCGCGCCATTGCCGATGGCACGGCATACGGCTTCGTCAAGGTGCTGACCGTGCCGGGCAAGGACAAGATTCTCGGCGTCACCATCGTGGGTGAGCATGCCGGAGATTTGTTGGCGGAATTCGTGTTGGCAATGAAGCACGGGCTGGGGTTGAACAAAATCCTCGGCACGATCCACATCTACCCGACACTGGCCGAAGCCAATAAATACGCTGCGGGTGAATGGAAGCGCGCCCATGCGCCGCAACAAGTGCTGGCCTGGCTGGAACGTTTTCATGCGTGGAAGCGCGGATGATGTAGGTCGGGTTTCAGCCCGACATGTCGGACTGAGGTCCGACCTGCGTCTATTTTCTTAACAGGGAATTTGAGCCATGCGGCTTTCCATCATCATTCCCATGCTGAACGAGGCGGCACAATTGCCGGATTTGTTCGCGCATCTGCTGCCTCTGTGCCGCGCCGGGTGCGAAGTCATTTTTGTCGACGGCGGCAGCGCCGACGGTTCCGCCGAGCTTGCACAGCTCGCGGGATTCACCGTGGTGCAAGCGGCACGCGGTCGGGCGCGGCAGATGAATGCCGGCGTTGCGCATGCCAGCGGTGAGGTGTTGCTGTTTCTGCACGCCGACACGCGCCTGCCGGACGCTGCAGCGCATCACATCGCGCAAGCTCTGGCCGGCGAGGATCACTGTTGGGGGCGTTTCGATGTGTGCATCAGCGGGCGGTCATTCATGCTGCGCGTGATCGCGCAGATGATGAATTGGCGTTCCTGCCTGAGCGGCATCGCCACCGGCGACCAGGCGATATTCGTGCGCCACAATGTGTTTGAACAACTTCAGGGCTTCCCCGAGCAGCCGCTGATGGAAGATGTCGAAATGAGCAAACGCTTGAAAGACTATTCGCGTCCCGCTTGTATCCGGCACTGCGTCAATACCTCCGGCCGGCGCTGGGAAACGCGCGGCGTGTGGCGCGCCATTTTCTTGATGTGGCGCTTGCGCTGGGCGTATTGGCGCGGCGTGGATGCGCATGAATTGGCGGGCTTGTACCAATGAAAGCGCTGCGCATCATTATCTTCGCCAAGGCACCCCAGCCGGGTTTTGCCAAGACGCGGCTGATTCCCGCGCTGGGCGCGGCGGGCGCGGCGGCGCTGGCGCGACACATGTTGCTGCATACCGTGCAGGCCGCGCTGGAAAGTCATGTCGGCACCGTGGAGCTATGCGCGACGCCGTCTATCGATGACGCCGCGTGGCAGGGCATTGATCTGCCGCCGGGCATCGAAATTTCAGGGCAGGGCGGCGGCGACCTCGGTGCGCGGCTGGCACGTGCGGCGCAGCGCAGTATCGGACAGGGTGAGTGCGTTGTGTTGATCGGCACTGACTGCGTGGAGATGTCGGCCCAACTGCTGGATGCGGCGAAGGATGTTTTGTTCGATCAAGATGTGCTGATTCATTGCACCGCCGACGGCGGCTATGCCTTGTTTGGGCTGAACCGTTTTGATCCCGCGCTCTTCAGCGACATGCCGTGGAGCACCGATGCCGTCGCCACCACCACGCTGGCGCGTCTGGTGCAACTTGGCTGGTCGGTGCATGTTGGACAGATGCTGCACGATGTGGATGAGCCGCAGGATTTGAAATTATTACCGGAAAGCTGGATGCTACATGTGGCCGCGTAGCGTAGCGTGTTTGTCGCTGTTTGCCGCCTCATTTGCCGCACAGGCGAATGAACCGGTTTGGCTGGGGCGTTTCAGGGTGCCGTCCGCTGACGTGCCCGCCCCCTGGAAAATCGTGCAGCTCGACAAAAAAGTGGCATCCACCCGTTATCGCATCACGCGTTGGGATGATGTGCTGGGCATTGAGGCTGTCGCAGAAAGTAGCATGACGTTGCTGGCGCGTCCGGTCGAAATCGACCTGGATCGCACCCCGGTGCTGTGCTGGCGTTGGCGTGTAGATGCGCCGCTGGCCAAGGCGGACATGGCGACCAAGGCTGGAGATGACTACGCCGCGCGGGTGTATGTGTCCTTTGCCCTACCCCCGGCGGAAATCGGCTGGGTGTTGCGCGGCAAGCTGGCGCTGGCGCGCAGTATCTATGGCGATGCGGTGCCCGATGCGGCGCTCAACTATGTGTGGGACAACCGCTATCCGGTCGGCACACGCAAGCCGAATGCCTACACCGACCGCACGCGCATGATCGTGGCGGAATCCGGTGCGGCCAATGCCGGGAAATGGGTGGTTGCACGCCAAGATGTGCAGCAGGATGTCATCACGGAATTCGGCTCAGAGCAGGCACGCATGGTTCAATTGTCGGTCGCATCCGACACTGACAACACCGGCGAGAGTGCCCGTGCCGGATTTGCAGATTTTCATTTTGTGGAGAGAAACACCGCGTGTTTTGCCAACTAAAGTGTAAACAATGCCAGCTTCGTGCGGCGGATGGAGAATTCTACAAGCGAGAACCTGAACACGATTCCTCCCTGAAATTCGTTGTTTCAGAAGCGCCGATACAGCCAGTGTTTCTCATAGAATATTTTGCCCATGTGCCAGAAGCGATTTGGCCCACGCATCTCCACTTGCGGCGTTGGCTCGGCATAGAAGTTACCCTTGCCGATACCGGCG
>Ga0210009_1001699_pt1 | contig 17806 bp, 12 predicted proteins | sample CryGeyCG2114_065_FD_185457 | JGI IMG/M metagenome (GOLD analysis project Ga0210009, IMG submission 185457) | Groundwater microbial communities from aquifer - Crystal Geyser CG12_big_fil_rev_8/21/14_0.65 (SPAdes) (version 2) | ecosystem: Environmental > Aquatic > Deep subsurface > Groundwater ... | reverse complement strand
TAATCCCGTCTAAAACATCTATCCCGTTTTTCCAGAATAAATTATAATCCACGACTAAACCGGGGGTTGCATAGATTCCGTACTTCTTGCCATAGGCGATAATGTTGTTCTTAAAAGAGGTTTTCTTGCTATGCAAGTAAGCAACATTTATCCCCCCCATCCACTTGGTGTTGTTCTGAATAAAAACGTTATTCTCTATAATCGCGGTATCACAATTTGTTGTTCCCTTATAGTTATAATCATCAAAATTAGCTAACAAATTATTTTTAACCTCAATAACCTTACTAATGTAAAGATCAATCCCGCTAAAATTTGAACCTTCTTCTGAAGGTGGGATACAGCTAATTATTAAATTATCGTAAATATAATGAAGCCCGCCGCCACCATTATCAATTCCTTTTCCATCCCTTTTGTTATTTAGTATTACATTATTTGCGATATAGAAGGTATCAGTATTATAAGCGCTTGAAGTATAAATGCAGTAATTAAGATTATAAAACAAACAGTTTTGTATTGTAGCTCCATTCACATGCGCACCAATTCCGCCGTAAGCATTTTCAACCCAAAGATTTTTGCAGCTTAAATGGTCGTTGTAAGCTCCTATTATGCCCGTCAAAGGCTCATAAGCTTTTCCAATAATGTGAAAGTTTTCAATGGTAAAAACCTTATTGGGTACGATAGTAACCATTGCTAACCCTCTTCCGTCAATAATGCAGCTATCTATACCGCTGCCAAGCAAAGTTATTGCCGGGCTAATTATCAGGCTTTCTCTATACGTACCGTTTGCAACAATAACCGTATCACCGTCATTACAAATATTAATACACTTTTGTATGCTGTCGCTTGCAGTTTCCCAACTTGTGTATGGCGGTGTACTGTTGCCGGTCTTGCTTACAAACCGTACTTGGGCAAATGTTAGAACAGTAAATAATAGTAACGAGGTAAAGAGTAATGTTGTTTTCATAATAATAGAAGGAAACTTAAGGTAAGTATATTTTGGTGTAACTGTTTTGTTTGTTCGGGGGAAGAAGAATCACTCATATAACCGCTCCGTAAAGTTATTTGTTTTTCTTTGTTGCAAAATTGAATATAATAATAGAGAAAGGCAAGTGGGAAATGAATTTTATTTGTGAACGGTTTACTACTCTGCTACTTTTTACTATCTGCAAAATATACCATGTGCATTAACATTTCCAAATTCCCCTTTCTTTTTACCGATAATTTTAGTAAGATTTCAGCGTAAAAAATTTCTGCTCTGTAAAACTGATATTAAGGAATGATTATGAAGTTTATTCTTGGTTTACTTGCGCTCTTAACCTTTTCATTAAAAGCGCAGGAGTTACAGGCAACGGTCACCGTTCAGTATGAAAATCTCCCCGTTATTAACAAAGAAAGCCTTGTGAATTTTGCACAGACGGTTCAAGACTACTTAAACAGCAACAGATTTTCCGGGGCAACATGGAACAATCCAAAGATTAAATGCACGTTCACAATATTTTTCTTATCAGCGGCAGATGAAACTTCTTACTCAGCGCAAGTTTTTGTCGGCAGTCAAAGACCGGTTTACAATTCCACAAAAAATTCCCCGATGTTGACGATTCTTGATAACAATTGGAGCTTCAATTATGAAAAAAATCAGGCGCTCTATTTTAACCCGCTGGTAAACAATTCGATCACAAGTTTTTTAGATTATTATGCTTTCCTCATCTTAGGTATGGATAACGACTCGTGGGAACAAATGAGCGGGACGCCTTTTTTTTCCAAGGCTCTTGATATTGTGTATATCTCTTTGAGCAGTAAAAATAGTAAGGGGTGGGACAAAAGTTCCGGCACTTACAACCGGCGCGATGTTGTTGAAGATATTTTAAATGAACGCTACAGACCATTCCGCGAAGCTATTTCCGAATATCATTACGGGATTGATCTTTTTGAAGTGAATAAAAACAATGGGCAGAAAAAGATTGTTTCTCTTATAAATGTTTTGCAGGCTTTGAAATCAAAAATTGATTTACGGAGCATTTTTATAAAAGTATTTTTTGATGCGAAGTATCAAGAGATCATAGAATACTTAAAAGATTTTCCCGATACATCTATTTTCAAAACATTAAAAGAAATTGATCCGCCGCATGCCGGGAAGTACGACGAAATAATTTATCAGTGAAGCAATTCAACAGAAAGGATTTCGTCGTTTTGTTCAGTCTGTAAAACGGTTTCCATTCCTTCAACAACATTTCCGAAGACAGTATATCTCCCGTTCAGATGCGGGTGAAACGCCTGCATCACAAACCACTGCGAGCTTTCAGTATCTTTTCCGCTGCTTGCCATCCCCACAATTCCTGATTGAAATTGATAAGGAGAAAATTCAGAAACGATCGGTAGATCAGAACCGCCCCAGCCTGTGTTCTCCGGGTCTCCTCCTTGAATAACAAATGCGGGAACAACGCGATGGAATTTCAATCCGTTAAAAAAGTTTTTTTCCGCAAGGAAACAAAAGTTGCCGACTGAAATCGGTGCGGCATCAGGCAGAAATTCAATTGTGAAATTGCCTTTTGAACTTTTTACGATTGCTCCTTCATATTTGAAGGCATGTGCCCAAAGTTGTGCAAAGTATTTTCCGTTATTTTGATCCGGTGTTTTAAGCCCAAGTTTACCCGAAGCAAACTTGTTAATCGAATAAATTTTTGAAGAACGTAATACCGTGCAGAATTTTTTGGCTGCTTTTTTATCGTGCTTCTCTAAAACGTTATAATAACTCTCGAGACTTCCGGTAAAATTCAGATTGTTTTTATTTCTCTGTGCATCGCCTAAAATAATTTTCACCAGTTTATTTTTGTTTAGAGAAATAAATTCACCTGAAAGTTCTTCGATCAGGGAAGTTGAGAGTGAAATGTTTTTTTCGGCGAGAACCTTAAAAGCGAAATCATGAAACGACTTTTTATCGCTAAAATTTTTTTGATGTTTTAATAGCGAAGAAAGAATAAAAAGTTTGTTCTCTTTCTTTTCACTAAAATATTGACGGGTTAGATAATCATAAATATCTACCGGAAGAAATGTCAACTCTCCGCAGCTTTGAGAGATAAAGGTTTTCTCAACAAATGGTTCATAATCCTTTATGAAATTTGTGTCGAGTGTCTGTAATTGCTTTATGAAGGTGATAAAAAGTTCGCCGCGGGTCATTTTGCTAAGATTTTTATTCTTTAGCTGGTTGCGTACAAAGCGCATCACCACATCTTTTTGTTTTCCGTTTAACGGCATTTCGCGGAATGAGCTTGCCATTTGCCTGGAAACATTCTGATTTTTATCCAGGAGCAATTGAAAGAGAAAATCATAATTGGTTAGCGCTGTAAAAGAAAAGTAGATTCCGGTTCGGGCGGTTTCGATGCGAATAATAGGGTCCGGGTTGACGCTTAGCTTGTAGAGCAGTTCAATATTGTTCGGGAAAAACTTTGCTTTGCGGAAAATTCCAAGTGCGTATTGGACGATAAACTGCGAAGTGGTTTCTTTTTTAACCTCGGTTTGAATAATTTTTTCAACCGTCGAAAGAATCAGAGAATCAACTGTCCCCATTCGATAGAGGGTGAAAAGCGTTTCTTCAATTCCCTCATGCTCTTTCATCAGAATTTCATTTAGAAACGAAATACTTCCCGGATTGAAAATCTTTCGAAGAGAAAAATTGTAAACAGCAAATGCAAATCCGCAACTGCTTAAAATTCGCTTCTGTTCGGCAAAAGCAAGAAGTTTGTGTAAGTCGTTTTCACTTCCCGTCTTGCCAATTGTCTCAAGAAGTGATTTATGAATTTCCTTATCCGGATAGTTCTCAAACATCCGCCAAAGATACTGTGTTGATCCGTGGTGTTCGCCAAGCTGACCAAGTGTAAAACAAATTGTTTCGTAATATTTTTGAAAATCTACTGAACAGATTTGAGGAATGAATGAGGAATCTTCCGAATGACTTACAGAAAGGAGAGCAGCCGTTATTTTTCTTTCATCATTTGAATTGATATAAGATGAAATAATTTTTTTATTGAACGTTCTTGTGAAGGTTGTTTTTACAAGGGCTTCATCACTTCGGTCGTATTGGCAAAAAGATGAAGCCGTATAAAAGAGAAAGAGGGAAAAGAAGAGGATTCTAAATTGCAATCTCATAGACTCTATATTTTTTGTAAACCTCGCCTTGCATTACTTCTGCACCGCGGTTCATCATTTCGTTATCTTCAAGAATCCAGCTTGCTTCGCCTAAGTCAATTCCGATAGCATGCGCTCGATGCAGACATTCCATATAGAACACAGCATCCAAACCCCGTTTTTGATATTCGGGAATAATACCGAGCGTGATTACTCTCGCCCATGTAATTTCCTTTTTCTTCGTCTTCAGCTTGATAAAATTGAAAGGGAAGAGGCGTCCGTTCATCTCTTTAAATATCTGGTTATAATCGAGCATACAAAGGGCGAAACCGATTACTTCACCTTTGATCTCGCCAAACAAAACGAGAGAAGGTTCTACTAAGGGTTTTAAATCTTTTGCCATTGCGTCAATTTCATCGTCGGTCATGGGAATAAATCCCCAATTTGGCGCCCAAGCTTTGTTGTAAACTAATTTTACTTTTTCCAATTCCGAATTGAAATTTTTCATATCGAGGGAAGTAATCTTTATCCCGGATCTTTTTCTAGCTATCTCGGCTACACGGACAAGTTTTTCTGAAGAAATGACTTTTTTGTTTTCCAGTTTATAAGCTAAGAGGTCTTTTGCTTTGTAGAATCCGTAGTTATCGCAAAGGTTTAAGTAATATTTCGGATTGTGTGTCATCAATAATCTTGGTGAATCGTCAAAGCCTTCAATCAACATCCCGTATTCATCATTCGAGGAAGGATTAGCCGGACCCCGCATGTGTGTTAAGCCGCGCTTTCCAAGCCACTCTTTTACTGTATCAAATAAAGCGTTTGCAACTGCTTGATCATTAATTGATTCGAAGAACCCGAAGAATCCGATATTTTCGTTGTGGTATTTATTGTGCAAATCATTTTTAATCGCTGCAATTCGTCCGACAATTTTTCCTTCTCTCTTTGCAAGGAAAAAATCAGCTTCCGCGTGTTTGAAAAATGGATTCTTTTCTCTATTTAAAACCTTTTTTCTATCCATAATTAACGGCGGAACCCAGTAGGGATCATTTTTATAAAACTGCCATTGGCATTTTATAAAAGCCATTAATTCTGATTTTGTTTGCACCAATGAAATATCAACAAAAGAACTCATGCTAACTCCAATATTTTTTTATCTATGGTCAAGAGTAAATTGAAGCGGAGAATTTCTACTACCAACAAACCACCAACCACAATCTATTTTTAAATCAATCCGAATTCTTTACCAACTTTCTTAAAAGTTTCAATTATAAAATCAAGATGCTCGTCTTCATGGGTTGACATATAGCTTGTTCTCATCATTTGTCTTCCTTGCGGAACGCCGGGAGAAATAAAAACATTTACGAAAACACCGGCTTCAAACAGGGCTTTCCACACGACAAAAGCCACATCATCAGAGCCAACTATTACAGGAACGATAGCGGTTCTGCCCGGTTCAACTTTAAAGCCGGCATCAAGTAATGCAGTTCTGACTTTTGCGGCGTTCTTTACAACCTTTGTAACTCTTTCAGGTTCTCTTTCGAGTACATTCAATGCGGCTAAAGCAGAGGCTGCCGATGCAGGTGTAGGTGAGGCTGAAAAAATTAATGCGGCAGCGTTATGCTTTAAAAAGTTGATAACTCTTTCAGACCCGGCAACAAAACCTCCGAGCGATGCAAAAGTTTTGCTAAAGGTTCCCATGGTCAAGTCAATTTCTTTGCCAAGATCAAATTCGCTAGCGGTTCCTCTTCCACCTTTGCCGATAACTCCGACGGCATGTGCATCATCAATTAAGATTCTTGCGCCGTATTTTTTAGCGATTCTATTTAATTCGGGCAGGTCAACAATTTCACCGCCGGTTGAAAAAACACCGTCGCTTACAACAAGTTTGCCTGCGGATTCCGGAAGTTTAGATATGACTCTTTCTAAATCAGCCATATCGTTGTGTTTATACCGGACAACATTAGCCGTTACACCTTTCGCCATCAGGTTTCCGGCGACAATACAAGCGTGATTGTCCCTATCAGAAACAACGTACTCGCCGCGGTTTACTAAGGTAGGGATAATTCCTTGTGCGGTTTGATAACCGGTAGAAAATAATAAAACGGCTTCAACTTCAAGGAATTTTGCTAATCTTTCTTCTAATTCTATATGAAGATCAAGCGTTCCGGTTAAATAGCGGGAACCCGAACAACCCGTTCCATATTTTTCAATAGCTTTTACCGCGGCTTCTTTTACTTCAGGGTGAGAGGTCAACCCCAAATAATTATTAGAGCCTGCCATAACAATTTTTCTTCCTTCAATGTGAACAACAGGTCCTTCATTTGCTTCGATGGGTCTGAAATAAGGATATAAGCCAAGTTTCTTAACTTCATCAGCACGGGTAAATTCAATACATTTGTTAAAGAGATCCAAGAGATCCTCCGTAATAGGTTAATTCTTAAATAGTTTAGTTAAACGAACTTATTTTAGTTATTTTTCATTTAAAATCTATAATTAAATAGTTACAAAATCAAATTACGGAAAAAAAATGAAGGAAATTGCAGTTGTTACCGGCGGCAATGGTTTTGTGGGAAGCCATTTAGTAGATTATTTACTCGAACAGCATTTTGCGGTTCGCTGTATTACCCGTAAAAGCAGCGACCTGAAATGGTTGAAAGAGAAAGATGTAGAAATAATTAATTCGGGTTTATTCGATAAAGCAGGACTGCGGAAAGCATTTTCTGGAGCTTCTTACCTTTATCATGTGGCGGGCGTTGTAAAATCGAAAAAGCCGGAAGGTTATTTTAAAGGGAATGTGGAAACGACAAGAACTCTTTTAGAAACCGCGGTTGAGTTTAAGAATTCATTTAAAAAGATTTTGATCGTAAGCAGTCAAACAGCCGGAGGTCCCTCACACGATGGCGAACCGGTTACAGAGGCGATGGAACCGCAGCCGATTACCACTTACGGAAGAAGTAAACTTGAAGAAGAAAAAGTGGCGAGTGAATATTTTAATGAATTGCCGATAACTATTTGCCGCGCTCCTGCCGTTTACGGAGAACGTGACACCGAAATTTTGATCTTCTTTAAAACTTATTACACAGGAATCTTTACTACGATCGGGTTGGACATGAAGCGTATTAATTTAATTCATGTTAAAGATTTGGTACGCGGATTTTATCTTGCCGCTCTTTCAGAAAGAGCAAAAGGGGAAATCTATTTTATTACTTCGGAAAAAATTTATACCTGGGATGAAATAGGAAAGGTGACGGAAAAAGCATTAAACCGGCATGCGCTCCATATTATTGTTCCTCATTTTTTAGTGTACGGAATAGCGGCGATAGCACAATTCTTTTCCATCTTCGCAAGCAAAGCAGCAACACTTAATTTAGAAAAAGCGCGGGACATTACTCAAAAAGATTGGATATGTTCTTACCAAAAGGCTTTAAATCATTTTGGATACGAGCAGGAAATTTCTCTTGAAGAAGGAATTAAACGAACCGTTACCTGGTATAGAGAGATGAAGTGGATTGGGAAGTAGAAAGTAAAAAGTAGAAAGTAGAAAGTAAAAAGTAGAAAGTAAAAAGATGGAGGAATGGAATGTTTAAATAATGGGAGAATTGGTCAGTTCCATTGCTGCAAAAATCCACGTGTCGCGTAAAGTAACTAATTAAGTCATGTTACGTATAAAATTCTAAATCTTGCTCGTAATCTTGATCTTGCTCGGATTTCAATTCGATTAAGAGCAAGAGCGTGACTAAAGGTAATTAAATAGGAGAATTGTAATGATAGATTTTAAAAATGCAAAGTTTTTGAAGTTGAAACCAATTAAAGTTGAAGAGATTATTTAACAATGACCAAAATATTACTTGATGACGAATCCTGTCTTTGCTGCATTTAATACTGTTCGGTATCAACTCGTTTTTACTGATAAAACAATAATAGGGGCGAATGTCATCAATTAACCGGTATGAAAACTGATTTTCCATAAATTTCATACAGACGAATACAAACATTCTCTGTCGAAACTCCGGTTCATTGATCTTGACTGTGTATTTGAAATTTTTGAAGTTCAAGAGGAGGAATTCATTTTAACATCATAAGCGGGTTTGATCTTGCCGCTTTCAGTAAGTTGATTAGAAAATATATTTTTTTAGGACATTAACATTAAAGCAAGTGTAATATTTGGAAGAATATTAACAAACTAAATAAAGCAATAGAATGACTGAATGAAGAGGAATGGATGCATGCTGTTCATGCAATCATGCAGACAATCAATTTTAAGCCGACTTGGTCATCTAAGAATGGTATGGATCGTTGTAAATTAGATCAGGTTTAATTAATTTAAACACAGAATTATTAAAGCATGTATTTTATAGTATTGGCTGTAAGTTTTTGTTTTTTATGTAAAGATATTTTTTATGTTTTTTACCCTTATACTTTCAATTTTTTACTCACGACTTGCTGCGCTGGGATATAAATGAAAAACCCCCAAAATTCCTTGTATATCATCTTTAAAAATAATTTTATGATTTAAATGAAATACTTCTCTCTTTTTATTTTAATCTCCATTTTTTTTACTTCCTGCAAAAGCAAATTCCCTGAAAAAGAATTTATTGGCAATCGTTCTGAAACGTTAGTCAATCAAGATAGCTTAACAATAGATTTCCCGAAACATTACAAAGGAAAAATTTTACTAGTGAGTTTTATTTTTACAAATTGCCCGGATATTTGTCCGCTTACAACACATAATCTTCAACTAATCCAGCAAAAAGTAAAAGAAAATAAAATTAAGAATATTGCTTTTGCAGCAATATCTTTTGATCCCGAACGCGATACTCCCACGGTTTTGAAAAACTTTGCAGAAGTTAGGAATCTTAATTTAGTAAACTACAATTTGTTTACCGGTAAAAGAGAAGCGATAAAATCATTAATGGAAACATTCCACATTGTTGCTATTGCAAACGATACAACGTTTACCGACGATAAACAACCGGTTTATTTCTATACTCACACAGACCGTATCACTTTAGTTGATCGGGATCAGAACATACGCAAAAGTTATCGGGGAAGCGAAATCAATTTGGAAGAAATTATCAACGATATAAAAAACGGTGTACTTTAACACTAAAATTTGTCTAATATTTGGCGGAATATTAATGAGACAAATAAAGTGATAGAATGACTGAATGCAGATGAATGGATGAATGTTTTTCATTCAATCATGAAAACATTCAATCACTCAACTAAAATTAGGTAGTATTTGTTTAAGGTGATTTCCGGTTTACCCAGCTTATTGCGGGGTTTTTCCGGGTTAGGAGATTAATATGTTTTATTTTTTGTCAATTTTATTTTTCTTTTTTCAAACAAACGGAAAAATTAGCGTAGAAAATCAATGGATACGCAACGCCGGGAAGGGAATGAATACGGCATTCTTTGCTGAGGTGAAAAATAATTCAAGTAAAACGGATACGTTATATAAAGTGGCTTCTCCTTTAGCGAGACTCGTGCAAGTACATGAAACGTTTGAAGAGAACGGAATGATGGGAATGCGCGAAGCCGGTAAGTTGGAAATTAAACACGACGAAACTTTACAACTAAAACCCCGTTCTTTTCATGTGATGCTTATCGGTTTGAAAAAGGATTTAAAGGAGGGTCAAATAGGTGAAGTTACTTTATTCTTCAAACATGCCGGCGCCATCAAAGTAAAAGCAAAAGTAAAAAATATGATTAGGTAGAAAAATTCATCTTAAAGTTGTAAAGAAATTGCATGACAAAATATTCGATAGGATGAATGAATAGGTGAATGATATAGTGATTAAATGAAAATCATTCAATCACAATATGTCCCGATAGATATCGCATAGGCGTCAACTTAAGAAACAGAGAAAAAAACCGTTCTACGCAAATATTATTATAAAATCGTCCATATATTAGGAAATAGAGCACTCCTAACGGAGTGCAATTCTCTTTTGTTTTATCTTTCTACCAATATTTAGCTCCTCTGGAGCTATTTAAACGACGTGAAAAAAAATTTCTAACTCCGTTAGGAGTTATCTCTTGGTAGAAATGAACACCCCCAAAATAACGAACTCCGTAGGAGTTCAATATGAAATACAAGTAAATGTTACCTACATTCAATCGCTGTAATACATTTATTTACAACCAATTACAGCAACAATAAATAAAATTAAGTTGACGCCTATGCGATAGATATAGGGATAAATCATTCAATCATGTATTCACGCATTCATGTTTTCCGGGATTAAATTTTAATACTAATCCATCAACAATTTTTATTTATGTAACGTGAGTTACTGTTTATTCTCAACTTTTTCTTGTAACGCTTTCTGAACTGCTTCGGGAACAAACTCACTTACATCAGCTTTGAATTTTGCTAAACCACGGATGATGGTTGAGTTCAAATAGGTATATTTTTCATTCGGCATAAGAAAAACAGTGGTAATGTCATCGGCAAGTTTTCTGTTCATCAGCGCCATCTGAAATTCAAATTCAAAATCAGAAACAGCGCGTAATCCACGAATGATTGCAACAGCATTTACCAGGTGAGCATGTTCAACAATTAATCCATTGAACGAATCAATTTTCACGGTAGGAAAATTTATTAAGCTTTCTTCTAAAAGAAATAATCTTTCAGGGACGGTGAACATCGGGTCTTTTGAAGGATTGACTGCGACGGTAACGATCACCTCGTCAAATAACTCGCATGCTCGCTGCACAATATCAATATGTCCATTAGTAATGGGATCAAAGGTTCCGGGGTACACAGCAATTCTTTTCATCAGGACACTCCAAAAGTTTTTAAGTAACTTGATAAATCTTTTCATTAAATATAAGTAAGTGAAAATAAATTTTCTTAATTCCTTTTTATTAATTAAGTTTATTGTCATTAAGACAAAAAACAAAGGGTATCTATGAAAAATAAAATCGGTTTGTTTGGCGGTCCTCTGGTTTTCGCTTTGTTCCTCTTCATTTTTGATTTTGATAAAACAAATCCGATGATATCCAAAATGGCTGCAGTGGCTGCATTGATGGCTATCTGGTGGGTTACTGAAGCTATACCACTCGCCGCCACCTCACTTCTCCCTCTCTTTCTGTTCCCGATATTAGGAATTTTAAACGGTGAACAAATTGCGAACACCTATATCAACTCGACAATATTTTTATTCTTGGGTGGATTTCTTATAGCGCTCGCGATGGAAAAATGGAATTTTCATAAACGTATTGCCCTCCTGATCATCTCTATTGTCGGTACCAGCCCAGAAAAAATTATTTTAGGATTTCTTTTAGCTTCTGCATTCATCTCTATGTGGATTTCTAATACGGCAACAGCAGTAATGATGCTTCCGATTGGTCTTGCAATCATTAGCCAACTTGAAGAAAAATTTCCGGAAGAGGTTACTCATTCTTTTTCTGTTGCAGTGTTGCTAAGCATAGCGTATGGAGCCTCGATTGGGGGGATCGCCACATTAATTGGTACTCCGCCAAATTTATCCATGTCCCGGATACTCCATATAATTTTCCCGAAAGCCCCTGAGCTCGGTTTTGGCGCCTGGATGCAATTAGCTTTTCCCGTAGCGATCTTCCTTTTAACGGTATGTTATTTCCTGCTTGTTAAAGTGTTTTTTAAGATTCACAAAGATTTGAGCGCTGATATCCAAATGATTAAGATAGAAAGAGGGAGGCTGGGCAGGGTCAGCTCTGAAGAAATATTTGTCGGGATCGTTTTTTCTGGTACTGCTTTGCTATGGATTTTTAGAAGCGATCTTGTGCTTGGATTTGTAACTATTCCCGGCTGGTCAAATATTTTTTCTCATCCAGAATATTTTAACGACGGTGTGGTGGCAATTGCAATGGCGTCGCTTCTTTTTCTCATACCGTCAAAAAATAATGCAGCTACTTTTTTACTTGACAAAGAAATCTTTGGAAAAATTCCTTGGGGGATTATCTTATTATTTGGAGGTGGTTTCGCGCTTGCAAAAGGATTTGTAGCAACCGGACTTTCAGAAAGTATTGGGAAATCGCTCACGTCATTTGGATCTCTTTCACCAGTACTAATAATAGTTGTAATTGCAGTTGTGGTTCAAGCTCTAACCGAGTTAACATCCAACACCGCCACGACGGAAATGGTATTGCCAATAACAGCATCAATGGCGGTTGCAATGCACGTACATCCTCTTTTTTTTATGATTCCGGTAACCATCTCTGCTTCACTTGCTTTTATGCTTCCCGTTGCAACCCCGCCGAATGCAGTAATTTTTGGAAGCCAGCGGTTGAAGATAAGTGAAATGGCGAAAGTTGGAGCCTGTATAAATTTGGTGAGTATTCCGGTATTGCTCTTAGCAGTCTATTTTTTGGGAAGAATTATTTTTAACATTGATTTATCGGTTTTCCCCGATTGGGCAGTCCCCCCTGTAAAGTGATAAATACAAATTTCTTTTAAATATTGAATTTGAAATTTAACATATCAGAAAAAATTCGTAAATTTCGGCTGGAATTTAATTATAATTATGGATACCGAGGAATTTGCCTTAGAATATTTAGAAAACCAGTGAAATATTCTTTTTTAATTTGACTATTTAATTGATAAGCCTAACTATGTGTAACCGTGAGAGCATTCAAATCTCAAAGTGCAACTGTTGAATTGGTTTTTCTTTCATTGCATCTTAAGTCTTGTGCTAAAAAACTAAAATTTTATTTCGAATAATTCTTAAGAAAGTTTTTCGAAAATTCCCCCATAAAATCTAAGATATTACATTAACTTGAAAAAATTTAGTAGATAAACTCGAAGAAAAGACTTCGTTATTAAGGCAACAAAATAATTTATCTTCTCTGAAGCTAAAATTAAAAATGAGGAACATTATGGCTCCAATTAAAATAAAAAGAATAGGAATATTAACGGGTGGCGGTGATTGCCCCGGTCTAAATGCCGTAATCCGCGGTGTTACAAAACCTGCTATTGAACAGGGAATGTCGGTACTTGGAATTATTGACGGTTTTGAGGGTTTAGTTGAAGGAAAATCAAAGGAATTATATAACAAAGATGTTTCAGGTATTTTAGCAATGGGCGGTACAATTTTAGGCGCTTCCAATAAGGGTGATCCTTTCCATTATCCTCTTGATCAAAATGGAAGAATTGAGATTGTTGATCGAAGTGAACAAGCGGTAAAAAATTATAAACGCTGGAAATTAGATTGTTTGATCGGAATTGGCGGAGACGGTACTATGCATATTCTGAACAAACTGGCTGCTATGGGAATGAATTGTGTTGGAGTTCCCAAAACAATTGATAATGACCTTGATGCTACCGATGTTACTTTTGGGCATGATTCCGCTATCTTTGTTGTTTCTGCAGCGCTTGATAGACTGCATACTACCGCCTCATCACATCATAGAGTTATTGTAGTTGAAGTTATGGGAAGATATGCAGGATGGATAGCTTTGCACGGAGGTTTAGCCGGCGGCGCAGATATTATCCTTATTCCTGAAATTCCATTTGACTGGGAAAAAGTTTATGAAAAAATCAGGCAAAGAGAAATGCAAGGGAAGAGATTTAGCCTCGTTTGTGTCTCCGAAGGGGCAAAACCACTCGGTGGTGAAATTGTTCTTAAAGGTCATGACATTAAAAGAACTGATCCGAAACAACTTGGCGGAATTGCAGAAATTGTCGCGAAAAATATTGAAGAAAATACCGGTCGTGAAACAAGAGTTACCGTTTTAGGGCACGTACAAAGAGGTGGGTCTCCAACTCCGTATGATAGAATTCTCTCAACAAAATTCGGCGCTTTTGCAATTGATTTAGTTGCGCGGGGAAAATTCGGCAGAATGGTTTCCCTTAGAGGGAATGAAGTGAAAAATGTGAAGATAATTGATGCCATTTCGAAACAAAAATTAGTTCAACCGAAGACTCAGGCTTTAGTTACGGCACGTGCAGTGGGAATATCTTTCGGAGATTAAAGAAAACAATTGATTTTTATTTCTCTCACAGCTATATTTGTACGGCTGATTTAAATGTTCTTATAATAATGGGGTCATAGCTCAGTTGGTTAGAGCGCCTGCCTGTCACGCAGGAGGTCGCGAGTTCGAGCCTCGTTGACCCCGCCACTTAAAACCCTTATAAGGTAATAACTTATAAGGGTTTTGTGTTTTAAATAAATCTCATTTATTGCTGACTGTACCCCACGGCTGTACCCCAAACTGCAAAAGATTTGCCAAATGCTAATAGAAAAGCATTTCTACTATTTTTAAGAAAATATTCTAAGCCGTGAATTTGATAGTAAAATTAAGAGCAATTGCGAGAGGGTTAAAGCAGATTATCGAAATGATTAAATCATATTTTTCTAAAAGAAGGCGAAGCTTTCTTTACAAATATTCAAAATTGCCATTTCACATTTGGTAATATAATTTCAAAAACTATAAAAGTTGCCGGAATCTTTCTGCGCAAAAGAATAACTCATCTCACGAACTTTATTTATCTCCCCGTCTTTCGGCTCAACAATTTTATTCAGATGTGAAAATAATGATGGGAGGAAGGTATAAGGCTTAAGTTGGAAAGTTTCGGCTTTGGAACTCAGCGACAATAAGCCAATAATTCTTTGTGCATTTGAAAACCAGAGAAGTTAGAAAACTCATTCAAGAATTGCGAAACCACTTTTTAGGTTGAGAGTTGGGAAAGTGGAAAGTTAAAAGTAACAAGTAACAAGTAGAAAGTAACAAGTAACAAGTAGAAAGTAACAAGTAACAAGTAGAAAGTAGAAAGTAAAAAGTAGAAAGGAAGGTGGAAAGCAGTAAGCAGAAAACAAGGGGAAAACAAAGTTGGATTGTGATAGATAAATTTTAAGTTTATAATGTTTTTTTTATATTGAACATCGAAATATTAATAGTTTTGTAACGGGGTTATGGTTACTCGTGCAACCCTAAACTTTCTTAATAAAATTTTAATGTAAATCACAACGAGGTTTCGCCAGTTTTATTTACATTTACGCATCCATTATTTTTAGTCATGTAACTGACGTGGCGAAGCTGTGGGAAAAGGATTGATGATTGAAGGATTGATGATTGAAGGATTGAAGTTTTAATCGTCAATATAGAATCAAAAAGGGATTGATGGTTTTTCTACAACATGTCCCGTGTGATCTGTTTTTATAGCTCATGGTGTATTCAATCGAAAATAATAAATCAAAAATCCGAAGTGATCTGAGACGGTTGATACAAATTCTGAAAGAATACTTGGATCGCAACGACATTACTCGACCGGACTTTTTTAGAATGAGTTCATTACTAAATTGTAATTAGCATGCTTAAAACTTATTTCCCAAGTTATACTGATGTACCCTCTAACGTAAATATTATAATAGAACATACCTTACGTTATGCAGATGTTGATGAAATGAAAGAATTGATTTCAAAATATGGGATTCAGAATTGCAAAACAGTTTGGATGAAATATCTTGTTCCTGATTTACGAATCATCAAATTAAATCATTTTCTTGCTAAATTTATTTTTGGATTAAGCGAAGAAGATTTATCCCAACTTTTTAAACTTCCTATTAAAAATAGAATAGACCGAATACCTAATGTCTCTAACAAGTAATTCTTTAGCATTATATAAAGAAATAGCTTCATTCGATTATTTAGACAATTTTACATTTGTAGGCGGCAGTGCAATTGCTTTTTATCTTCATCATCGCTTATCTGAAGATTTAGATTTTTTTACATGGATGGATAAATTACCCTATGAAACATCTAACTTCATAAATAAACTTGATAAAAATCATAAAGTTGTAATTGCTAATTCGTCTGACATGTTTATGGACATTTTTGTAGATAATGTAAAGTTAACTTTATTTGCAAATAATTGGAATGCTTTAAAAAGTGAAAGAGAAAAAATTGACGGAAATATTTATATAGCTAAACTTGAATTATTAAGCGCTATGAAAATTAATGCTCTATCCCTTCGTGCTAAATATAGAGATTACTATGATCTTTTTGTGATTAATAAAGATAGATACGATATAAATGATCTGCTTCGATACGCATTAAAATATATTCCCGGAATGACTAAAAAAGTTTTCGGTATGCAGTTAACATACATTGCAGATATTGAAGATGAAAATATTCAGCATCTCTCTCCAAAAATAAATGTTTCATTGAAAGAGATTCAAATGCATTTCGTCACCGAGATAAAGAAAATTATTTAAACGCTAAGACTAACGAAAAATGAATAAGTCACCTTACGCGATCATATTGCAATTGTCATTCTGATCAGCCAGAGGCGGAGGAGTCGCAGAGGACGCGGAATAAGCGGAAGAAAATGGGACTGTGAGGATTTGGGGTTGTAGGATTGAAGGATTGATGCATGCTGAGTGACGAGGGGCAAGTGGGAAGGGACGGGTGACAAGGGGAAAGGGACGGGTGACAAGGGGAAAGGAGAAAATCAGTAGGGAATAGGGAATAGGCAGTAGGCAGGATTGATGATTGATGATTGATGATTGAAGGTTTGATGTATAAAGGTTGATGGTTGATTGAAAACCACAAAAGGACGGAAGGGAAGCGAAAGATTCCGCCAGAGGCAGACAGGTACAAAATAATATGATTGGAAGATTACTAACCCCGGAGGGGTTGTATGTTTGTAGATAAATGATGTCCCTCGAAAAAACCAAAACCCCGTAGGGGTGATATATTGCAGGATTGATGATTGAAGGTTTGATGTATAAAGGTTGATGGTTGATTGAAAACAAAAAAAGGACTGAAGGTGATTACAAAATCCCGTTAAATCCCATAAAATTAAAAAACAAATTTTACGGGACCACCGCAAAGCGGGGCAGGCAGGTTGAAGGATCGCCCCTCGACTTCGCTCGGGAAGGTAACGAGTGACCACGCCTGAGGCGGGTGAACGAGTAACGAGAGATGAGGGAACTTAGTAAATGGTCATTAGTCTTTTTTAAAGGAATTTGTTTGAGTTTTGAAAAGAAAATATTATGTACCGGCGACAGATTTATTTAATGGATTAATTACTCCGATAAATTCACCAAACATGAGGATTTATAATTCAACATTGATGTTCACTGTAGAATGAATAATAACTAAAGACCTACTTAGTACCTTTGCACTTAACTTCGTGTACTATTTGGCAGAATATTAATAAGAGAGATAAAGCGAAAGAATGACTGAATGAGAATGGATGGATGAATGTTTTTCATTCAATCATAGCGCGGCGAAGCCGTCAACCAATACTTTTTTGATCTCAGAACAAGGATTAACGATTTTTGATTTTAGAAGTCAAACAAATCAAAAATCGCTATTTGTTAATCCCCGTCTGTGCCGGGCAGGCTTGTTCGTAAATCGTGTCAAAAAAAACAACAATTTAATTGAGGATACTATTCAATCATTCATCTCTGTCAATTTGGTTCTGGCTTGTCCAGGTTAGAACTAACAACTATATATTGACTTTATTCTTATGCGCATTTATACTATTTTTGTCTGTGAATCAATTATGAGGTTTTGAGATGTATACTACCATAGCGCGGCAAGCCGAAAGTTCAAAGTGGAAAGTATAAAGTATAAAGTATGCCAAGGCTTACCATGGTTAGAAGTAAAAAAACATCAAAAATATTCCGCCTGAGGCATGCATGTTTTTAATTTATTCCCTTTTTATTCATCATTCACCTATGCTCCATACCAT
>Ga0210009_1001698_pt1 | contig 17808 bp, 12 predicted proteins | sample CryGeyCG2114_065_FD_185457 | JGI IMG/M metagenome (GOLD analysis project Ga0210009, IMG submission 185457) | Groundwater microbial communities from aquifer - Crystal Geyser CG12_big_fil_rev_8/21/14_0.65 (SPAdes) (version 2) | ecosystem: Environmental > Aquatic > Deep subsurface > Groundwater ... | reverse complement strand
CAATAAGAATTTTTTTGCGCTCTTGTGTTTTTTGCTCTTTTTTGAGCTTTTAGGTTCAAAAACTCAAAATTGAATATTGGATTTATAGCCCCCGAGAGCTAATTAGCAAAAACCGTTCTACGGAGCCTTCATTTTCGATATATTTAAATATATCCTCTGAATCCATACCTATTGTAAACGGCCATAGTGGCTTGGAAATACCCGAACCCATTCCGAACTCGGCAGTCAAGCAAGCCAACGTTTTGTGTGGTACTGATTTTTAATCGGAAAGCACGAGAAGCTGTTTACACCTTTTCTATATTTTTTGACGATTTTAGATGCTTTGCTAGTAGGAAATCCTTAAATTGCCCATAATCACCACCAAACAGTAGCACAAAAAGAAAAGTTTATATACCCTAAAAAAACCCTTATATGCATGAAACAGACCTATGCTGGCACTATTCTACCAACAACAAGATATGCGCCTCATGATGATAAATCAGGTAATCCACGGCCTTTGGTTATCAGCATGATCAATGCAAAAACAAAACCCTGCCATTGTATCGACTCTCCCCTTGAGAAGATTACCAACGCATTGTCGACTGTCGATTCTGATGTCCTGCTCGCGCCAGAATGGTTCTTTGTGAAAAATTCTAAAAACACCATGTATGACAAAAAAGAATATCATGGAATACTAGAAAAATTAGAGAAGATTTCACAAAAACATGACACATTATTGATTCCGGGTACTGTCGCATGGGCACATGGAGGATATCACATGAACACAGTCCCCATTGTCTATAAAGGACAAATACTTCATGAATGTAGCAAAAGAAATGATGGCGGGGACTCAGAATTCGCAGCCCGATATGATCTTGAATGGAAACCAGGCATTGCGACAAACGTATTTTCATGGCGAGATTTCTCTGTCGCTATACAGATATGCTTAGATCACATCAAAGACATGCCAGATTCTGAAGTAGATCTACAATTAGTCGTCTCAGCAGGGATGTCATTATACCAAAACAGGCTCAATAAACTAAGAGCAAACGGGATAGCTGCATGCTGCGATGGAATGAAAGGCTTAAATGAGATCAAACAAACAAAAACAACCTGCGACCCAATAGATATTCCGACAATAGATATCCCACCGACAAGAAAAATTACATTATATGATACCACCATGAGTGTCTTCGATGTTTCCTTGTGAACAATCAAGACACATACAAAGACAAAAAGATTATTAAAACAACACCAACATATCTTTATCTATGAGCACTCTGGACAAGGTTCTAAATAAAAGAGAAGCAGAGACCACACGGATCACTGTCCTTGGACTTCTTATCAATATCGCTCTTGTCATAATCAAGCTAGGTTCTGGATTCCTTGGCAACAGCCGGGCGCTGATCGCAGATGCGATGCATTCATTCTCAGACCTTGGAACAGATATCATCACACTCATAGGAGTCAAATGGGGCTCTAAACCCGCAGATGAAGACCACCATTATGGCCATCAGAAGATTGAGAGCCTGGCCCAGTTCCTGATGGGTCTGTTTTTGGTCGCAACAGCAATAGGGATTGGATTCAGTGCAGGAAAAGCTATATATTTTCATGAAGTGAATCACCCGGGATTGATAGCGATATTTGCCGCCGCACTTTCCGTGGTCAGCAAAGAAGTATTATATCGTTATACAATCAAAGTCGGAGACAGATGGAAATCACAGACAATAATAGCAAATGCCTGGCACCATAGAAGCGATTCATTCTCGTCTATAGCTGTACTGCTTGGAGTCGGTGCGGCGTATTTTATACCTTCACTAGGAATCCTTGATGCATATGCTAGTATATTAGTCTCATTTCTTATCCTCAAGATAGGCATGAACACCATGATAAGTGGTTTCAAAGAGACAGTAGACACCGCACCATCAAGAAAAGTGGTCATGCATCTACACAAGATTGTCGCGGATTTCCCCGGTGTCACAGACCACCACAATGTCAAGATCAGGCCGCTAGGATCAAGTCTTTGCCTCACATTGCATATATGCGTCAAAGATAAACTGACTGTCGAAGCGGGACATGAAATCTCTGTAGAACTCAAGGAAAAGATAATGAGATCGATACCTTCTATAATAGATGTCCTTATCCATGTGGAGCCGCATTCTAGCTGCTCTAAAGGCAATTGCTTTTATAAATCAAGCATGGGCAATATTTATAAATAAGCCACTGTTACCATAGAGAAATGCCTAAGAAAAAGGAATCTACGGAAGCAGCGATACAACCAGAGATAAATATAGGGCTTGTTGGGCATGTAGACCATGGCAAGACGACTCTTACAGAGAAACTTACTGCCAAATGGACTGATACCCATTCTGAAGAGCTCAAAAGAGGCATCACGATTCGACTGGGATATGCTGATTCATCGATTCGAAAATGCAAAAAATGCAAGACATTTTCTACAATCGCTAAGTGTCCTAAATGCGATGGCGAGACAGAGCTTTTGAGGAAGATATCAATAGTAGATGCACCTGGACACGAAAGCCTTATGGCCACAATGCTTTCTGGATCGGCAGTGATGGATGCCGCGCTTCTGCTTGTCGCTGCAAATGAAGAATGTCCTCAACCACAGACAAGGGAGCATCTGGTGGCTCTTGAGATCGCAGGCATAAAGAAGATAATAATCGTACAGAACAAAATCGATCTAGTCACAAAGGAAGGCGCATTGAAAAATTACCAGCAGATCAAAGATTTTGTCAAAGGAAGCATCGCTGAAGATGCACCGATCATACCTATCGCAGCTAGGTTCAACTTAAACATCGATGTCTTGATTGGAAAGATCGAAGAAGTATTCACGACGCCAAAAAGAGATGACAAAATAGAACCGCTCATGTTTGTCGCAAGAAGTTTTGATATAAACAAACCCGGAAGCAAACCGGATGTGCTTGTCGGTGGTGTGCTTGGTGGCGCGCTCACACAAGGAAAACTGAAAAAAGGAGATCTCATAGAAATCCGTCCTGGAAGAAAGATAGAGAAAGAAGGAAAAGTCACATACAAATCCATCTTGACGAAGATATTCGATCTTAGAACTGGCGGAGTAAGTGTCGATGAAGTAGTTGCGGGTGGATCTATCGGAGTCATGACCAAGCTTGACCCTGCGATAGTCAAATCAGACAGATTAGTCGGTTCAGTTGTCGGACATGAAGGAAAACTACCGCCAATCTGGCAGAGACTCAGCCTTGAAGTCCACTTGCTTGAAAGAGTCGTCGGGACAAAAAATGACCAAATCGTCGAACCGATAAAACTAAAGGAACCGTTGATGTTGAATGTAAATTCAGCTGCTACTGTCGGCGTTGTGACTGAACTTGGGAAGGCTTCATTCGAATGCGTCTTGAAATTGCCGATTTGCGCAGAACTAGGTTCACGTGTCACGATCTCACGAAGAATAGGCACAAGATTCAGACTAATTGGTTATGGAATAATAAAGGAATAATTCTAGAATGGTATTCGACCGCATAGTTATTCATTATGATGAAATAGGCATCAAAGGCAGTAATAGAGCCGTGTTTGAGAAACTTCTTATCCGAAATATCTTAAAGAAACTCGGGGATCTCGCTTATAATTGCATCCGCGAATCTGGACAGTTAATAACTTTCTTAGAAGATGGAAGCGATCTTGATAAAGTCAAGGATATACTTAGACGAATCCCAGGAATCGCTTTTTTCTCTCCTGCTGCCAGATGTGGGCTTGATCTTGATGAAATGAAAAAACTTACGCTCGAATTATTGTCCGGGCGCGAATTTGATACATTCAGGATATATACACGACGAGCGAACAAGGATTTCCCACATCGCTCAATGGATATTAATTGCGCGATAGGTGATGCAGTCGTCGAAAAATATGATAAAAAAGTGAAGATGAAAGGCGCCGATATCACAGTGAAAGTAGAGATATCATTGAAACACGTATATGTCTCTCTTGAACAGGTGCCTGGTGTAGGTGGACTTCCGACTGACCAAAGACAGAAAGTCGTCTGCATGTTGTCTGGCGGATTCGACAGTCCTGTCGCTGCTTACATGATGATGAAGCGCGGCTGCGAAGTGATATTTGTTCATTTCAACAATAAGAATCAGGAGTCCTGCTCTGTGAAGAACAAGATAATCGATCTTGCAAAGCAATTGTCAAAATATCAGATCAAGACAAAACTGTATATTATCCCGTTTGAGAGATTGCAAAAAGAGATAATCATGAATGTCCATTCTGAGCAGAGGATGCTTATCTATCGCAGGTTCATGCTAAAAATATCAAGCGCAATCGCGAAGATCGAAAAAGCAAGATTTTTAGTTGTCGGTGACAGTCTGTCTCAGGTCGCATCGCAGACACTCGACAATCTTGAAGCGACATATTCTGGGATCGACACAAACATATTCACGCCATTGATCGGCCTGCACAAAAAAGAGATAATGGCGATATCGCGTGAGATCGGCACACATGATATCTCTGAGCAGCCATATGGCGACTGCTGCTCATATTTTCTGCCAAAGCATCCGGAGCTGCACGCAAACAAAGGCCTGATCCTCGAAAATGAAGAGAGATTCGATACAGATGCGTCTGTGAAAGATGCTGTCGAAAGCGCAGTGCTGAGTGAATTTTAACGGTATAGATTTTTGTCTAATTGATATTGTTACCAAAAAAGATACGGCAGCCGGGATGCACTCACTGAAACGTTCCTTATCCCAGCTTGATAATCGCATTGATCGCAATTAGTCTATTACAACTGCGAGAAAAGAAAATATACGGCAGCCGGGATTCGAACCCGGGCAGCCACCTTGGGAGGGTGGAATCGTACCGCTTGATCACTGCCGTATGCAAGAACACAGTATATGACATTTAGTATATAATTTTTATCGTTAGCAGAGCTATGGAGATAAATCTCATCTTTTAACTGGGCACCCTGACTCAACTCTTTAGTCAGCGTGCGCTTCCTGGCCCCACCTGAAAGAACATAGATGTATGATGAATCAAAAATAGCAGGGGCAGACAGTGTCCGGACCGCTTAGCGGTCGGGACTCTGCCAAGTGTGGGTATGAAAATGATCCTGCTTAAATCATCAAAACACGACTGCCAATCGAAAACGACCACCACTCGTCAATAGACGAGTGGAAATGCAAGATTCTACAATGCCCGTCACGACATACGGGAATACACACATCATGTGGCAATCTATATATAGACACAAGACTTAGGTGGCCTTACAATGACCAAAATAATGATCAAGAGATGCGAGACATATAACCAGAAAGAGTTAGACAAAGCGATCGAAGACATATTCAAGAAACTAGGCGGTGTGAAAAAGTACATCAAGAAAGGAGATAAAGTGCTCCTCAAACCAAACCTCCTGATGCCAGGAAAACCAGAACACGCAAGGACGACACATCCAAATGTTGTGCTTGCAGTCGCAAAAGTCGTAAGAAAAGCAGGTGGAAAAGTGATCGTCGGTGATTCTCCAGGAATCAAGATGGCGAGATATGTCGCGAAATCTAATGGTCTACTGGATATCTGCAAGAAAAATAAATTAGAATTCACAAGCTTTGAAAAAGCAATAGACACAAAACACTTAGAAGGAAAATTCATAAAGACTTTCCCGCACGCAGAAGAAGTCACAAAAGCAGATGTGATCATCAATCTACCGAAAGTGAAGACACATGGACTTACATCGATGACCTGCGCAGTAAAGAACAACTTTGGCTGCGTCGTCGGACTCAGAAAAGGGCAGTACCATGTGAAATTTCCCGGACGACATGAATTCTCGACAATGTTATTGGACTTGTATAATTGCGTCAAACCAGACCTGACGATAATCGATGGCATACTCGGAATGGAAGGCAAAGGCGGACCTGGGCACGGGATACCTGTCGAGTTAGGGTTCCTGATGGCAGGAACAGATTGCATCGCGATGGATATCGAACTATGCAATGTGCTTGGGATAGATCCATACAAAGTGCCTACCAATGCGATCGCGAAAGAGAAAGGGTATATTTATGATAAAAAGACAGAAGTCATCGGTGACAAGATAACTCTGAAAAAAAGATTTGATTTCCATGAAACAAAAAGAAAGTTGACAGAAGATTCTCCGAATGCATTTATCAAGTGGATGAATAACCGCCTCACCGCAAGGCCGATCATCAAGGATAATTGTATCGGCTGCGCAGACTGCGAGAAGATATGTCCGGCAAAAGCCATCACGATGGTAGAAAAGAGATCACATATCGACAGAGACAAGTGCATAAAGTGCTACTGCTGCCATGAGATCTGCAGATATGCTGCGATAGAACTTAAGAAGCCACTGCTTGGAAAGATCCTGAAACTTTAATCGTCATCGTATGTGATTGAATAATCGCAAAGCCCTTTCTTATCTATTTTCTCTTTCTTCTTGCTGACCCATTCCTCAAGATTTTCTTTGTAGACAAAACTTGAGACAATCGGTCCGTATGCCGGGCCGTGTGCGGGAACACCAAGTATATGAAATCCTTGAATCGCACCAGGGAAATCTCTTTGTTCTCCGAATTCATTCCTATCTTGAGCGCACGGAACTCCTACGTGGATAGCGTTCTTCGACACAGAAAAGCCTCCTTTGTGATCATGCCCTTTATAGTTTATGGTGGTCCTTCCTTTCGTCGCGAAGAAAGTACGGCCTCGCTTGGTATAAGCATCTCGCATAGTCTTCATAGAATCCTTATTTTTTGATGTGCCTTGTGAATGCCGATGATATTCTGCATATAAATAACCATCATTTGATTCCATGGCTTCTTTTTCAGACATCTCTGGATTTTTTGTAAGACCATAGAGCCCTTCGATTATCGTGTTCTTTCCTAAAACATTTGTCTTGATCTCACGATCAGATGCTCCGGTCTTGATCATCATCTCTCTTTGGAAATCAAGGACAGGTATATGCAACCCGTGGAAAGTATGCTCTTCATGGTTGCCACCAGTCAGACAGATCGCTGGACCATACAACCCTAATTTTCTATTACGGGCGATGATTGAATTCAACAATCTATAGTTGATAAGATTCATAAATTCATACTCCTGCTGTTGGGGAGCGATCAATCCTGAACGTATAGTATTCACTGTAACGAGATTTTCAAGTTCTTCTATTAGTTTAGTCTTGGATTTGATAGTCTGTTTCAACATGGCTTTTCTTTGTTCCAATTGGAATGGCTCCAAAAAATCCGGATGTCTTTCAGTCTCAGTCTCATAGTTCTTTGCCTGGATCTGGTCACCAAGGTCATTGATCCTGACAAGAGGAAGATCATTCGCTAAAAGGAATTCCTGCATCACATCAAATAAATATCTGATCACTTTTCCATCTTTCATCAAAGAAGCATACTTGCTTCCAATATGAAGATCTGAATAGCTCGCACCATAAAGCAATGGAGAGAATGATATATCAGATGGATCACCGAAAACAGTCTCATTTGTCAGAAACGCTTCAAGAAGGATTTTTTCCTTGATTATCCCACCCACATATTCAATAGTCACAGCCGCAGTGGTGAAATCCATCTTCGATGCCAATTTTGTATCAGAATCTTTGGTCCTTACCTGATTTCTTGCGATCTCTTCAAGCTTGTTGCTGTTCAGACATGTCGGAAGCGTGAATAGGTTAACAGTATTGCTTCCGTTCTCGTCGATATTTGCATATGGCAACATAGTGTGTGTTGTCGAAAGCCCACCGCATACGACAGCATTTGGGAAATCTTCACCAGCAGATGTCCTATTTTGAGCGTCAAGAAGCACATAATTCATGATTGTGTCAGATGGCGCTTCGCAGTTCTTCCTTGCGTCATGCATTATCTGGATCACTTTATCACCAAGCTTGATATACCCATCGCCAGTACCGATTACTTTTGAATTAGGAATCGCTGATTCTAACATGTCGATGACAACGCTTGTCATCGCAGCATTCACTTTCTTGACATACCCAGGATCATTGTTCAGATTCTCCCTTGAAAGTCTGCGTTTCTTGAACTTTTCCATGTCTTTTATCGTCTGTTCAAGCGATTCGATGTTCTTTATGGTCCTTGCATATCTTGAATCATCTTCGTCAGTACCAAGATGTTCATTTATGTATTCCTGTTTCTCATCTGGGTGCAGATGCGTTGGATTTATTTCCATATCCTTAAACATCGCAGACACCATTTCTTTTGTCTCTTTCTTCTTCTTGCCAAGATTACTTTTCAGATCCTTTATTTTCTTGGCAATATCTTCTCTTTCAATCTCTAGAGAACGTTTTAGAGCATCATTTGTCAATCTACGGACTAATTTCTCTTCAGTATCGCCAAAAAAAATGTAAACTGGACCATTATAGATCGGGTCATCATTCGCGTCTACAAAAACATCACGCAGATTATTTTCGACCAAGTTTTCAAGATTCTCTCTAAGAGTCATGAACCTTGGTTTTCCTTCTCTTTCCATCTTTGCTGGCGCCTTGCCTTCAGACACCACTTTTGCTGGATACTTCACTCTTTTAAAATCAGATTCAACGCTCGAAAGTCTTGCGAACTCATCGATGAACATAGAAGATTTCTTGAGATTTATCTTCAACAAATTTCCAGTAAGCACAATCGCATCTACATTGTCGTACTTTGAGAATCTTAAAAAGTTCTTTATCATATATGGGTTATCAGCACCGCCAAGATTCATCGTGTTATTAAACCCCACTTTGGGATGATTCTGGTCCTTGACCTTGATGACAAGCGGCTCAAGCAATGATGTCTTTATCGGCTCATAGCCACCAGCCTGCAATATAAGCTCTGGCAAAGTAAGTGTTGGGACACTATAACTAGTTATCCCGGATTCAACAGCTTCTTCAATATTCGCTCCTTTCTTACGAAGGCTCTGTATCCTGCCTTTGATTGAAGATTCAGTCAGTTTCAATCGTTTGGATAGATCATCCAAGGTATAAGTATAGCCATTTTCAAGAATATCGACGACTTTTTCCTCTGCCGCAGTCATCTTTGGTTGTTCTGAATTGAATATCTTTCCCCTAAGTCTTCCTTTCTCTTTAGTAGATAGATTCTCAGCAAAGGGAACATAATATTTTTTATCATCACTGTCAAGAATCGGCACTTCACCGATGTTAGTTGCTTTTTGTCGTAAAGTCTCGATGGTATTCAATACAGAATCATATGATGTTTTTGTCTTGCTTTGAGAATTAAGTGTCTGCACAATTTCATCAATAGAGCAAGGTATCCCATCTTGAAGAATCCTGTATACTTTTTTTTCTTTGGGGGTCAGACCCAACAAAACCACCTCGTTTTCGGGTTAAAGGAAAGGATTTAGCAAATTAACTAGGACCCATCTATCAAACAAAAATCAGGGCGCGCAATCCAGTATATTCGTCCCATCCCTCCACAGATTTAAGAGTATGCATGGATTTATATAGTTTTTCATTAAAGACGAAACATTTATATAACGGACCCTATTCACAGATAGTGAAAAAATGGGGGTTGTTTGCGATGAAAAAACAACTATTAGCTATGTTTGCAGTATTTCTGCTGGCTGTATTTATCGGCAGGATATACCATGATGATTTTGTGCAAAGCGGAGATTATTTTGAAGTGTTCACCTCATATCATAACGCAGGGCAACACAAAGCAGAGAATCTTCAATTGACAGTTTACATTCCAGAACTTGGGCTTTATACACGATCGAACACATTTGACCTGAAAACCGGCGACAATGGCGGCCGATATGTCCTCGCCCAGATGCCGTCCGACGCCCAGTCTGGCTGGTACAGGATGTGGGTCATGCTTTCTGGCGACCAGTATCGCGACTATGCATTCAACTGGATATATGTTGGATAATTATACCTTTTTTTTCTCCTTTCTTTCAGCATCTTTGTGACAGAGAAAACCGAGTTCATCTTGGCAGAAAAAGTATATCGATATCTGTGCTAAACAACCGTGCTGAAGCATATTCCTGCTGCACATCGTCATAGTCTGTGCCATTGAGAAGCAATCTCACTGCCTCTTTTAAGGTGTTGCTATCACGTGGAAAATTGCTTATCATTTTCCAATACTTGTCAAGTATCAACCCAGATGGCTGTTTTTCAAAATCAACAATGCATATTATCGTTTTCAAGGGATAACATTCTGAAGTATTGCCAGAATGAAAATTTTTATACAACCTTACACATCGCATTCCAGGTTCGGAATCACGATCTTCTGGATCATCATGACAAAGCAAAGTCTGAAAATCACCAGATGGGCGAAACACAAGAGGAGAATAATTATGGATTATCTTATATTCTGAAGGGAATTTTTGAAAAGCAAAATAGGCTGCGCAATCCGGGTCGATGCCAGAATTTCCAGTCACTAGAATTCCGTTGCCGTTATGAACTATGCCTGCAGAGTATGGAATGATCAGTCCATAATCAAGCATCTCCTTTTTTAACTCCTGATTGACTTCATATTCATGGTCTCTATGGATCATATTGTTCTCCAGAAGTTCGACCATATACTCGATTTTCTCTGTGAGACCCAAATGACTGTCACCAAAATCAAAATGGAGTTGCTCTGATATTGTACCTATCATCAAAAATAGGTATTCTGCCTGGCTTTATATGTGTTTTTGGCGAAAGTTTTATTAAATGATCATAAGAACCTCACTAGATACATTATGCCGACGTGGCACAATCTGGTACGAGGCAACGAAGTTGCCTGTACAGGAAATGTGTACATTTCCTTGTACTGCGCAAGCCTGGAAAATTTGAACTCCGTTCAAAATTCATGAAAAACGGAGTTTTTCATGAAAGCTTGTTTCCTCTGGGATACAAGGAAAATTCGACAACAACTATTGCCGTGGTGGCACAACCTGGTACTGCGCAAGCCTGGAAAATTTGAACTCCGTTCAAAATTCATGAAAAACGGAGTTTTTCATGAAAGCTTGTTTCCTCCGGGATATCCCAGTTCGAATCTGGGCCACGGCGTTTTATTTTTCCAAAGAATCCACAAGATAGCTGACTTCTTTTCACAGTAAACTATATATATAATCTGGGGCTTATCCCTGTGAATCCTATTTAAATATAGCTATGAGGCACAAAAATGACAGAAACAAAAATACCAGACAAGAAGTATGATTTCAAGCAGATAGAACAGAACGTCACATCACACTGGAAAAAGAACCCAGAGATCATCGAAAAATCAATTACTGATCACAAAGATAGACCTACTTTCAGCTTTCTTGAAGGACCACCTACAGCGAATGCACCACCTGCGCTCCATCATGTAGAATGCAGGGTCTTTAAGGACCTATTCAACAGATACAAATTCATGCAGGGGTTCTCTGTCGCGAGAAAAGGCGGCTGGGATTGCCACGGGCTTCCTGTCGAAGTGCAAGTTGAGAAGAAACTAGGATTAGAGACCAAAAAAGATGTCATAAAATACGGTATCAACAAGTTCATCAATGAATGCAAGACAGATGTATTCACATTCATTAAAGACTGGAACATATTGACTGAAAGACTGGCGTTCTGGGTCGATCTTGAGAATCCGTACAGGACACTCGATACTCCATACATGGAAAGCGTGTGGTGGTCACTATCTGAATTATTCAAAAAAGACTTATTATACAAAGGATACAAAGTCGTCCCATATTGTCCAAGATGCGAGACACCATTGTCATCTCATGAAGTATCACAAGGATACAAAGAAGTGGAAGAAGATACAGTCGCTGTTAAACTCGAGCTCAAGGATGAAAAAGACACATATCTCCTTGCGTGGACAACAACGCCTTGGACCCTGTTATCGAATCTATGCGCAGCAGTCAACAACAATCTGGATTACAGCTATGTCGAACAGGATGGAAGCACATACATCCTCGCATCGGATCTTGCAGACCGATTCTTCGAGAGACCTAAAGTGAAGAAACAAGTAAAGGGAAAAGATCTGATCGGAAAAGAATACGTACCGATATTCAAGCACTTCGTCGGAAAGATAGAGACAGACAAGAAGCCATGGGTTGTTGTCGCAGAAGATTATGTCACGACAGAAGAAGGATCAGGAATCGTGCATCAGGCCCCTGCATTTGGAGAGATAGATTATGATTCATGCAAGAGGAACAATGTCGGATTTGTGAACCCGGTAGCAAAAGACGGAACCTTCACAGATGAGATCACAGAATTCAAAGGGCGCTTTGTCAAAGACTGCGATGAGGACATAATCAAGTGGTTGAAAGAGAATGATATCCTATTCGAGACAAAGAAATATGTCCACACTTACCCATTCTGCTGGAGATGCAAATCACCGCTGTTATATTATGCGATGGATTCATGGTTCATCGCGGCAAGCAAATTCCAAAATAAGATGCTTGAACACAATCAGAAGATCAATTGGTATCCGAACCACATAAAAGAAGGAAGATTCGGGAATTGGCTTGAAGGAGCGAAAGACTGGGCTCTTTCAAGGAATAAGTTCTGGGGGACTCCGCTGCCGATATGGGTATGCGAAAAATGCGAACACATGACACCGATTGGAAGCATAGAAGAGCTTGAAAAGAGAAGCACGGAAAAAGTTAAGATCGATGATCTCCACTTGCCGACAGTCAATAAGATAATGATAAAATGCGAAAAGTGTGGGGAAGAGATGCAGAGAACACCAGAAGTCATCGATTGCTGGTATGATTCTGGCTCTGCGCCTTTTGCGCAGTTCCATTATCCATTCGAGAACAAGGATAAGTTCAAAAATTCCCATCCGTATGGTTTCATAGCAGAAGCCATCGACCAGACACGAGGATGGTTCTATGTGATGCATGTCATATCGACTATACTTTTCGACAAGCCTGCATACTTAAACTGTGCGGTAGCTGGTCATCTATGCGATGATAATGGCGAAAAGATGTCGAAGAGCAAGGGAAACATCATAAAACCGCTCGAGATATTCGATGAAGTCGGCGTAGATGCAGTGAGACTTCTCATGTGCTCTTATGCGCTTGGCGACAGTGTCCGCTTCGGAAGAGGGCCATTGAACGAGAATGTCCTGCCATTCTTCAACACATTATGGAACTCATATTATTTCGCAAGGGAATTTATGGAAAGACAAAGCTTAGATGGCCTCTCTTTTGATAAGAAAAAATTGGCGCTTGAAGATAGATGGATACTCTCGCGTGTCAATTCTCTAATTGAAGATGCAACAAACAGGTTAGAGAGACATGAATATAACCATGCTATCTCAGCGATACAGGATTTTGTGATCAATGATCTCTCAAGGACCTACATCAAACTGATCAGAGACAGGACTGTAGAAGAAGACGCAGAGCTTGCATATGTATTCCGGACAGTGTTCGACACAGTCACACGTCTGCTTGCACCATTCACACCGTATCTTTCTGAAGAGATATATCTTGGATTCACAAAGAAGAAAGATGGTGCTATAAGCATACATCTTGAGAGCTGGCCGAAATCTGATCCACAACACATCGATAAAGATCTCGAGAAAAGCATGCAGGACGCAAAGGATCTCATCCAATCCATCCTGCAGGCAAGAGACAAAGGCCAGATAGGAACCAGATGGCCGCTTGGTGAAGTGCTTATCGTATCAGATGATGATTCGGTGAAAGAATCAGTGAAGACATATGGTGAGCTCATAAAACAGCAGACGAATATCAAAGGGATCGCTTTCATAGAGGAATTCGATAAAGTCAGTTACACCATGAAACCGAATTACAAAAATATCGGCGCTGAATATGGTCTTGCTACGGGTGATGTATTGACAAAGCTCAAGACAATCGACGAGCAGGATATAATCAAGGGTGTGCTCACTGGTGGTTACGAGTTCAATGTCTCTGCCATGATCGAAGGAAAGAAAGAGAATGTGCAGGTCAAGTTGACACACGACCTCATCGCTCTTGACAAGACGATTGAGAAACCATTCACTGGCGCAGACTTCGGCAAGGGTTCTTTGTATATCGACACAACACTCACAGAGCAGCTGGAGAACGAAGGCTATGCGCGTGAGGTCGTGAGACGTGTGCAACAACTTAGGAAAGAGGCTAGTCTTGAGAAAGGACAGAAGATTGATCTATTCATATGGTGCGATATGGACCTTCATCCAGCATTAAAAGAGCTAATCGAAGCATCCGTAGATAAAGTTGGTGCTAAGAAAGTGACTATCTCGACAAAGATGCCAGAAGATGCTGACTTTGAGTTTAAGAAAGATGACAAGATAAAAAGCAAGCAGTTCTGCGTGCTGTTCAATGTCGCTTGATCATAATTTTTTTATCTTTTCGATAGTAAGATCTTTCAGAGAATGCACTATAATATCAACAGGATAATCAGCGTTCGATCCCTCTGGCACAAGAGCGATGCATTTCATACCTGCTCTCTTCGCTCCGATCATGCCTGCGAGTCCGTCCTCGATCACGACACAGTCTTCTGGGCTCACGCCGATCCTTTTTGCCGCAAGCAAGAACACGTCAGGCGCTGGCTTTCCCTTGCCCACTTCTTCTGTAGATGCTATGGCATCGAACTTGGATCTTATCTTCAAAGAATCCAATATGAAGTCAATCAATGGCAATTGGGATGCTGAGCCAACAGCGATTTGGAAACCGGAAGATTTGAGGCTATCAATCAGTTCAAGCGACCCCGGTATCGACCTAACACCGCGTTCTAGGATCTCTTTGTAACGCTGTCTCTTCTCATCTGCCATGGCATTGAAATCACCGCCTTTTCCATTCTCCCAAAGGATAGTCTGAAACATAAGTGCGCTTTTGACTCCTGCGAACCGCGCAGTCACATCAGCCGGGTCGATATCTATTCCCTCAGCAGCCAATAGATCAGAATCTATCTGTGAGTAGATGCTTTGCGTGTCTGATATGACACCATCCATGTCGAATATGACTGCTCTTACCATAGGTCTCATCAAAGCGATCATTCATTAAAAATCTTTGTTATAGCATGATTATTGTATGAGCGAATATAAACGTAACAACACAGCTCGAAAGCCATCCTAGCAAACTATGTTTGCTGAGCATTGTGACTTTGTCACAATACAGCCAAAAATGTAGATGCAAATATTTATAAAAATCAATATGGCATAGAAGACTAATAAAAGGTGATAAAATGGCAAGAAAGCCTATTGTCGCAGACCAGTTCTATGATAGCGACTTTGACAATCTACAAAAACAGATAACCAATTGTTTCGAAGGCAAACTTGGGCCAGGGACCCTGCCGATCTCAAAACGAGATGGAGAGATCTTAGGCATTATAGTTCCACACGCAGGATACTTCTACTCCGGCCAATGCGCTGCGTGGGCATACAAAGAGATCGGAGAAGCAGCGATGCCGGATCTATTCATCATCCTTGGACCAGACCACACTGGATCAGGAAGCGCGATATCTGCAGAAGACTGGACAACACCATTCAGTGACCTAAAAGCAGACATCGAATTTGCGAAAGTGCTTGAGGCGACCGCAGAGCAGAATTCAGGGATCAAGATAAACAATAAAGCACATGAGAAAGAGCATTCTATCGAAGTACAGCTTCCATTCCTTCAGTTTGTCAACAAAGATCACATGAAGACCATGAAGATGCTTGCGATAATGGTCTCGCATGATGTCAATATCAAGAAGCTGGCAGAAGACATCAAAGCTGCCATCAAACTGACAAAGAAAACTGTCTGTTTCATAACAAGCTCTGACTTCACACATTATGGCGAGAATTTCGGTTTCACGCCATTCATATACAATATCAAAGAGAGCCTGCTTGAAATGGATAATGGGGCTATCGAGACCATCAAGAAGCTCGACTCAAGCGTGTTCCTGAACTATGTCAAGAAGACAGGCGCAACTATATGCGGCACACTTCCGATAGCGCTGATGATCGATATCATCTGGCAGGATGTTAGCGACGTGCATCTACTCTCATATTACACATCAGTGGATATCACAGAAGGAAAAGACTATTCGCATTCAGTCGGTTATGCTGCGATGGTCTTCAAATAGGTAATCACAATGGAACGCAACATGTCAAAAGAGAAAGTACATATGGATGAGCAATCACCAGATGAGAGAATCAAAAATTTCGATGAGGTGACTCTTGGCCTTGACCAAAGCCATGTTATCACAGAAGCGAAGAGATGTGTCGACTGCAAAAACCCGCAATGTGTTCCTGGATGCCCAGTCTGTATCGACATCCCTGGATTCATCAGATTCGTAGCTGAAGGAAAGATAAAAGAAGGAGCCGAGCACATCAAGAAGTATAATGATCTCCCTGCGATCTGCGGAAGGGTTTGCCAACAGGAGAAGCAATGCGAGCTCCATTGCATCCGGGGCAGGAACGGAGAGCCTGTCGCGATCGGGCGCATCGAACGATTCCTTGGAGATTATGCGATCGAGCACAAGATACATAGATGCATGACCTCAGATAAAAGCGGGAAGAAAGTCGCAGTAGTCGGAACAGGTCCTGCTAGCCTGACATGCGCAGGCAACCTGTCTTCGCTTGGACATAATGTGCAGATGTTTGAATCTCTTCACAAAGCTGGAGGCGTCCTTGTCTATGGCATCCCTGAGTTCAGACTTCCAAAAAAGATTGTGCAGGCAGAGATAGATTCAGTCATGTGCGAAGGCGTCTCGCTCCGCACGAATGCAGTCATCGGAAAACTTTTAACCGTCCAGCAGATTCTTGATAGATATGATGCCATGTTCATCGGATGCGGCGCAGGGCTCCCATATTTCATGAAGATCCCTGGCGAGAATCTTATTGGAGTGTATTCTGCGAATGAGTTCCTGACACGGAGCAATCTCATGAAATCATACCAGTTCCCCGACCAGATCACGCCGATAAAGAAAGGCAGGAAAGTCGTGGTCGTCGGCGGAGGCAACACCGCGATGGATTCTGCGAGGGTCGCGCGTCGTTATGGTTCTGATGTCACTATTGTCTATCGAAGATCAGAAAAAGAGGTGCCTGCGCGTGCTGAGGAAGTTGAGCACGCAAAGGCAGAAGGCATCAGGTTCATGCTGCTGACAAATCCAGTCAGCATACTTGGATCTGGATCTGTAGAAGGCATCAGGTGTATCAAAATGGAACTTGGAGAGGCGGATGCATCCGGAAGAAGAAGCCCAGTGCCGATTGAAGGGAGTGAATTCGATATAGAATGCGATCTTGTCGTCATGGCTGTCGGCCAGGGACCTAATCCATTGATCACAGATGGTTTTGATATCAAAAAAGATAAACGAGGAAAGATCGTAGTGGATAAACATATGCGGACGTCGCATCCGAGGATATTTGCTGCAGGCGATATCGCGACGAGTTCTGTCGGACGCGGCACAGTGATAGCAGCCATGGGTGATGGACGGACTGCGGCCATGTCGATTGATAAGATGCTGAAAAAGCAGTGAGTTCTCTGTTTTTTTAGAGACAGGCTTAGCCTGGCTCATTACTTTTAGCTACGTCAACCTTTTTGGAAAAGTTTGATCAAAACCGTACTGTTCGCAATCGCTCACAGCACAATATTAAAAAAGACAGGCTTAGCCTGGCTCATTACTTTTAGCTACGTCAACCTTTTTGGAAAAGTTTGATCAAAACCGTACTGTTCGCAATCGCTCACAGCACAATATTAAAAAAGACAGGCATAGCCTGGCTCATTACTTTTAGTGAAGGTTTTACTGGGTAGACAGAGATATAGAATTCCAAAATTAGTGTCAAGGAATAGGCTTTGTAGAAAAGTTCAAAATATAGAGTCCTTAAGCCGTAAGGCTTAAGAACAATGTAAACTATCTTTAATTTGAACAAAAAAAGAGGTTTACGAATATGAAAAAGTGTTCTGATTTTAAAACAA
>Ga0210009_1001697_pt1 | contig 17811 bp, 16 predicted proteins | sample CryGeyCG2114_065_FD_185457 | JGI IMG/M metagenome (GOLD analysis project Ga0210009, IMG submission 185457) | Groundwater microbial communities from aquifer - Crystal Geyser CG12_big_fil_rev_8/21/14_0.65 (SPAdes) (version 2) | ecosystem: Environmental > Aquatic > Deep subsurface > Groundwater ... | reverse complement strand
GGCATTGCCTATGCGAGTGCTACTAACCAAAGCTTTAGCACTGCTATTATAAAATTAGAGAATAATACAGCAGGGATAATATATAACAGTGTTAATGATAACGATCATTTTACCTCATTCTCAATTAAATTATTAAATGAAGGCGAGTTATTGCTTGGTTTAAATAAGGTTTGGAAATTTAATATAAATACTAAACAAACAGAACTGCTTTATACATTACCATCTGGTTATGGGGTTTTTAGTATGGCTATATATAGTAATAAAGACATTTATTTTTTTGTAGATCCTTATGGCTCTGGAAAAGAGTTACTGCATTATAATGGAAAAAGATTCACAGAAATAACTTTTAGTAATAATCCATTAATAATTTACGGAGATGCCTATGCAATAAAAGACTTGGCGGTATTAACCGGTTTTTCAAATAACAAAGCGTATTTGGTTAAAGTTAAAAGGAGGTAAAGACTAAAAGAAATATTTTATTATTAGCAGGGTGGTGCCATTAACACCACCCTTTAACAGAAAACCTATTAAGCCTTGTCAGTTTTTAATTCATTATTAAATGATATGGTTTTCCTTTTTTTAAAATAACAATATTCTCGTAAAGGAGGAAATCTATGAAAAAACTCTCAACCACAATAATTATTTTATTTATACTATTATTTTCCGGTAATTTATTCTCTGACGGTGAAGGTGTAACTGGTGAATTGATATTCAACCCAAATAATCTAGGTTCACAGACTTATAGTATTATGGTAACAACAAGTGAATATTGCTGGCTTTGGGATAATATTGAACAAAAGACTATTTTCCTTTCCACATATAATTTCCAAAGAAGCGGCCTTACTCAGTCTACAGCTTTTGATGAACCCAAAGATGAAAATGAAGCTAATTTGGGTACAATCCCCTGGGGATTAATGGATTTTTCAATTACAAGTGGAAGTCAAACTTTAGATTTTACACTCGATTTACGTGATTTGGGATGGAGTCAGAACACAAACAAGTATTGGACACACGATACATATATTAATTTTGATTTTACTGTAGGAAGTGGGATAGTATTTTTGTCCCAAGGTGGAGCTAAAAATATTTATGATTCTGAAGATCCTAAGCAAATGGCTATTACAAGTTCGACCCAGGCAATCTGGTCATTCTGGTCTCCTAATTCAAACCCACAACAATCAAATTTCAAAGTACCAGTTACATTATACAACAAAATCGAAGATGATCCGAACAATAGTTTTGGTTATCTTATTGCTAACAATAATTCAGTTGGATCAGGGGATTATGGATTATTTTTACACGATGTAAATCAAACTGTCTCCGAAGGTACCCTGGATACGATAATTAACAGTCAAAGATATTAGTCTTTAAAATGGAATAATTCTGATGGAATAACTCCTGGATATAATCCAAATATCTATGATACAAATTTTAATTTTAGCACTACGCTGGAAAAATTTACTAAATCCATCACCCGTAATTTCCGTACTGTTTGGCCCCTTACAATTAAAAACAATCTTGGTGAAGACGGGGGAATTAGCGTAGATAATATTTATTTCAAAGACCCCACTACAGATAATTTATTCCATACATATTCAGCCAGCAGAAACGGTTATGTAAAAGCAGAGGCGTTTATAAATTTAGATGAACAAATTGGTACTTTAAAAATAAATTTACATTTAATTTCTTTTTCTATTATATTGCCTTTATCATAATTTCGGGGTTATAATTATGGATGTAAAAATAAAACAATTACTTTTTTTTCTCTCCTTAATAATTGTTTATTTCCTCTTCTTTTGTAGTAGCTCAATAAATTCAAGTTTATTTCTATCATTAGCATTTATTGTTTTCTGTGTTACTTCTAATGAAGCAAATGTTAATCTAAGAAGAAAAAATATCTTTATCCAAATAAGTTTTAGTCTAAGTAAAACCAGCAAACAAATTAACAGTTTTAACCTTATTGCTAATTATAATACAATTATTTTCTATTCCACAAAACAATACTTAACTGGGTTTACATAACTCCCAAATTTGCTTTATTAAATACTTGGAATTTATGAACTAAAATATATTTTTATTTATAGATTAAATTCAATCGGTTAGAATAAAAATAAAGGATAATTAGAAATTTATTACATAAAAAATGAAGGAAAGGTAAAAATCATGTATTTCAATAATTTTAATAAATTTAGCTCGCTAATTTTTATTTTCTTGATGGTTACTACATCCTGTAACGAAGATCCTATAACATATAATATAAGAAATTTAATTGGTTTTTATAAGGCTACAACCTTTACAGAACCAGGATCCCATGATGGGGGTGTTGATATATTGGCAAATGGTGGAGAACTCACTGTGCAGTTTACAGAAAATTATACTGTATCAGGTCATCTGTTCATTCCTGATAGTATCGAGTCTAATTATCCACCTATGGATACAAATTACAGTGGTATCTTCACTATAGATAACGACATAGTTCGCTTCAAAAACACTCACTATATATTAAATGAACCTCAATTATATTTCATAGTGAAAAATGGTCGACTGGAAACTGAGGAAGTAATTGGAAGGGGTGCTACATTCAAGATAATTCTTGAGAAACAGTAAAAAGGTCAAAATTATTAACAATACTTAGTATTTTATAAAAATAACTATATTGCTCACAATTTTAATGGGGTAAAGCTATGAAAAGAACTATTAATTATCTTTTATCTGTTTTTGTTATTTTATTATGTAATTTGGCAACCTATGCTCAAATAGAACGTTGTGGTACACCAGAGCCTAGTCAAACAGTTTCTGCCAATCAGTTATACAAAATATCTAGTGATATTGTTATACCTGTATTCTTTCATATTGTATATGCCAATATCGATTATGTATCAGATTCTCAAATTCAAAATCAAATTGATGTATTAAATTCTGCTTTCTCAGATAATGGAACCAAATATTCATTTTACAACGCAGGTATTACACGAACGCAAAATGCTAATTGGCAAAATTTCTCAAGAGGTTCCCAGGTAGAAATAGATATGACAAACGGTCTTGCAAATGATCCTGAACATTCATTGAATATATATATTACTGATATAGTGCCTTTGGGTTGGGTCATTAATTGGCCTTGGGATGTTGCAGAAGATTCTCCACAAAATGGAGTAATAGTAGACTATGGTTCATTGCCAGGCGGTTATATTAGTGGCTATAATGAAGGTAAAACAGCTGTTCATGAAGTAGGTCATTATTTAGGTCTTTATCACACCTTTCAAAATGGCTGCCAATCCCCAGGTGATGAAGTAGATGATACTCCATATCATACTGTCAATTATGGTTGTCCCAGCGAAAATACTAATACATGTTCTCAAGCAGGTAATGACCCAGTACATAATTACTTGAATTATACAAGTGATCCTTGTATGAATGATTTTACTTCAGGGCAGGGTGGTCGTATGGATGCTATTGTTGGTGAGTATAAGCCGAGTCTTGGTATAGTAGTAGGAATTGAAGATTATATATGGATTAATTTAATTGTAACGAACTTTAACGTTGATCAAACTTATGTGGGGACCAATAGCGCAGTTTTTATTGATACTGAGCCTTATGGAGATTATATAGTTGAATGGGGACCGTGGAAAATTGAGGCTTCTCATAGTAACGGGGAAATCCAGGTATTTGAAACTCAAAATAGTAGTTATATACATATTCCACCTCTACCGGGAGGATATTTGTGGGAAAGAGATGCAAGTGGTAATGTTTTAGCTATTATTAGTACAAGTGGGATTGATAATCACGGATATAATCATTATAATTCTGTTCCAATTAAGATAGTCAATGTTCCTTATACATTAGTTACTTCAGGTACACTAGCTTCAAATACCAACTGGGCCGGTAGTGTTATGGTTATAGGTGACGTTACAGTCCCTTCGGGAATAACATTAACAATACAACCAAATACTGTCGTTGCTTTCCAAAATAATTCATCTCTAATTGTAAACGGGTCTTTAAATGCTACAAGTTGCGAATTAAATGGAGGAGTAAATACTTGGGGATCAATTATATTCGATGGTTCCTCTGCTTCTGGTTCTATACTTAACAACATTGTGATGAAAAACGGAACTGAAATTCAATGCCTTAACGGAGCTAATGTTACGATACAAAATTCAACACTAGATCATAATATTCAAGGAATTTATGTCTATAACTCTGCACCTCAAATAATAGATAACCAAATAATAGAGCCCAGGGATAATGGTATCCACGGTGAAGCTCCAGGATTAAATGTTACGGTTCAAGATAATACCATAACAAAAACACAAGCCGATAGTTGGAGTAATTACCATAACTTTGAAGGTATAAGATTTACCAATAATACTTCTGCCAATGTAGTACATAACGATATTAGCGGATTTTTTTGGGGTGGTTATTTTGGTGGTGGAGCAATTGTTAATTTCACTACTACACTTGGTAATACAAATAACCGTATAATAGATAATCTCTTTGGTCTTGCATCAGGTTGGGGTAGCACAGTTACTGCAGGTATGAGAAACCAAATAGGCGGATATAATAGTATTTATAATAATCTAAACTTTGATGTATACTCATACATAGAAAGTAATTTATTTGCCAGATATAATTATTGGGGTGGTGGTCAACCTATTAGCTATGTTGATGGAACTTCAACATTAAATATCGCAAATGTTTTAACAACAGATCCTTGGGAAGGTGGAGGTGGTGGTGCTTCAGCAAATATTAATGATATTGAACTATCTTTATCAACTTCTTCTGCTAATACAAATGTTATAACAAAAATAATTACTTCTAATAAAAATGATCTTGATGATATTGAAATAGGGATTGCATTAGAGTCGCAAGGGAAAATTAATGAGGCGGTTAATCATTACAAGAAGATGATAAAAGATGATATTAACGTAAATTATGCTTTTACAAAACTTGTAAATTTCAAACATAAATATTCTACAAAGGGTATATTAAATTACCTTAAATCGTTATCAAATAATTCAAAACATAGTGCATTAACAAAAAAATTAATTGCAGATATAGATTTACAAGAAAATAGATTTGATGATGCTATAAATGGTTATAATAGTGTTATCAGTAAACATTCTAATGATTTTCAAGGTATTAATTCAAGATTTGAAAAAATGTTTGCCTACTTGAATATTAAGAAGGACAAAACAAAAGCAAACCAAATTTTATCAGAAATTAAATCTATGAATTTAACTGACGATATATGGGATATGAGAATAAAAACAGCTGAACATTTATTAGGGATTCCAGATACAAATAATAATGAAAATATTCCTTTACAAAAAAATATTACAAATGTTGAAAGTAATCCCGATGAGTATATCCTATTTAAAAATTACCCCAATCCATTTAATCCAAGCACAACAATAAATTACCAACTGCCAAAAGATGGTTTTGTTACATTAATTATTTATGATATACTCGGCAGAGAAGTGAAAACACTTGTAAATGAGTTTAAGTCACAAGGAAGATACAGCGTAAACTTTAATGCCGGAGAACTTGCAAGCGGAGTATATATTTACAGAATAAAAGTGAACGACTTTTCTACTTCTAAAAAATTATTGTTGATGAAGTGAATTTAAAAGATAAATAAAAACAAACAATACTACAAAGAGACGAGTCGCTTGCCTCGGCAAAGACGGGCCGACTCGTCTCTACTAATTATATTTTAGAGTTCTTTTAAAAGTTCATCAACAGCTCTTTTAAGCTGGGGATCTATTCCTTTTGCCTTTGCATCAGGCGGATCTTCAACAATAATGTCAGGTACTGCAGGACCCCATTCCATATTTTTTTTGGTTGCTTTTACATACCATCCTCTAAATGGCAGACGAACAAAACTTCCATCAATTAATCCTCTACCACCTGTAGAAATAACTGCTCCAAAAGTTGGTTTGCCTACAAGCTTTCCCAAACCTAAAGTTTTATAGGCGTGAGAAAATATTTCTGCATTTGAGTAACTGTTTTCGTTGCAGAGAGCAATTGAAGGTTTTGTCCAGGCAGCAAATGGAAGTCTTTCGCCAAATGGATAATGACTAACAAATTTAGTCTGTTCCTTTTTCAGATCTTTTGCAGCACCCCTTGGAATTGTGTAAGCATGTTGTCTGTAAGTAAGTACGGTCATTAAATAGTCAGTTGTCCATCCGCCGCCGTTGTATCTAACATCAATTACAATTCCATCTTTTCCTAAACCAGCAGCTGTTAACTCTCTTTCAAAAACTTCAAAGCTTCTCCAATTCATTCCTTGAATATGAATATAGCCAAGTCTTCCGTTAGAATATTTGTTAACCAGTTCTTTTCTTGAGTTTACCCATTCATCATACAATTTTGAACGCAGACTATTATTTGTTGGTCTGATAGCTACTTCTCTGTTATTTCCGTTTTTATCTTTTACCGTAAGCAGTAATTTTTCATTTTGTCTGTTAATTAATGCTGAATAAAAATTCATTGAAGAATTAATAGTAGTTCCATCTACGGAAATTATTATATCACCTTCTTTTAATTTGCTTGATAATCTATCAGCAGGTGAATTTGGTACAACATGTGTAACAAGTACACCTTCTTTTAAAGGCTGAATTGTAATACCTAATAATCCTGTTGATTCTTTTTGTGTTTCAGCTCTGTCTCCGCCATATAATCCCATATGACTTGCATTCAATTCACCAAGCATATAATTAAATATTTCGTGAAAATCAGTATCAGTGGAAGTAGCTAAAGCCCACGGTTTATATTTAGTTTTTAGTTCATTAAAATCTTTACCGTGGAAGTCAGGATCATAAAATCCATCTCTCAGAGTTCTCCATGCTTCTTCAAATATTTGGTTTCTTTCTTTTGGGTGATCAATATCAAGTTTTGCAGTAAAAGACAATGAATATTGTTTTTTACTTTTTAAATTCAATCCATTAAGTCTTCCACCGGATTTTAGGAAATAAAGATCTTTTCCTTTATCATCAATTGAAACTCCGTAAGGTTTCTGATTACCTTTTGTAAGAGGATTTAGTTTTGTTCCGTCCCATTTAATACTATAAAGCTCAACATTTGTTTTATAATTTTGATTTGTATTTCTGTAAGCAACAAAATAAAAAGTATTACCGTCATCAGAAATTACAAGGTCAGATTCATTACCCGGAAGAGAGGTAACTTGTTCGAGTCTTTTATAAATTTCAGTAAAATCAATTGTTAAAGGATTTACAGATTTTGAATCTTTGTCTTTTTTATCTTTAGAAGGCTTAGAAGGTTCATCTTCTTCCCAATCCTGTTTTGTCTTTTCCCAATCTTTTTTGTTTAGCCAAACAAACCAAACATCGTCATCACCGTTATTTCTATTTGATATAAATCCTAATTTACTTCCGTCTTTACTCCAGAAAGGATTATAATCTCCTCTTGGATGCATACTTACATTAACATGTGGTTTACTGTTATCGGCAGCATGAATATAAATTTCATCATTAAAATCCAGATCAGGGAGTGAATAAGCCAACCATTTACTGTCCGGGCTCCAAGTTACACCTTGAGGTGTAGCCCAGCCATCCAGCAAAGTTTTAGTATTTGATATACCACCGCTTTTTGAAATATCAGCAGTTACTAATTTTCCTCTACCAATTGTGTATGCTATGTGCATTTTGTCTGGAGAAATAACCGGAATAAATTCATCTTCATCGGTATCAGTTATTTTTTTAATAGTATGTTTCAAACTTTTAAAAAGGTCAGATTCATTTTTATCAGCTGAGGATACTAAATAAATATCACGCTCTCCTGTTCTGTCAGATACAAATATTAATGTTGTATCATTTAACCAGGCAGGGGAAGTATCTCTAAAAGAATTGTTTGATAGATTTACAGTTCTCTTTTTTGCTTTATCATTTTGAGTAATAAAAATTTCGCCATGAACTTCTAAAGCAATATATTTTCCATTTGGAGAAACACTGTAGTTATTAATTCTCCCCGTGTAAGTTTTGTGTTCAATATCATAAAAATGATAATCATCTGTAACATCTATTTTAATAACTGAAGTCTGACCACCACTTGTTTTCATAGAGTAAATATTATTATCTTTTTCAAACACAATAGTCGATCCGTCAAAGCTTACATCAAAATTTCTTATTCCGTTTTCAGTAAAATTTGTTAGTTGAACAGGATTACCTGCAGCATTACCGTTTTCATCAATTGTTAATTTGTAAATATTATATCTTCCGTTTAAAGCACTTAAGAAATAAATTGTAGAATTGTCTCCCCAATCAGGGTAAATGTCTTGTCCTTTAAATGTTGTCAGTTGATTGTAAGTTTTATTTTTAGTGTCGTATAACCAGATGTTTCTGTTTGCAGGTCCTTTATATTGTTCACGTGTAATTCTACAGGCTCCTTTTACAAATGCAATATATCTTCCGTTTGGTGAGACGGAAGCCATATAACCGAAAGAATTAATTAATTTTGTTGGAGTACCGCCTTTGGATGAAACAGAAAACAGTTCATTTTCCCATTCAATTTGTCTATCAATTCTTCTTGTTTCAAAAAGCAGATATCCATTTGGTGTCCAACCATTTAGGTCATCACTAGCCGAAAAATAAGTTAGTCTGTTTGGTCTTCCGCCTTGTGAAGGTATTGTATAAATATCATCATTTCCAAATCGGTTACTTGAAAATGCAATAGTTTTATCATCCGGACTCCATTTAGGAGTTCCGTCAAATGCCTGATGAACAGTTAATCTTAATGCTCTTCCACCTGATATAGGCATAGTCCAAATATCACCCTGAAAAGAAAAAGATATTTGAGTGCCATTAGAATTTACAGATGGATATCTTGCAAAAGGATTATTATCGGTTGCAAAACTTGTTGAAAATATTACCAATAATAAAACTGTAAGAGTTCTGATTGTTTTAAACATTTTTGCTCCCTTTTTATAAACAAAAAAAGTTTACTAAATTTCGTTAGTACGAAGTTACAAAATATAATATATTGCAACTTATCAAAAATAGACAATCAATTAGTTGTTCCGTTTATCATTTTTTAATAATAATAAATAAGGATTTATAATGACTCTATATCCAATAGTAATTGTTTTACATATTCTATCGGCAATAGCCTGGTTATCTTTTTTGCCTATAGATTATATTTTACGCAAAAGCATTAGGGAATCAGAAAATATTACCTCAAAAAAAGAATTAATTTCTGTGTGGTTAAAAACATCTAATCTTTTAGGAATAATTGGTATGACCGGAATATTAATTACAGGAATAGTTATGGTTTCAATGAATGATTATTATTCATTCTTCCAATTTTCTATGAATCATTGGTTAGCTACAAAACAAGTATTTATGGTTGTATTAATTATTACAACTTTTGCTTTTTTAATTCCAAGTGTAAAAAAATTATCTGGTGATTTGTCTGCCAGTATAAAAGAAGATGATATTGTTGAAAGTAGTATAGATTCTAAAGTAGATAAAATAGGCAAAATATTGAGTGTGATAAATGTGCTTGTGTTAATTAATCTATTATTGGCAGTTACTCATAAGTATATTTAATTATTTAAGGTTAGGGGGTTTCAGTTGTTGCTATATTTTAGTTTAAAAGGCTTTATTTAGTATTATTTATATTGACATAATTTTCTGTTATACCTATATTTCTTAACTAATTTATTTAAAATTCGAGTAAAAAAAATTGGCTGTCTCGGACGAATATAAAATTTTTTCAGGTCGTGCAAGTTTAGATCTTGCAGAAAAGATTTCAAAAAAATTAAAGCGTCCGTTAGGCACCGTGGAAATTAAAGAATTTAGTGACGGCGAAATTTGGGTAAAGTATGGTGAGAATATACGCGGAAGCGATGTATTTATAGTACAATCAACACCGCCACCAGCCGAAAATTTAATGGAATTATTAATTTTGATAGATGCTGCAAAAAGAGCATCTGCAAAAAGAATAACAGCCGTTATACCATATTTCGGATATGCAAGACAGGATAGAAAAGATCAACCCCGTGTTGCAATTACGGCAAAACTGATTGCCAATTTAATTACTGTTGCAGGGGCTGACAGAGTGATGACAATGGACCTTCACGCAGCTCAGCTTCAAGGTTTTTTTGATATTCCTTTTGACCATCTTTACGGATCAACCGTATTTAGCGGTTTGATCAAAAATACAGATGGAAATACCGTTGTGGTTTCACCTGATGTTGGTGGAATAAAAATGGCTAGAGCATATGCAAAAAGAATTCACGCTGATCTTGTTGTAATAGACAAGAGAAGACCTAATCAAAATCTTGCTGAAGTAGTAAATATTATTGGTGATGTTAAGGATAAAGATGTTCTTATAGTTGATGATTTGATTGATACTGCAGGTACTTTTATTGGTGCTGTACAAGCTTTAAAAGATAAAGGCGCTAAAGACATTTACGGAGCTATATCTCATCCGCTTTTATCTGGCCCTGCAATTGAAAGAATTAAAAAATCACAATTAACAAAATTATTTGTAACGGATTCAATTCCATTAAATACTGATGTTACCGATGATAAAATATCTGTAGTAACAGCATCTGATTTATTTGCAAAAGCAATTCAGAGAACATTTAATAATGAATCTATTAGTTCACTATTTGAAAACGATAAAGGATAAAAAAAGTTTCGGAGAAACAATGGAAAATGTAATATTAGAAGCAAATGTAAGAGAAACAATAACTAAATCTTCAAGAAAAAAAGTAAGAAATTTAGGCAGAGTACCAGGTGTTTATTATTCAAGACACGATGAATCTATAGCTTTGGATGTTGAAGAAAAAGCAATAAAGCCTTTAGTTTTTACATCTAAAAACAATTTAATATCTCTAAAATTAAAGGGAAAAGATGATCTTGAGTGTTTAATTAAAAATGTTCAATTTGACCCTCTTACTGACAAGGTAATTCATTTTGACTTATTAGGACTTACAAAAGGTGAAAAAATTCAAATTGATGTTCCTATAAATTTTGTTGGAAGTTCAATCGGTATAAAAGAAGGTGGAATTTTACAAGTTGGTCTTCACAAACTTGAAATAGAATGTTTACCTAAAGATGTACCTGAATCAATAGAAATTAATATTGAAAAGCTTGATATTGGTGATTCTTTGCATGTTAGTGATCTAAATTATGAAAATTTAGAAATTCTAAATACAGCCAATACAAGTGTTGTTTCTGTTACACATCCTAAAGTTGAAGCGGAACCTGAAGTTGACGAACTTGAAGAAGAATTAACAGAACCTGAATTAATTGGTAAGTCTGATAAGGATTCTGAGGAAGAAGAAAAAGAAGACAAAAAATAAAGTGCGAATAATTTTAGGTATTGGAAATCCTGAGACAAAGTATAAAAACAATAGACACAATATAGGATTTATGTTACTAGATTATTTTGCAGAAAAACATTCTTTAAAATTTAAACCATCAAAACAAGATTACTATTTTTGTGAAGGGAAGATTAGCAGTCAAAAATTTAATCTTGTAAAACCTACCACTTATGTTAATAATTCCGGAATAGCTGCTAAACAAATTTTAGAAAAATCAAAAATTCTTGTAAATGAGTTGTTGGTGGTTTGTGATGATGTAAATCTTGATGTTGCTGATTTTAGGATCCGTGCTTCCGGTGGAGATGGCGGTCACAATGGTTTAAGTTCTATTATTTATCATTTGAATGATAATAACTTTGCAAGATTAAGACTTGGGATTGGTAATAATTTTGAAAAAGGAAATATGGCAGAATACGTTTTAAGTGATTTTGAGAAAGATGAAATAGATCAATTAAAAGAAACAATTGAAAATAGTACCGTATTACTTGAAGAATTTATAATTGGTGGTTTTAAACAAATGTTAAAACATAACAGCAGAATCAATAAAAATTTAATTAATTAATTATTAAGGGAGAATAAATAAATCCTATGGAATCAATTATTTACATAATACCTTTGTTTGGAGTACTTGCTCTTTTATATACTTTTTGGAAAGCATCCTGGGTTTCCAAGCAAGAAGTAGGTACAGAAAAAATGCACAAAATTTCTCAGCATATAGCTGAAGGTGCGATGTCTTTTCTAAGAGCTGAATACAAAGTTTTATCAATTTTTGTTATTTGTGTCGCAATTCTTTTAGCAGTTTCGGCTGACTCGGTGGACTCATCGCCAATAATCGGTGTATCATTTTTAGTTGGTGCATTATGTTCAGCACTTGCAGGATTTATTGGAATGAAGGTCGCAACAAAAGCAAATGTAAGAACAACAAATCAAGCTCGAAGTAGTTTAGGTAAAGCTCTTGAAATTGCTTTTGCCGGTGGCTCTGTGATGGGAATGGGAGTTGTTGGTTTAGGGGTTCTTGGACTTGGTGGATTGTTTTTAATTTACAGTAATGTTTTTGGGGTAAATAATTTAGCTGATTTAAATAGAGTTATAACCGTTATTACAGGCTTTTCTTTTGGTGCTTCATCAATAGCTTTATTTGCAAGAGTTGGTGGCGGTATTTATACAAAAGCCGCAGATGTTGGTGCAGATCTAGTTGGTAAAGTTGAAGCAGGAATACCTGAAGATCATCCTCTGAATCCAGCTACTATTGCCGATAATGTTGGTGACAATGTTGGTGATGTTGCAGGTATGGGCGCAGATCTTTTTGAATCCTATGTTGGTTCCATAATCGGTACTATGGTTTTGGGAGCTGCTTTTTTTGGTTATTCTGAATTTGCAGATAAATTTAATGGACTAAGTGCAGTTTTATTACCATTGGTTATTGCAGGTGCCGGAATTGTATTATCAATTATAGGTACATTCTTTGTTCGTGTTAAAGAAGGGGGGGATCCTCAAAAAGCTCTTAACATGGGTGAATTCGGTTCATCAGGAATTATGATAATTGCTCTTTATTTTATTATTAAATGGATGATGCCTGAAACCTGGACGCACGAAGATCCATTGTATGGAATTACATATACTATTACTTCAACCGGAATATTTTTAGCAACTGTTATTGGTTTGGTTGCAGGTGTATTAATTGGAATTACAACAGAATATTTTACAGGTCAGGGAAATAGACCTGTGAATAATATTGTAAGGCAATCATTAACCGGCAGTGCTACAAATATTATTGCAGGTATTGGAAATGGATTGAATTCTACTGCAATGCCTTTAATTATTTTAGCTGTTTCAATTATTGGAGCTTTTCATTTTGGCGGTTTATACGGAATTGCAATTGCAGCTGTTGGTATGCTTTCAAATACAGGCATTCAGTTAGCAGTTGATGCCTACGGACCTATTTCAGATAATGCCGGTGGTATTGCTGAAATGTCTGAACTTCCTAAAGAAGTTCGTCAAAGAACAGATAAATTGGATGCAGTTGGTAATACAACAGCAGCAATAGGAAAAGGATTTGCAATTGGTTCAGCTGCTCTTACAGCACTTGCATTATTTGGTGCTTTTATGACAGCTGCACAAATTAAATCAATTGATATTTCAAAAGCAGTTGTTATGGCCGGTTTATTTTTGGGTGGTATGCTTCCATTTTTATTTTCTTCTATGGCAATGAATGCAGTTGGTAAAGCTGCAATGGCAATGATAGAAGAAGTTAGAAGACAATTTAAAAATATACCAGAGCTTACAAATGCTTTAAAATTAATGAAGAAAAACGAAGGCAAAGAACAAAAAGATTGGACTGATGAAGATAAAGCCGTCTTTGAAAAAGCTGACGGTAAGGCTGAATACGGAAAATGTGTAGAAATATCTACAAAAGCAGCAATAAGGCAAATGGTTGTACCAGGACTATTGGCAGTTATTGCACCTGTATTTATTGGTTTCTTTGGTGGACCAGAAATGCTTGGAGGTCTTTTAGCAGGAGTTACTGTAACAGGTGTTTTAATGGCAATTTTCCAGTCAAACGCCGGTGGTGCTTGGGATAATGCTAAAAAGACTATTGAAGAAGGAGTTGAAATTAATGGTGTAAAATATGGTAAAGGATCAGAACCACACAAAGCGGCAGTTGTTGGTGACACAGTTGGTGATCCATTTAAGGATACATCAGGTCCTTCATTAAATATTTTAATAAAGTTAATGGCTGTAGTTTCTCTTGTAATTGCGCCTTTAATTAAATAAATTTTGTTCCTATTTTAAATAATGTTTATTAACCCTGCTCGCACATAAAACAGTGTGGGCCTAATGACCAAAGGGAGGTTCCTTTAATAATGAGTAAAAATACTTATGAAAGTGCTGTTCTTATAAATGCAGCTCTTGACGACGATCAAATTCAAACTCAAGTTTCCCGAATAAAAGAGGCTATTATTAGCAATGAAGGTGAAATTAAAGAGGTTGAAGACTGGGGAAGAAAAAGACTTGCCTATCCAATAAACAAAAGTAAGCTTGGATATTATGTTTTTTACAGATATAAAGCTGAAAACACTACTGTTTCCAAATTAGAAAGAATGTTCAATTTAGACGAACAAATTCTACGTTATCTTACAATAAAATTAGATGATGTTGCCTTGGAATATTTAGAAAAAAAACAGAAAGATGCAGCTCTCAAGCTTGAAGAAGAAGAAATAACTGAAGCCTCGGATGATGAACAGGATGATGAATCAGATGATGAGGAAAAAGAATAATCTTAAAGGATGGAGGAAAAATATGGCTGATTTGAAAATGCCTGAAATAAATTATGTAATTGTAGCTGGAAATTTAACAAAAGATCCTATTTACAGACAAACTACTAACAATACACCCGTAGTTAATTTTTCAATTGCATCCAACAGAAAATATAAAGACAGCTCAAATCAATGGCAGGAAGATGTTTGTTATATTGGTGTTGTTGCATGGAATAAATTAGCTGAAAGTTGCAGAGATAAACTTAAAAAAGGTTTTGCTGTTTTAGTTGATGGAGAATTACAAAGTCGTAATTGGAAATCTGATGACGGACATAACAGAAGTATTGTTGAAATTAAAGCAAGAAGAATTCAGTTTTTAAATAGAAAAACAAAATCTGATACAGCAGAAGAAAATGAAGAATATGATGAAGTTGAAGCTTCTGTTGAAGAAACAGAGACAAAAGAATTAGAAAAAGATTTTTCTGGTGAATCATTTGATAAATTCTTATCAAGTGATGAATCAGACTTATTAAAGTAAAAAGGAAAATTTATGAAAAATGAAATAAGAACAAAAAAGGTTTGCAGATTTACAAAAAACAATATAAAATATATTGATTATAAAGATGTAAAGCTTTTACAGAGATACACAAACGAACAAGGGAAAATAATTCCTAAAAGAATTACAGGTACAAAAGCCAAATATCAAAGACAATTAACATTAGCAATTAAACGTGCACGCCATATGGCTTTATTACCATATGTATCTGATTCAGTAAGATAGTGCTAAGAAGGAGATAATATGAAAGTAATACTTAGAAAAGATTTTGGGGCTTTGGGTAAAGTTGGGGATATTATAAATGTTAAAGACGGTTATGCTCGCAATTACCTAATACCCAACAAATTTGCATATACTGCATCAAAAGGTAATGTTAGTGCTTTAGAAGAAGAAAGAAAATCATTGGAAGCTAAAGCTAGTCAAGAAGTTGCAGCTGCCGAAGCTCTGGCAGTTGAATTGGAAAAAGTTTCAGTTACTATTCCTGTTCAGGTAGGTGAGGAAGATAAATTATTCGGTTCAGTTACATCACAAATGATCTCTGATGTTTTAAAAGAAAAAGGGTTTGATATTGATAAAAGAAAAATTGAACTCGATGATCAAATTAAAGCATTAGGTATCTATGAAGTGAAAGTTAAAATTCACCCTGCTGTAAGCACAAATATTAAAGTGTGGGTAGTTAGAGAATAGGAATATAAAAACAAATTAATAAAAAAAAGGAAAGTGATTAAACTTTCCTTTTTTTGTTTTAAATAAAATCTTTAATTAATTAACCTTAATTTTTTTGTCTTTAATCATTTTTGCTAATTGAGAAGTACCGTTTTTATTAATAGTTTTTAAAGCACTTGTAGAAAGTTTAACGGTTACAAATTTGTTTAATTCCTGAACCCAAATTTTCTTTTTCTGCAGGTTAGGTAAAAATCTTCTTTTGCTTTTATTATGTGCATGCGAGATATTATTTCCTGCTCTTGGTCCAACATCTGTAATTTGGCATTTTCTGGCCATTGTGTCTCCTAAATCCTTTACCATTTAATAAAAATATTAATTACAAATATAAGTATATTTATACGAAAATTAAAAATTTATACTTAAAAATCGTCAATTATTAATTTTATTTCTTTAATTATTGACAATTGTTAAAAGGTTTATATCTTTACAGTAGATTCCCTGTAAAAAAACATATTTGCCCAAATTAAAGAGGAGAACATTTATGGAATATTATGAACTTCACCCGAAAACACCCCAGTTAAAATATATAAACAAAGCAGTAGAAGTATTAATGCAAGGGGGGGTAATAATTTACCCGACAGATACGGTTTATGGAATCGGTTGTGATATTTATAATAAAGAAGCACTTGAGAGAGTTTTTCAGATTAAAAATGACATTGAATCCAAATTATTCAGTTTTATTTGTCCAAATTTGAAAAATATTGCTAAATATGCTAAAGTTTCTGATTATGCTTATAGGAATATGAAACACTTATTACCCGGCCCTTATACTTTTATATTACCGGCTACAAAATTGACTCCTAAAATTCTTTACAGCAAAAGAAAGACAGTTGGTATTAGAATACCAAACCATCAAGTTTGTTTAAAAATTGTTGAAGAATTTGGCGGCCCAATAATTAGTACAAGCACAACTTCCAGAAAAGGAGAGATATTAATTGATCCAATTGAGATTAAAAATGTTTTCTCAACTCAAGTTGATCTTATGCTTGCTTCCGGCAATTTAAATGGCAGACCATCCAGTGTAATTGATTTGAGTGAAGAAAAACCTGAAGTTATAAGAGAAGGTGCAGGTGATGTAAGTTTGTTTGTGTAATAAATTATTTGGTTTCTTTAAGTAGATTTAATCTTTCATTTTTGAGTTCGTTCCCCAATTTTATTAACTCAAATTTTTCCTCTTCATTTTCTGCTTGCTCAAGTTTTTGCATATTCTGTTGAATCAAATTTTCAAGAATGTTTATTTTCATTTTGTTTACTACTTCTACAGCATAATTAAACAGCTTAAATTCTGATTGAGAATCCGGAAGTAGTTCTTCCCACTTTGAGCTTATTGAATGTTTGTCAAACAGTATTTCTCTTAAATATAATTCCACTTTTTCATCTTGAAATTCATCTAACAATAAAGAAACTTCAATGTTCTCTTTTTGCAAAAAATGTGCTGAAACTTTTTTTACAATTTCTTGATGTCTTTCATCTTTAAAATCATCAAAATTCAAATTATCAAATATGTATTTTATTACTTCAACATCTCCTTCAAATAGTAGTTTTATTAGATCTCTTTCTGTTTGAAGATTTATTAAAGTAGTTGAAATATCTTTGTTGCCAGCGTCACTTAGCTCTGTTTTTTGTTGAATGTTTGTTCTTCTCTGTTGAGTGGATTCTAGCGTCGAAATATTTTTAATTGCTTTATTTAATTCAGCTTCGATAAGCATTTCTCTTAAATTAAACTTTTTAGCAATTGTTTTTATTAAAAGACTTCTTTTTAATTCATCTTTAATAAGTGCGGCAGGTTTAACCAGTTCTCTTATCGCATCAGCAGTTTTTCCTGAATCGTCAAACATACCCTCAGATTCATAATAAGCAGTTTGATATTCTAAAAAGTTTTGAGCTTTATCTAAATTTTCTTGAAATTTTATTTTACCGAAATTATT
>Ga0210009_1001694_pt1 | contig 17830 bp, 15 predicted proteins | sample CryGeyCG2114_065_FD_185457 | JGI IMG/M metagenome (GOLD analysis project Ga0210009, IMG submission 185457) | Groundwater microbial communities from aquifer - Crystal Geyser CG12_big_fil_rev_8/21/14_0.65 (SPAdes) (version 2) | ecosystem: Environmental > Aquatic > Deep subsurface > Groundwater ... | reverse complement strand
ACAAAGGAAAAGTTTTAACAAAAATATCAGAATTCTGGTTTAACTACACAAAAGATATTATTCCTAATCATTTAATTTCTACTAATGTTGAAGATTTTCCGGAACAATGTAAACAATATGAGGAAGACCTTAAAGGACGAACGATGCTTGTAAAAAAAGCAGATATTATTCCCATTGAATGCATTGTGCGTGGTTATATTTCTGGAACTGGTTGGAATGACTACAAAAGGACGGGTAAAATTTCCGGAATAGAATTACCCGCAGGATTAACGGAATCGGAAAAGTTTTTTGAACCTTTGTTCACTCCTTCAACAAAAGCTGATATTGGTTTGCATGATGAAAATATATCGTTCGATGAAGCGGCTAAACTTTCCGGTGAAGAAGCTGTGGAGACGATTAAAAACGCCGCATTAAATCTTTATAAAAAGGCTTCCGATTATGCACTCGGAAGGGGAATAATTATAGCCGATACAAAAATGGAATTTGGTTATTTTGAAAATAATATAATTTTAGCCGATGAAATTTTAACACCCGATTCTTCACGTTTTTGGCCATTAGAAAAATATGAGAAAGGAATTGCGCAGCAAAGTTACGACAAACAATTCATCCGTGATTATCTACTGTCGATTAATTTTAATAAACAACCTCCTCCGCCAATTTTACCTGATTACATTATCCAGAAAACAAGTGAAAAGTATATTGAAGTTTTATACAAATTAACAGGGTTGACTGATTAAAAATGAAACCCAAGCAAATTAAAGTTCAAAATAGTTCAATACTATTTATTAGGTGGGAAGACGGGAATGAAAGTAATATTCCTTTGGCGAAACTCCGGGATTTATGTCCTTGTGCTATCTGTTTAACCGAAAAACTAAAAGAATCAGAATCATACATCCCGTTTTATTCTGACACTCAAACTAAAATTGAGGATTTGACAATTGTTGGAAATTATGCTCTTCAAATAAAATGGGTAGATGGGCACAATACAGGTATATATGAATATGCCTATTTAAAAAAAATTGAAGAAATGCAGCGCCCAAATTAGTATATGTTATTACCGAATCAATTAACAGTTTTAAGAATTATTCTTACGCCAGTTTTTTTGTTTTTCTTTCTCTCAAACGAACCAGTAATGAAACAAATCTCGCTTGGCATTTATATCATTGCAGCTTTAACTGATTGGTATGACGGCTGGCTTGCCAGGAAGTTTAATTATATCACTAACTGGGGAAAATTCTGGGATCCTCTTGCAGATAAAATTTTAGTTTCAGCAGCGTTTATCGGATTTGTTGTTGTTGGTTATGTGGAATTATGGATGGTTATAATTATTATTCTTAGAGATTTTATTGTCACTGGTTTGCGGGGTTATGCCGACTATCGTGAATTTTCCTTCCCGACGAGTTATTACGCCAAATGGAAAACTTTTATTCAGATGATTTTTCTTTATTATCTTTTAATCGTTTACGTAGGGAAAAATACGCCAGCTGTTTTTAATGGCAATGAAGATATCTTTAGTTTACTTTTAAAAGAAAAATTGCTTTTTTTTTCGATGATAATTATCACAGCAATAACTTTTCACTCCGGTATTAGTTATATTTACCAAAACAGAAAATTAATAACTAAACTATTTGGAAGAGAAAATTAATTTTATAGAAAGAATTCTTGGGAGCGGATTCTATACAGGTTACATCCCGTTTGCTTCCGGCACTTTTGGAAGCCTCGTGGCGCTTTTAATTTATGCAATTCCGGGATTTGAAAAACCTGAAGTGTTGATTCCTTTTATAATTCTTTTTACTTTATATGGCATTAATATCGGCAATAAATTTGAAGACACATACGGTAAAGATCCATCCGAGTGTACGATTGATGAATTTGTTGGAATGTGGATTTCCCTTTTATTTCTTCCAAAAGTATTTTGGATTTCGATATTAGCATTTTTTATTTGGCGTTTGATGGATATTGTGAAGCCGTATCCGGCAAGAAGATTCGAAAAGTTTGAAGGCGGTCTGGGAATAATTGCTGACGATGTTGTTGCTGGAATTTATTCGCTTATTTTTCTTCATCTATTTTTATTTATTTTTGTGTAGCTAGGATTTATTAAATTCAGGAAAGTGAAAATTCTAAAATGAATGCACATATAATTACAATTGGGGACGAAATACTTATAGGTCAAACCCTGAATACAAATGCTGCATTCATCGGCGAAAAGTTAACGTCAATTCAGGTAAGATTGAAAAGCACTTCAGTTGTTGGCGATGAAGAAAACGAAATTCTAAATGAATTTGATCGATGTTGGAAGAATAATGATATTGTAATAGTTACAGGTGGTTTAGGTCCTACCCATGATGATATTACACGCCAATGTGTTGTTAAATTTTTTAATACAAAGCTTGTTGAAAACGAAGAAGTTCTAGAAAACATAAAGAATCTCTTTAGAAAAAGAGGACGGGAAGTAACAAAAATAAATAAGGACCAGGCACTTGTTCCTGAAAATGCCATAGCAATTAATAATCAATTTGGTACCGCTCCCGGAATGTGGATTGAAAAAGAGAGCAAGGTTTTTATAGTTATGCCCGGCGTTCCTTACGAGATGAAAGCGATGATAGAAGATTTCATAATCCCCAAACTTGAAAAAATAATCGGGTCGCCTTCATCAATAATAAAAATGAAAACGCTTCAAACTACAGGCATTCCGGAATCGGACCTCTATGAAAAATTGGGAAACATAGATGAATTACTTGAAGGGGCAAAACTTGCTTTTCTTCCAAGTCAATTTGGAGTTAAACTTCGCATAACTGTTGAGGGGAAAACTGAAGAAATCGTTAAAAATAAAATCAGTGAAGTTGAGCAGAAGATAAGATCGAAAGCCGGTAGATACATTTTTACTACCGTGGACGAATCTCTCGAAGACGTAGTTGCGCGTTTGCTTAAAGAAAGGCAGATAACAATTTCGGTTGCTGAATCGTGCACCGGAGGCAGTATTTCAAATTCTCTAACAAACATAGGCGGCAGCAGTGTATATTTTGAGAGAGGAGTTGTCTCCTACAGCAATGCAGCTAAAGTAGAAATTTTAAGGGTGAATGAAGATACAATTGCCCAGTATGGTGCAGTCAGCCTTGAAGTTGCCCGGCAGATGGCAGAAGGGGTGAAAGCAATTAGCGGGACTGATTTTGGAATATCCGTTACCGGAGTATTAGGTCCGACCGGCGCTACAACTGAAAAACCGATTGGGTTAGTTTATATTGGGTTATGTGATGATAAAGTTTGTACCGCAAAAAAGTATTTATTTGGGGGAGACAGAATTTTAAATAAGCAGCGGGCTACACAAGCAGCGCTGGAAATGATAAGAAGATATCTATTAGGGATAACATTCGATGACTAGATTATTTGTAGCTTTAAAAGTTCCCGAACAGCCATTGGTGCAATTAAAAGAACTCTTGTACGATCTGCTTCCTGATGCAAGTCACCATAATTGGGAAAGCAGAGAAAAACAACACCTCACACTTAAGTTTATTGGCGAGGTAGATGATTTCCAGGTTGAGGAAATTGCCGACTCGCTTGAATACATAACCGAGTATAATAAATATTTTTGTGAACTCGGAAAACTCGGTGTTTTTGGTTCATGGCAAAAACCAAAAGTATTTTACTGCAGCATTTATACGAATGATTCGATGGAAGAAATGGTTCAGCGTATGGATTCTACACTTGAAGATTTTTTAGTTCCGCCTGAGCAGCGTAGATTCAGAGCGCACTTAACTCTAATGCGCTATAAAAACGGAGAAAATTGGAAGAGGATTTTTAGAATAGCAAATTATGAAGTGCCGGGAATAAATTTCGTTGGCGATGAGGTTATATTATTTAAGAGTGAGCTGCTTCCGGGTAGCTCTGTTTATACACCGATTAGAAATTATAAATTGAAATAAATAGGAGGTTTTGAATGAGTACAGAGAGAGAACAAAAATTAAAAATTATCGAAGATGCAATTCTAAGCATCGAAAAAACTTATGGCAAAGGCGCCATAATGAAGCTTGGCGATGGCGTGGTCAATAAAATTGAATCAATTTCTACGGGAGCTTTGTCGCTTGATTTTGCACTTGGCATCGGCGGCATTCCAAGAGGAAGGGTAACTGAAGTTTACGGACCTGAATCGAGCGGAAAAACTACATTATGTTTGCACATTATTGCTGAGGCGCAAAAGACTGGCGGATTAGCGGCATTTATAGACGCTGAACATGCACTCGATGTTAATTATGCCAAACGGCTCGGAGTTGATACAAGCAACCTGCTTCTATCCCAACCGGATTTTGGCGAGCAAGCGCTGGAAATAACTGACACACTTGTCCGCAGCAATGCGCTTGATGTTATAGTTATTGACTCAGTTGCCGCGCTGGTTCCGCGTTCAGAAATTGAAGGCGAAATGGGCGATGCAACAATGGCTGTCCAGGCAAGGCTGATGTCGCAGGCTTTGCGTAAACTTACCGGTGCAATTTCAAAATCAAAAACCGCAGTAGTGTTTATCAATCAGTTGAGGAGTAAAATCGGGGTTATGTTTGGAAATCCCGAAACTACAACCGGCGGTAATGCTCTTAAGTTTTATGCCTCTGTAAGACTTGATATCAGAAGAATTGCTGCTATCAAAGACGGAACGGATGTTATTGGTAACAGAACTAAAGTTAAAATTGTAAAGAGTAAAGTTGCGCCGCCTTTCAAAGAAGTTGAGTTCGACATTCTCTATAACGAAGGCATTAGCAAAACCGGTGATTTAATTGACCTGGCTGTGAACCTTAATATAATTAAAAAAAGCGGCGCCTGGTTTAGCTATGAAGAAGATCGTTTCCAGGGTAGAGAACAATTTCGTCAAAAACTTTTAGAATTCCCTGAAATGTTTAATAAAATAAATCTCGAACTGCGGCAGAAACTTGGAATGTTAGCCGAACCGGAGAGCAGCGATGCAACTGCAGCCGGAGATTCATCTGAAGATAGCGGTAAATCGAAAGGGAAGAAAGGAACCAAATAAGTCCTTGGTATGAAAATTTTAAGAGCCGTTAAAAAAGGGAATTCTGATGTTAAGATTGAATTAGATAACGGCGATGTTCTTTACCTATCCTATGAAATATTTTTCAAAAGCGGTCTCAGGAAAAACGATGAAATATCCTCCGACCGTTTTTCTTTGTTGGTTGAAGAAAACAAATTATTTCACATCAAACAAAAAGCATACAGACTTCTCTCACGACGAATTCACTCAGAGTTCGAGCTGCGGCAAAAACTTTCACAAAAAGAATATTCTCGTTATTTGATTGATAGAGTTATTGATGAATTGTCCGACAAGAAATATCTTAATGATTACGAATTCGCCAACCAGTTTGCAGACGAAAATATAAAAAATAAATTATGGGGAGAAAAAAAACTTATTGCGGAGCTTTACAAAAAGGGGATTAATAAAAGAATTATCAGCGATGTTGTTCTCGACAAATTTTCTGAGGGGAATAATCTTGATAATGCAGATCAACTTGCCACTAAAAAATTTAAACAACTCGCTTATAAGAATCTTGACCGGCAGAAATTGATGCAAAAAATAATAACATTTTTACTCGGCAAGGGGTATGATTTTGAAACAGCAAAACGAGCCGCCGAAAATGTTTTGCCGAAACTTGCAGATTGAACTAACAATCATTTAACGAACACAAAATGATTATTTAATTTTTTGAGGGAGTGTTTTTATTATCTCGGCTAATTGAGGAACATCCACCGTTTTAATGGCATCTTCAACAGAAAACCATTTACGCTTGCGGTATTTTTTCTCAGGAAAATCTTCCAAAATTTTGATAACTTCCATTGAGTACACACGAATGGTCACAACTCCGCCGGTTCGGTCTTTCTTATAAACTCCAAGTTCAATCGTCTCGTTTGTACCAACCAAACCCGCTTCTTCGTATGCTTCTTTTTTTGCTGACTCAAAGGGATGTAAATTAAATTCAATGTATCCTTTAGGAATAATCCATCTTTTTTTCTTCATTGATGTAATTAATAGTATTTCAAATATGCCGTTAGTTCTTCTAAAAGGTAGAACAGCGGATTGGTCAAAACTGAATGGAAAATTTTCTTCACTGCTCAATTATTTTTTCTTTCCTTTAATAATTTCTCAGACTTCAATATTTGAAGTATAATTTCGTCAATTGTAACCGGCTGATTTTTATTATCAATTTCTACAACTACAAAAAAACCGTTTAAATTTCCGGCTGCCCTGTAAGTCTGAACAAGCGCATACTGGTCGCTTAATACTCTGTTTCCCTCATCATCCCAAATCTCCTTTGCGCACAAACATCCCAAAGTAGGAGTGTTCGGATAATATTGTTTATCCGAATAATATTCAGGATTTACAGCTGTTCCGTGAGCGATTATTTCTGTTCTACCGGCTTTACCAGCATAATAAGCTTCATAAATAGGATCAAAATTTTTCCAGCTATGCGGGAGTAAATTATCGTATAAATATTTATCCCACTTTTTTGTTGAATCATAATCAGTATGAAAATATTTATTAACATCCGTCTCGTAGGGAAGAATCGTTTGAATATTTGAAGTTGTTCCTATAAAAATATTTTTGCTCGTATCTATTCCCTGCAATGATAAAATCCCCTGCGGTGTATTTCCATTTGTAATGTAACCTGGCAAGTTACTGAGTGAACGGGCAAGTTGAGGCGTATAAAAAATATTGCCAAAATTATCACGGGCGAATGTTCCGTCGGAGTTTCGAACTATTGCCAAGCCAGTGTAGTCTCTGTTTTTTCTTTGAATGCTAAAAATTACAGTTTTATCTTTTTCAAACCGAGCTGATAGCAAATCAACAAGCGGTGGTTTTGCTCCCTCCTCTTTCTTTTTTAATGAGGAATGAAGCATAAATAAAATAGGATTCTCCTCCCAATTATTGAATTTGCTTTTTAACAAATAGGAAGCATCATCAGGAGAAATAAACTGCCCGCGATATAAATAATTTAATGCCATCGCAAATATTTTAGGGTTCACCGTCTCTTTTGCTATCTGCATTATCTCTGCTTCCAATTCAAGAGGGTACAAAGTGTATATTGTCTCCAATAACGATCTTTGAAACTCAAGCGAAGCATTTTCAAAATACAATAGAGCTGAAGTAATGGAACTTCTTACCAAATCATTTTTTAATAAACCGAACCGTGCGCCCCAAAAAGCTTCGAGCCATTTTTCCTCATTTCCCTTATTTAAAGTGAATGAAAGGTTTTCTTCTACAATTTGCTTTTTCAATTTATCATCAAACTTTAGTCGTTCATCTTTTTTTGTAAATGAAGAATTCACTTGTTGTGCATTTACTGTGAATGAAATTAAAAAAAAGATTATAAAAATGTAGTTCAATAATTTCAATTTAGTTTCCTTTTCACTTCAAAACCGAAATGAAACGATTTTTCATCTCCGGCATTAATTGTAAACTGCTCAATCAATTCCGGACGATTAAATGTATTAGTGAGCGATTGCATCGGTTCGATTGCTAATGATTTTCTTTTTCTTTCTTTGAGTGTATCACCCGTAAAAACAAGTGTAACACCACCTTTTTGAAAAAGAGTAATTTCCAAATTATTTTCTGGATCGAACAAAATTGAACGGGCAATTCCTTCATCATCAAATTTTAATTTGGCGAAGCAGTTATCTATAATTTTTCCGCTTATTGTTCTTTCCACCTGCGGAGTTCGAAGGAGGAAATTAAGCCTGGGAAAATCATTAATGGGTGAATATGTTTCATCGCCATCAAGAGGCAAATAATTACTATCCATCAAAATATTTGACTGTGCATCAATCGTTAATATCAAATGCTCAATCCCTCTATCCGAGGTCTTAAAGTAAGGATGCCAACCACAAAAAAATGGGAGCGGTTTGCAGCCGGTATTCTTGCCGGCAACATTTATTGTAACTTTTGTTCCACTTAAAATAAATGTAACTCTCACATCAAGAGAAAAGGGATAACCTTTATAAACATCAGGGCGAATTGATTGGCTTAACAAAACCACTTTAATAAATTCTTTTTTTGTTTCAATATTTTCAACTTCAAAAAGTTCGTGAGAAGTATAACCGTGAATAACATAGTTACGCGGCGGAACAGGCTGCAATTGATAATCTTCTCCATTAAAAAAATACATGCCGTTACGAATACGGTTTGCGAACGGCGTCATAATCCAATTGCGAGCTCCGCTTCCTTTATCAAGTTCTTCTTCCGTTAAAAATCCATCAAGCACGCTAAAAGATTTTCCATCAACTTGAATGTTGAAAGACAATGGAGTAGCGCCTTTAAGAGCAACTTCAAATTTGGATTTTGTTTCGTTATCGATCAGCTGTATTGTTTTAAACTTTCCCAGCGTGGCTTCTTTTAACTCAAATCTATTCATTAACATTCTTTAAAAATTGTTTGCGTCTTTCATCGCATGGACGGCATGAACCTTCCGGGCATAAAAGATTTTTATATTCCGTTTTAAAATATGGAATACCTTCCTTTAATAATAATTTAATCTCAACAAAATAGAAGTTCATTTCTCTGTAAATATTTTTTGTAATGGCGCCTTTACTAATTAAAAAATTTTCAAAATTTATGAAAGATTTACTGCAGCCAGGAATTTCTTTAAGCTGCTGTTCGCCCGAATCACTAACTCCAACGCGTTCAACATTCAGATAATTCCATGGCGAAAAATCATTCCACGGCGCCGGAGCTTTTATTTCAAGGTAATGTCCAAAGGTAAGTGAAGAAAAATCGACGCCGAGAAGAAGTACAAAACAATCATCATGCTTTGCAAACCAGCTCATTACACTGTGTGTGCCAAGCGGACTTTCGGGCGAATTACTTTCGCCAATATCTTCTTTTATTCGTCCCCAGATTGAAAAAGAATGAGTTGGGGAGGAAGTTCTAACAACGTCATCGGAAGTTCTGAATCGCTCAGCAACGGCGCCTACTTTAACCGGAGTTTTTTGTTTATTAAAAACCTCGATAAATTTATATTTAATTTTATAGCAATAAGTAAACGCCGGCATAATAACCGAACCTTCGGGCGTAATAATTTCTTTCAATGATTCAACTATTTCGTCAACAAGTATGTTTTCAAAGGCGCTACGAATTTTCCTGAATGAACTATGCACAATTATGTGCTGTCCTTTCTTTAAGCCAGCATCAATCAAAAAATTATAAATTTGTTTTGTGTTATAGTTGTTCAAGTTAAAGCACTACTTCAACGTTAACAATCGCTTCCTTAAATTCAGAAACGTTAATAAAATTTGATTTTACTTCTTTTCCATTAATCTTTATTGAAGTGATTCCGCTGTTTCTTTTGTTTGGGTTTTTTACAAATAGATTAATCGTTTTGCACCGAAATTTTCGTACAGCTTTAAATGACTTCCACTTTGAGGGGATATGAGGGTCTATTGTTAATCCTTCAAGCGATGTACGGAAACCAAGAATATTATCTACACCAATTCGAAGCATCCATACAGCCGTTCCGGTTAACCAGGAGTGACTTGCTTGTCCTTCTGTAGGATGATCAGGACTGGTTAAATATTCTGCAAATACATACGGCTCAACTTCATATTTATCAGATCGTTTGGATGAATTTATCGGAAGCATTTTTGAATAAACATCGTACGCTGATTCAACATCTCCGTTTAATATTGCCGCTAATACATACCAGGAAGAAGCGTGATTAAAAATTGCGCCGTTTTCTTTTTTACCGGGAACGCATCTGCTTATTAAACCAACTGTATCATCAATTTTAGTATAGGACGGATAGCATATTTGAATTCCATTTGGTCGTGCAAGATATTTTCTTACAGATGCAAGTGCACCGTCTGCTCTTTCTTTAGGCGCTAAACCTGATATAACGGACCATGTTTGTGCGTTTATAAATATTTTCCCTTGCTTTTCTTTTTTTGTGCCGAGCGGTTTGCCATTATCTCTGAAAGCGCGGACGTACCAATCGCCGTCCCAGGCAACTTTGTTTACTACTTTGCCTAAGCGGTTGTATTGTAATTCCCATCGTTTCAATGTTTCAAGGTCATTTCTTTTTTGAAGAATCGGGAAAGATTTTTTCAAAACGTAAGCAAGGAAAAAAGCACCCCAGATAGTTTCACCTTTGCCTTTGGGACCGACATGATCAAGCGTATCATTCCAATCACCGTTCATAATTTTTGGCAGCCCGCGCTTAGTAGTTGAAGAGATTGCATAGTTTAAAGCGGTTTTCATATGCTCATAAACAGTGACGCCTTTTTTTGATTCATCCTCATCATAATAATTTACTTTTTCATCAAGGATGCTTAAGTCGCCGGTTTCATTTAAATATTCAATAATACCAAATGGAATCCAAAGAGGCGTGTCGGAGTGGTTTGTTTTCTCTCCCCATCCGGTCAACTTAAAAAAGTTGTGGAGCGTTGAACCATCTTTGAATTGAAAACGAAGTGCATTAAGTAGACGTTCCCTTACTCTTTCAGGCTGAGACATAACAACGCCAATTATATCTTGAAACTGGTCGCGCATACCAGTTCCGAATAGTAGTCCGCCATGGTAGTATCCGGAGTTACGAGCCATATCAAATGTAACAGCAGCTTGATATTGATTCCACACATTCAGCATTGCATTAAATTTAGCATCCGGTGTTTTAACTTGAATGACTGATAATTGATCATCCCATTTTTTCTTAAGCTCATCAAATTTTTTATTGATATTTTTTGTCTTACAGAGTTCATTCCAGTTTAAATGATCATAAGGATTTTTTACACTTTTTGGCGCAGCTGCTAAAATAACAGCAAATTCTTTTTCTTCATTTTTGTGCAGAGTAATTCTCGATTGCAGAGCAGCAATGGGATCACCGGAAGTAATTTCCGTGTTCTTCATTTTGCCGGTCTCAACCGATTCAGGATTAGATTCCGAACGCCACCTACCGATAAAATTATCAAGACTGCTGTCAAATCCACTTATTGGAAGAGTTTGCGTAAAATAAATTTTATATCCCCAATCAATGTTCGGCTGTGCAACAGATACTTTTTTATTTAACACCCAATAACGACGTGTGGCAATTAACGCTTTGTTTTTTTTATCGAAATGAACCTCAGTAAAATGCTTATCATTCGGCTGATTAATTAAATCATTTAAAGCATTGCCCATCAACAACTCTGTGAAAGAGTATATTTCTAATTTTCTATCTTTCTTCTCAAGGTTAGTCAATTTAATTTTCCAAATCTCAGCTTCTGTATCGCCGGGAACAAAATAAGTGATTTCACCTTTAACACCATTGGCTTCAGTTGTTATCTTTGTATATCCCTGACCATGCCTGCATTCATAGAAATCATATTTTGCTTCTATGGTTGGCGCCCAACTCAGCGACCAATATTTTTTAGTTGCCGCATCTTTAATTATGACGTATCTGCCCGGGCGATCCCACGGGAGGCAGTTGTAGCGCATACGTGTTAAGCGGTTATCTCTTGGAGTTTCTAAATAACTAAAACCGCCTCCTGTATGTGAAATTAATCCCGCATATTTTTCATTCCACATGTAATTAAACCAGGGGCGCGGTGTTCGGGGATTTGTTATAACAAATTCACGATTATCTTCGGTAAAATATCCGTATTTATTTTTTATCATTTTTATGCTATTCGTTTATTCAAAATATATTTTATAAGTAACAATTTTTTTGGCGCCTGCCATAGCTGCAAACGATATTTTATTTTTTAATTTAATTTCTTTCAGCGGAAGTTCCTCAAGAGTAACCTGTACGACTTTTAAAATATTAAATGCAAATTTTATCACACTTTTTATCTCTGTTGCAGAAGGATTATATAGCCGAAGCACGTAGCATTTTATCTCGTTTGCTTCACTGCGTTTAAATGCGCTAAAAATCAAATCTTCATTCTCTATCGAAATAAAAGAATTTGTTGGTTGTAAACTGCCCGAACTTTTCCCTGACTGAAAAAGTCTGATCGAATTGTTGAAGTTCAGGGCTTCTTTATAAACATTACCTTGTTGCCAGTTGCCCGCATGAGGATAAAACGCTAATCTATAATTTTGTTCACCAAAACATTGCGATCCTTTTTGATCGGTATAATCTTCAACAGAACTTGGGGCGATTATAAATTCAAAACCACGAAACAAAGTGATAGCAACAGTTCTTTTTTTGTCTTCAAGAACTTCGTATTCTTTTAATCCATCAACTAAAATTGCCGCGCCAATTTTGTCATCAGAAACATCAACAAATTGATGCATCGGGTAATCATACATTGGCTGCTCAACCCAGTCTTTTGAGTCGATGTGTTTAATGGGACGTTCAACTACATCAAACTGTCCTTCGCCGAAAGAACTAACAGCTTTCGTTCCTGTTGGAAACATCATACGCAATCGATGACTTTCCGCATTATTCTGTACGCGTATATTGAATTCAACTCTCCGGGAAGTTTTGGAAAGCGAAACAGTAAGTTCGATATTCATTTTTACAGTTTTATACTTTTTCTTTTTCCTTTCTTTCAAGTTAGCAGGCACAAGGATTTTATGTTTTATCAAAACCGACGACAATAAATTTCCATTTTCAATTAAAATTATTTTAGAAGAACTTTTAAGTGTAGTTAAAATGGGCTTAATAGATTTGTGAACCCATGCATGTCCAGCTTCACCTTCATCATAAAAATATCCTATATTGTCGAAAGATTTCTCGTTCGTTTTATCAATGATATTAAGCGTTCCGTTTTTGTTCACTTTGATTTTTAAAAAGTTGTTTTCAAACTGTATATTTTTGTTATGCTTTTTCCCAATAAGACTTTCTGATTTAGGAAAATTCTTTTCCGGAACAACCTCAAAAGTTTTGCTGCCAAATTTAGGGACATTTTTTAAATGGAGGTAACATTCATACCTGTTCATTTTAAAAAACATCGGACGGTCAATCATCTGTTCAACCACAGGTTCAACTTTATAAGAATTGATTAACTGTACTGCAGCTACAAAACCTTTTTCCTCGTATAGTTTGATCGCTCCATTATCGTACTCCGCCGGAACATCTATAAACGCTTTGACTACTTCATCTCTTTTAAATTGATTTGGATTTAATGCTGTGATAAAAATGGGTTTATAGTTTTCATCTTTACTACTTGCGAAATGGAAACAGTTAAGATTTAAGTTAACCGCAATATGTTTATTTGCTCTTTCAAAAACACCCTTAGCTATTTCAACAGCGTGTTTGTAACGGATAATCATATCTTCGTGTATTTCATCAAGCGAACAGCCGCCTATTGAATCATGCGCCGAATTTTGTATAAGATTATTCCATGCTATGTTTAAGTATTCATCATTATTATCATACCCTAATAGCCCGGCAAAAGAATTGAAAGGCTCGGCGTAATATTGCACCCAGCGTTCGGCATCAAAATTTAACTGCTTTAAAAACATTCGTGCAGATGTCGTGTAACCATATAAATTCCCGCTTCGCTTGTCATATTGTGCGCTTCTTCTTTCTCCATTAACTAAAGGGAGTTTTGATTCATCAACGTTTTCTTTTAACAGTTTTGAATATTCTTCAAGAGTTGAGTGCCTCACATCAATTCCCGGGAAAGTTTTTTTAATGTCTTTTATTATTTGAACTGTTTTAACGTTAGGACCGCTTGAATCATGTCCTTCCATCCAAATTACATGGGCAGTTGTAAAATCATTTGCTTGATCTTTAATGATTGCTTTAACTTGCGGCTTAATATTTTCGAGATGATAAGAATCTACACGAGCGGGAATAAAATAATCCTCATTATGCTGCTGTGCGTCGGCAAAATGAAAAGCAACCCCGCCTTTGTTCCATTTATATTCAACATCATTAAAACCCTCATCGTGTACAACCGGGCGGTAAATGTAAAAATAAAAATTATATCGCGGCAGTGTTGAAAATCGTGATGTTAAAGTTTTAGTACCGTCAGCGCCTTCCCAAATAAATTCGGCTTGCTTTGAATCAAGAGAGTTTACACCGCGATAAAACATTATGACATCAATACCGAACTCTTTATAAATTTGCGGAAGTTGTGAAATCTGTCCCCATGAAAAAGGGGAGTAGCCTATTTTTGAAACGCCACCATGTTCGTTACAAACTTTATGACCGAGTAGTAGGTTACGAATTAAATTTTCACCGCCGACCTGAAATTCTTCGGGCAGAATATACCAAGGACCAATTAATAAACGGTTCTCTTTTACGAGTTGAATTATCAAATCTTTTTTATCCGGTTTTATCTGGAGATAGTCTTGAAGCACAATTGACTGGCTATCTAAATGAAAAGCCCGGTAGTCCGGTTCCGATTCCAAAATATGAAGTACGCTGTCAATCATATCTACAAGCATCTGCCGATTTCGTTGAAAGGGAAAACGCCACTCTCTGTCCCAATGGGTATTAGAAATTATATGAAATATTTTATCGAGACGCATCGCTATTCCAATTCCTTTCATCCTACTTTAAATATAAAATTCGTTTCAACATAATTTCGGGCAAACCGCCATAAGCTATGTGGGAGGCTGCTTCAAGATTATGCCCTGATGTTTGAGCAAACGGAACAGCTACGCATAAACCGATACCTGCCGCTCGAATTGCGAAAGTGCCGCTTTCACTATCTTCCAAACCAATCACTTTATTAAAATCACTTTGGGGAATATCAAGTTGATGCAAAGCAATACTGTATAGATCACGGTGTGGTTTTAATCTTATTTCGTTTGAGTCCGATGCTGTAACAAAACCGTCATAAACGTTTCGGTAATTCTCAAACATTCTTAAAATTTTCTTTTTTCTTATTGAAGATATATTCCACTCTTTTACCTGCTGGTCTATAACTTTAAACAATTCAGTCAAAACGATGTCCGCTTCATAAAATATTGATGAAGTAACAACAGCAATTTTCAACGGTACTTGCTCAAACCTTTTTGACAAAGCAACAAGATTTTTGGATAATTTTTTAATTTCTTTTCCATCAATTAGGTCTTTTGATTTTAGATCATTCAATAAATCCGGGATAAGTTTTTCTATTTCTTCACCGAGCAATCCTTTAATCAGCGCCATAAAAACGGCTACCCCGGGCATCGGTTCAATAAAGTGTTTGCCTGGATTATGAGATAGCTCTTTTGCAAGAATTTCTCCATCTCCTTTTTGAATTTTAATTAATAATTCATGATAACGCTGGTAATAAATATCAACCGAACCTTTTACAATATTTGTAAAATTTAAGTCCATAAAAGAAGATGAGTATTTCTTATAAAGTTTAAGCGATGTCTTGTCTATCTCAGACGTTTGCAAATTAGTTATAAGTTTGTCATGTAAAAAATCTTTTCCTATTAAATGATTTGCATTGATACGCACTTCTTCAGTGCGCTTTTTATCTCTTCCGAGTGTCAGAGTCCATACGACGGCAAATATAAATGCTTTTTTAAACTCTTCTTTATTAAAATATTTTTGATAAGCGCGGATTAAATATTCCACATGCTTGGTTGTACTGTTGCCTATAATGTTAGGATAATCCGATTCATGATTTAATCCTTTCCATTTTGCTGCATCAGTTCGGGCAGTAATTTTTCTAATCATATATTCGAGTGAATGAATACAAATCTCTTCAGTAGTTGTGGTTGTTCCGTCCATATCCATAACTACCGCTTTTAATGCTTTAGGTTTTAGTATTTTCGGTGTGAGTGGATACAACTCTAAAGAGGGATGAACAAAATCGGGATTGTGTACTAACGCAAATTCGTTCCCAAACCCGAAGGTTAAACGTATTGCTTCATCGACTTTTATTATTTTATTTTTACTCAATTATAATCCATGATAAAAAAAATGTATTAGTTCTTGTTGAACGTCCTATTATAATGGGCTAAAGCCTTTGGGTGTCAAAGAAAATAGAAATATAAAACTACGGGAAAAACAGTTTCCCGGCTTCAAGAATATTTTGCACTTCTTCATCCGATTCGCCCTCTGCATAAAGCCGAATTAGAGGTTCAGTTTCAGATGCACGGATAAGCAGCCAGCGATTTCTTTCACCGAGAATTAATTTTAAGCCATTAATAATTCCACGGCTGCTGAAGTATTCTTGCATGCCAAGCAGCTTAAATCCGGCAATAGATTTTGGCGCGTGTGAGAAAAGTTCTGGTAGTTTGTCAACCCTGTCTTCATTATTGTAATGTTTATCTATTCGGTTATAAAAAACTTTACCGAATTGCTTTCTCTTTTCTGTTAAGTAATCACTCAACTTTTGTTTCCCGCTATGGGCAAGCATTTCTGCAATTATTAGCCCCGACAAAATTCCATCTCTTTCCGGTATATGATTTTTATAACCAAATCCGCCGCTCTCCTCTGCGCCAAACGCAACGTCTGCAGAAATCATTTTTTCACAAATGTATTTAAATCCAACTTGAACATCAAATACTTCACGACCGGATGTCGTGAAAAATGCTTTTAGTTTATCTGTAACCGAGGAAGTTTTTACAAGTGCACCGGAAACTTTTTTTACATTAATTAAATAATCAGACAAAAGTAAAATTGTTTCCTGAGCGCTTAACCAGTTGCCGTCTTCCAGCATAACTCCGCATCTATCTGCATCACCGTCTGTTGCTATGCCGAACGAGAAATTTCCTTTTTGTAATCTTTCCTTCAAAGGAGCTAAATTAATTTCAATTGGTTCCGCCTGCCTTCCGCTAAAATCCGGTTTAGCTATTTTATAAATTGTTTTACAGCTTATTTGATGTTTGCTTAAAATGTTTTCTAAAATCTGCTGTCCTGCTCCGCCCATTGAGTCAATCAGAAGATTTAAATTCTTTCTTCGTAGTAAGTCAAAGTCTATCAACCTTTCCAATTGATTGAAATAAATAGATAAAAAGTCTGTCTGGAAAATATTTTCTTCGTTAGATTTAATCGGGTTGCTTTTAAGAAATGATTCAACCTTTATAGTTTCGTGAGTTAGGAAGGGACCGCCGTAATAATCTTTAAATTTTATACCGTTATATTCTTTTGGATTATGACTTGCCGTTATCATTACTCCTGCAGAAAACCCCATTGTCTTCACATAATATGATAGCACAGGCGTGGGAATTATTGAATTTGAAAGATGAACATTTATGGAGTTTCCGGACAGCACTTGCGCAAATATTTCCGCAAACTCCCTTGAATATTTTCTACCGTCATAACCTATCGCAGTTTTAATTAAATGTTTTTTCTCACGGTTGATTAAATAATCAGTAAAAGCCTGAGCGGCTATTGCAACCGTTTCATTATTAATTTCCGAATCGAGAATACCCCGCCAACCGTCCGTACCAAATATTATTTTCTTTTCCATTTTTATTTTGATGTTTCTTTGATTGCGTCAACAAACCATGAAGTGATAACTCTCGGGCGGGTAATTGAAGTGCCTACAACTACAGCCCAGGCGCCGGATTCTATCATTCTTTTTGCAAATGAAGGTTGATTTATTTTTCCTTCGGCAATAATCGGCAGTTTTAACCTACCCGATAATTTTTCAACGAGTTCGTAATCCGGTTCGTTTTTCGATTTATCTTTAGTTTCAGGTGTGTATCCGCTTAGCGTTGATGAGATGCAGTCTGCTCCGGCATCTCCGCACGAAATTCCTTCAGCATAAGTAGCAACATCAGCCATTACTAAACAGTCGTATCGCTTTTTAACTTCTTTAATAAATTCAATTCCCGACCAGCCTTCTCGTTTCCTGAACGTCCCATCGATCGCGATAATGTGTGCGCCAGCTTCAATAAGTTTTTCAACATCACCGAAAGAACCAGTTATTCTCACATACCCATCTTCAAAAGTAGATTTTATCAAAC
>Ga0210009_1001693_pt1 | contig 17834 bp, 16 predicted proteins | sample CryGeyCG2114_065_FD_185457 | JGI IMG/M metagenome (GOLD analysis project Ga0210009, IMG submission 185457) | Groundwater microbial communities from aquifer - Crystal Geyser CG12_big_fil_rev_8/21/14_0.65 (SPAdes) (version 2) | ecosystem: Environmental > Aquatic > Deep subsurface > Groundwater ... | reverse complement strand
TTCTTGTCGTCTCTCAATATCTTGGTTGTCATTTGCGTTACCGGATCATAACCAATGGACATTATTCCTCTTGGAGTTGACTCGATGACATTTCCATTCAGGTCGAAACGATAATCTTCATGACCGCCGCCATCGGTGTTTTGAACCTTGTTTGTCCCTTGATAGTTAACATAATCAAATTGTTGCTGACCTCGAACCATATTTTCAAAATTACCGTTTTTGTCATATAATATGTCACGAGTACTATACTCTGGATGTTGCACATCGTCCGCACCGGTCAATTGGCCCAGGTGATCATAGCTATAATTTATGGTGTAGCTCCCCAGATGGCTAACATCATAAGTGTTATCATGTATAGTTCCATCCAAGTTATACCCCCTAGAAACCAATAACCCCCTGATAGACAGGGGGGTACGGTGTGTTTGAACTCGTACTCCAGGAAGGATTGATTGAGCATCGCTGCACTCTCTCATCTCTCTCCGCTGCGCTCCGAATCGACCCCCTTAGGCTGACGATTCTGCCGGCCGAGGGTCTAACGATTCTGCTCAAAAAAAAACAAAGCAGCCCACTACTCAGGGCTGCTCTTTTATTGTCTGTACGCCAGGAAGGATTGATTGAGCATCGCTGCGCTCTCTCATCTCTCTTCGCTCCGCTACGAGTCGAACCCTTTGGCAGTCGATTGTGCCGGCCAAGGGTCTAACGATTCTGCTCTAAAAAAAACAAAGCAGCCCACTACTCCGGGCTGCTCTTTTATTGTCTGTACGCCAGGAAGGATTAGCTGAACCTCGTCCGGCATTCGCCGGACTCCTTCGCTTTTCTCCGCTGCGCTCCGAATCGAACCCCTTAGGCTGACGATTATGCAGGCCGAGGGTCTAACGATTCTCATATACAAAACAAAAGCCCATTTGCATGAGCTTTTGTATAATTCGTACGCCAGGAAGGATTCGAACCCTCGGCCTTCGGAACCGGAATCCGACGCTCTATCCAACTGAGCTACTGGCGCGTGGTTGCTTGATTTTCAAGCTAAATCTCTTTCAAAAAAGCGAGCAAATGTAATCGGCGGCGTATCTGACCCCAAATGAATAAATCGTTAGTTCGCAATCCCCGCAAACCGTTCTGCACTAAGCACTGTATTTTGCATCAACATGGCAATCGTCATCTTCCCCACTCCACCCGGAACCGGGGTAATCGCACTCGCTACGGATTTGGCAGATTCAAATTCCACATCGCCTGCGATCCGGTATCCTTTCGGGTTTGATGCATCCGGCACACGATTAATACCAACATCAATCACCACGGCGCCCGGCTTTAACATATCGCCACGAATGAACTCAGCTTTACCAATAGCAGCGATGACTATGTCAGCCTCTTTCGTAAATCTGCCAATATCCGGCGTACGGGAATTACAGATTGTCACCGTAGCATTACCTGTTTCCCCTTTCTGCATCAATAAATTGGCCATGGGTTTCCCGACAATATTACTGCGCCCCACGATGACTGCATACTTACCGGATGTTTCAATATGGTAGTATTTCAGCATTTCCAGAATACCGGCTGGTGTACAGGAGACAAATCCGGGGATTTCCAGTACCAGATTTCCCACACTCATTGGATGAAAACCGTCCACATCCTTATCGGGATTGATCGAGGCGATGATTTTGTGTTCGTCAATCTGTCGGGGCAATGGAAGTTGAACCAAAATGCCGTGCACATTCTTATTAATATTTAAATTGCCGATCAATGTCATCAGTTCAGATTCAGCCGTAGAATCTGGTAGTCGAATGACATCGCCATTCAATCCTAATCTTTCGCAGGCTCTCGCTTTATTGCGCACATAAATCTTTGAGGCATCATCCTCCCCCACCAAGACTGCCGTCAATCCCGGCACAATGCCCATGGATGCCAATTTTTCAATTCGCCGTGTTAATGCGCCAAGCAGACTGTCCGCAACAACCTGGCCGTCCATAATAATAGGTCTATCGGGCAAAAGAGACACTCCTGCTCTCGCGAATGACCACCACCTTGATCTGGCCGGGATAGGTCATTTCTGATTCAATCCGGGTTGCGATCTGATTCGATATTTCATTCGCTCGCATATCATCAACATTATTACTCTCCACCATGACGCGCAGCTCGCGACCGGCCTGAATGGCGTAGGTTTTGGTGACGCCATCATAGCCATTGGCAATGGTTTCCAGATTGCGCAATCTCTTGATGTAGGATTCCAATGTATCGCCACGAGCGCCCCGTCTCGATCCACTAATAGCGTCCGCAGCTTGCACCAATGCAGATAAGGGCGAGGTCATCTCCACCTCCTCGTGATGACTTTCGATGGCATTAACGACCTCTGACGATTCATTATACTTCCGGGCCACTTCTCCACCAATTAATGCATGGGTACCGTCGGTGTTGCGATCAATGGCTTTGCCGATGTCATGCAGAAACCCGGCACGCCGCGCGACCAATCCATCCAATCCCAACTCAGCCGCCATTAATCCTGCCAGCCAACCCACTTCAACACTGTGTTTTAAAATATTTTGACCGTAACTGGTGCGATATTTTAGACGACCGATCAATTTGACCAGTTGAGGATGTGGTGGCGCAATCTGGAGCTCATTTAATGCCTCCTCAGCGGCGGCCTGCATCAGCTCTTCCACTTCACTGGTAGCCTTTTCGATCATCTCTTCAATGCGTGTAGGATGAATTCGGCCATCTTCGATTAAATGTGTCAATGCTACACGGGCGATTTCGCGTCGGACGGGATCAAATCCCGAAAGCACCACTGCCTCAGGCGTATCATCAACGATCAACTCCACCCCGGTGAGATGTTCGAATGTGCGGATATTTCGACCTTCGCGACCGATAATACGCCCTTTCATCTGATCATTGGGCAGCTCGACAACAGAGACGGTTGATTCCGCCGTATGGTCAGCAGCCGAACGCTGAATCGCAGCAATCACAATTTTTTTCGCATCTTTATTGGCGTTCAAGACTGCTTCCTCGCGAATTTGCTTAGCCTTCGAGGCAGCATCCATTCTGGCTGATTCAATCATGTTTTCCATGAGAATCTGTTTGGCGTTTTCCGAACTCATGCCGGCAATTTCTTCCAGCTTACGATTTTCCTCTTCCAATACCTTTTCATACTGTGCTTTCTTTGCATCCAGTACTTTTCGATCAGAAACCAGTTTTTGTTCAGTACGCTCCAAATCCTGACCTTTTCGATCCAGCAAATCCAATTTATTCTCGAGTTTGAGCTCACGCGTTTGCAGATTTCTTTCAACTTCCCGAACATCCCGTAGTTTGTCCCGGGACTCTTTCTCAGCGTTTTGAATGATCTGGAGCGACGCATCTTTGGCTTCAACCAACTTTTCTCGTTTGAGCGCATCAGCTTCTTTCTCGGCAGACTGTAATATTTGTTGAGCGGTGCTTTGAGCCTGAACCATCTTTTGTTTATTCAGGTAGAGGGCAATAGGTACAGCGATGGCCGCACCCGCAACTAAGGCGATAATTATATAAATCATCGGATCCATGATCATCTCACTTTCCAGTACAAAAAAACCTCAGGCGTCTCTTATTCCGGATTTATCATTCCAGTCTAAGGGAACCCTGAGGCTTTGATACCAGGGAAATGCTATACTGAGGTTAAGTGCTCAGTGATTCGTCAATCAAATCAGATAAGCTCTGAATCCTGTCTTCGAACTGATTAATTTGTTTTTCATGATTTCGGCGCAAGGTGAACATCTCATCAGTGACGGTCATCGCAGCCAGAATTGCAACTCTGTTCTCAGATTGCGTATTCGCCAAACTATCTTCCACATCATGCATTTTGCGGTCAACATAATTAGCAACATTGGTAATGTAAGAGGGGTCAGCCATACCTTTAACCGTGTAGGATTTGCCAAAGATGGTGACTTGTACCTGGTTGTTGCCGAGATCAGAATGCATGGTTCACTTCAGTTCATTTCATTTCAGTCTGTTTTAAGCCAACTTAAAACAGTATAGCAGCATTTTCAAATGGTTACGAAGCCCCTAACTCCATATCAATCGCCCGGATAATTTCTCTGATTTTGGCAACGATCATCTGCTTTTCTGGCAAATTTCCCTCACCGTCAGATTGGGCATTTTTACGAAGTGTCAGGTTCTCTTTCTTAAGTAATTGCAATTGAGTAACCAATAGCTTGATCTTTTCTTCGAGTATATTTAAGGAATCTTCAGCCACTGGTTCTCTCTCTCTCAAATCAACGCAGGTTTGCGTTGAAGTCGGTTTTCAGAGATCGCAAAATGCGATCAAATGACCGATCAACTTCCTGCTCAGTGAGGGTGCGATCGGGGTTCTGAAAAACCAGGCGAAATGTAAGACTTTTTTGTCCGGGTGCAATTGTATTTCCCTGGTAGAGATCGTATAAGTAGCACTCATGCAGGAAGTTACCACCTTTTTCTTCAATCATTTTCTGAATTTCAAAATGACTGATTGATTCGTCAAGTACCAGCGAAAGATCACGCTCAACAACTGGATAAACAGAAAAATTTTGGAAGCGTTTTTCTTTCGCCCAATACAATTCCTCCAACTCCTGAGTTCTCAGTTCAGCGTAAAATACTGATCCTTGTATGTCTGATTTCTGACGTCGCGCTTTCGGGATTTCACCCATTATGCCAATCATCATGTCGCCCGATTTGACCACCAGAGCATGGTCCAGGACTGCATGATTTACAGGCTCCAAAACCGGCTCGGTTCCAGTGATGGCACAATAAATTTTTGCCAGGTCACCTTTGAGGTGAAATAGTGTCGCCGGGAGTTCGCTGTCCAACCAACTTTTTTTGCGTGCTGATCCTTGAAGTGCAAAGGCAATATGCGTTGTTTCTCTGGCTCCCGTATCCGACCCGGCATCGAGCGTACTCACCTGCCCCACCTCAAAAATTCTGAGATCCGTTTGGCGGTGCCGTAAATTGAAGCTGATGGTCGTTTCAATTCCTGACATTAAACTGGACCGGACAGTCGTCATCTCCTGACTACTGGGATTTAACAGTTCAACCGCTTCCTCATCTCCAAAAATGACTGGATGCTGATTTTCTGTAACCAGACTCACTGACATGATCTCATGATACCCTAACCCAACCAATAACTCCCGGGTATCATTCCGAAATCTTACCGACGATCTGCCTGTCGTCTGGATACCCACTTTAAAATGATCATTTACTGGTATATTGTTCTGACCATACAGGCGGAGAATTTCTTCAATAAGATCAGCTTCACGGGTGATGTCAGGTCGAAATGTTGGTATGCTGTAACGGCTGACTTGGGATGATGTCACCAGAATTTCCATGCCGAGTCTTGTCAGAAACTCACATTGGGATTCCGGTGAAATTTGAACCCCCAATAAATCGTTACAAACAGTATGACGTAACGAGACTTCATGCTTTTCGATCGGCACCGGATAAATATCCAGAACACCTGTGCTGACTTTTCCACCAGCCAGATCTTGGATCAAGCCGGTGAGCCGCTCCAGCGCGTATATCACGCCATTGGGATCAGCACCCCGTTCGAACCGCTTGGAAGCCTCGCTTGAGAGTCCCAACATTTTTGATCCACGACGGATGGTTATAGGATTAAAGTAAGCGCTCTCGATCAAAATGTTCGTTGTTGCAGGTGTAACTTCTGAATTTTCACCACCCATGATACCCGCAATCGCGACGGGTTTTGAGGCATCACAGATGAGTAATATTTCCTCATTCAGGATGCGCTTTTTGCCGTCCAGAGTGGTCATTTCTTCAGCGTTTCGCGCTCGGCGGACAATAATTTCAGGGCCGGCTAACTGGTCAAAATCAAATGTGTGTAAGGGATGCCCCGTCTCCATCAGAACGAAATTCGCTGCATCCACGACATTATTGATGGAGCGAAGCCCAACGGCCTGTAAACGCTCTTGAAGCCAGGCAGGTGACGGACCAATACTGACACCCGTGATCACCCGACTCGCGTACCGAGGGCAGCCTTTGGGGTCATCAATCGTGATGTTGACCAATGAACTGGTTGCAGGAAGTGATTCTTCAATTACAGGAATGGGAATAACCAAATCTGCTTTTAACAGCGCTGCCAGATCACGCGCGACCCCGATATGTGACATGGCATCCGGACGATTGGGGGTAATGTCAATTTCAATTGTCGTATCGCCACCGGTAAGATAATCCGTGAATGACATACCAATTTTCGTGTTTGGATTCAGCACCAAAATGCCTTCATGGCGGTCTGAAAGTCCCAATTCACGCTCAGAGCAGATCATTCCTGCAGAAGATTCACCCCGGAGTTTTACCGGTTTGATTTCCAAACCTCCGGGCAAAATAGCACCGGGCAGAGCCACTGGTACGTGTTGTCCTTTGGCAACATTCGATGCACCACAGACGATTTGTTGCGGGTTATCCGCGCCGATGTTTACCTGACAGATGGACAAATGGTCTGATTGCGGATGGCGTACGCATTCAAGAATTTCACCAACGATGATCTCACTCAGGTAAGGAGCGTGCTGGCTGACGATATAGGACTCCAGCCCCAGTGTCGTCAATTTTTCGCAAAGTTGTGCCGGTGTGAGATCAAATGCCACATAGTCACGAAGCCATTGGTAGGAAACAATCATCAGAACTGCCTCAGAAAGCGTAAATCATTTTCGTAAAACATGCGAATATCCGGAATCCCGTACCGAAGCAGAGCGGGTCGTTCGATGCCAATGCCGAATGCGTAACCCGTGACGGAATCCGCCTCATACCCAACCGCTTCGAACACAGCCGGGTCAACCATTCCGCACCCCAGAATTTCTAGCCAGCCGGTGTGTTTGCATATGCGGCATCCCTTGCCGTGGCACAAAAAACAGGAAATATCAACCTCACTGCTGGGTTCGGTGAATGGGAAATAGCTGGGCCGAAAACGCAGTTTTACATCAGTGTCAAAGTACTCCCGACAAAATAACTCCAGCGTACCCTTTAGTTCTGCGTAGGTGACCTTTTTGTCCACGTACAATCCTTCAACCTGATGAAACATCGCGTGGGAGCGTGCACTTACCGCTTCATTTCGATAGACTTTGCCCGGCATGATGCTTCGTATCGGCGGAGATTGGGATTGCATCAGACGCACCTGCACCGGTGAAGTATGGGTCCGGAGAACATGACCGCTTTTCGTAAAAAAGGTGTCCTGCATGTCACGCGCCGGATGGTCAGGTAAAATATTCAGTGCGTCAAAATTCCGCCACTCGGTCTCTACCTCTGGACCTTCCGCAACTGAAAAGCCCAATCGCCCAAATATTTCGATCATATCATTCAGCGATTGGGTGATGATATGATATGAGCCTGTGGGTGATTCAATACCGGGTAATGTTAGGTCAATTGCAGATTTCTTATCAGATGAACTCACACTAATCAAAGCGGCTTCTCGTTCATCCAGAATGCTGGTCAATTCCTGTTTCAATTCATTCAAAGCTTGGCCGATCGCGCCCTTTTCTTCGGGAGCGACCTGACCAATTTGTTTGAACAATCCGGCGACTTTGCCTTTGCGGCCCAGATATTCGATACGGAGTGTCTCTAAATCAATACGCGCCGGATCTTCATTTAGAGCATTGAAGAACCCAGCGCGTACGACGTCGACTTCATTAAAAAGCGACATGCGCCAACCTATGTATTGATTTACGCTGCTGTTTGTACGATCGTGCTGAAACCGGTGGGATCTGTTACAGCAATCTCCGCCAGCATTTTGCGATTCAGCTCGATTCCATTTTTCTTCAACCCATTCATCAGCTTTGAATAGGACAGGCCGTTCAGCCGTGCGGCGGCATTAATACGGGCGATCCACAACTTCCGAAACATGGATTTGCGTTTGCGGCGATCCCTATAGCTGTAAACCCAACCGCGTTCGACTGTTTCCCGTGCAGTGCGATACAGGGCATGACGAGCGCCATAGTAACCCTTGGCCGCTTTTAAAATCTTTTTATGACGGCGTTTGCGTGCAACGCTGCTCTTTGCTCTTGGCATTAAACCAAACTCCTCTTTCCGTTACGCAGAAATACTTCTTTTAACTTTTTTCGCATCACCACCTGTCAAGAGACCGGATGCGCGTAAACCGCGTTTTTGTTTCTTCGTCTTGTTCAGCAACTTATGCTTTTTGAATGCTCTATTACGCTTCACCTTACCGGTACCGGTCAATTTAAAGCGCTTTTTCGCAGCCCGATTTGTTTTCATCTTGGGCATTTTAGTCAACTCTCCTATTTAGGGGTAATAAATGTTGTCATGAACCGGCCTTCCATAACCGGTGCGCGCTCAACACTAGCAATATCACCCAACTGTTCCATGATTTTGTCAATCAAGATATATCCGTTATCAATGTAGGCCATCTCACGCCCCCGGAACATCACCGTAATTTTAATTCGAGCACCCTCTTCAAGGAAACCACGAGCACGGTTGACTTTTGTCATCATGTCATGCACATCGATTCCAGGACGGAACCGAACTTCTTTGTTTTGAATGACATGCTGTTTCTTTTTGCTGTCTTTTTCCTTCTTGGCCCGGTCGTATTTGAATTTGCCGTAATCCATCAAGCGACAGACTGGCGGGTCCGACTGGGGAGCCACTTCTACCAGATCCAACTCACGCTCAGTAGCGATTTCAAGAGCTCTGCTGGTAAGAACGACACCCATCTGGGTCCCTATTTCATCAATCAACCTCACCTCACGGACTCGAATCTCAAGATTTACACGAGGTTCGTTACTGTTGGCCTTGGTAGGCGCCTGTCTACCTTTCTTGATGCGTTTTCTCCCTAATTTCGGTTAATAATTGCGTCTTCAGAGCGTCCACGGACATGATCCCGGCATCACCCTGTTTATGACGACGCACACTAACCTGACGATTTTCAATCTCTTTGTCCCCAATGATCACCATCACTGGAACCTTCTCCATTTCAGCCTGTCGGATTTTTTGTCCGATCTTGTCATTTTTGCGATTCACTTCAACACGAATACCGGCCTCGGTGAATTCTGCGGCAAGTTGATCCGTGTAATCAAAATGGCGATCCGCAATGGGGATCAATTTAACCTGAATTGGCGCAAGCCAAAGCGGGAAACTACCGGCATGATGCTCGATTAAGATACCCATGAACCGCTCAAGACTCCCAACGACTGCCCGGTGAATCATGACTGGTGTATGGTCAAGTCCATCCTCGCCGGTGTAGGAAATTCCCAACCGTTCCGGCATTGAAAAATCAAGCTGAACGGTTCCGCATTGCCAACTGCGACCCAGTGAATCCTTGATATGGAAATCAATTTTAGGACCGTAAAAAGCGCCGTCACCCGGGTTTATTTGGAATGAAATACCTTTGTCATCGAGCACCGATTTCAGCGCTGACTCTGATTTCTCCCAAACTTCCAGACTACCGATAGATTTTTCCGGACGCGTACTGAGCTCAACCCGTACATCCTCGAACCCAAACGTTTTATAGATCGCAAATATTTGTTCCAGGGTGAGTCCAACCTCACGATGAATTTGGTCTTCCGTACAAAAAATGTGCGCATCATCCTGGACGAACGTTCTGACCCGAAACAGGCCGTGGGTCACGCCGCTGCGTTCGTGACGATGAACACGGCCAAATTCAGACATTCGCACCGGCAAATCACGGTAGGATCGTGGTGTGCTTTTGAAGATCAGTAAATGACCCGGACAATTCATGGGTTTTACGGCAAAATCTTTGTCATCAACCTTCGTGAAGTACATGTTTTCACGGTAGTTATCATAATGTCCAGATTGATGCCAAAGGGAGACATTCATGATCAACGGCGTGTTGACCTCTTCATACCCATAAGTATGATTGGATTCACTCACCGTCTCTTTAATGAGGTTGTAAACCGTAGCACCTTTGGGATGGAAGAAGACATTCGCTGGTGCTTCCTCATGGAAGCTGAACAAATTCAATTCTTTTCCCAACTTGCGATGATCCCGGCGCTTGGCTTCCTCAAGCATATTGAGGTATTTTTTCAAATCTTTGCTGCTGGAGAATGCAGTCCCATATATCCGCGAAAGCATCTTATTGTGTTCATCGCCCCGCCAATAGGCACCCGCGACACTCAAAAGTTTAAAAGCGCCGGCTTTCCCAGTTGAGGGTATGTGCGGTCCACGACAAAGATCAACAAACTCTCCCTGCCGGTAGAGTGAAATGGTAGCATCATCAGGAATTTCCGAGATAATCTCAACCTTGAAATCTTCACCCATTGCGGCGAAAAGTGCAATCGCTTCGTCCCTGGACATTTCCTGGCGATGAACGGGGAAATTTTCCTTGACGATTTGGCTCATCTCGGCTTCAATCGCAACCAGGTCATCGTCTGTAAAAGGTTCAGGCCGGTCAAAATCGTAGTAAAAACCATTCTCGATAGCCGGACCAATTGTGACCTTCGTTGCGGGGAAAAGCCGTTTCACCGCTTGGGCCATTAAGTGCGCCGTACTGTGCAACAGCACGTCATGTCCTTCGTCAGAATCGGGCCTGATGAACACAACATCCGCGTCATGTTCAAGCGGATACGCCAGATCGACGAGCTGGCCGTCTACTTTTGCCGCGATAAGTTGATTGAGGAAACCGGGATTGATGCGAGCAGCTAATTCAGCTACAGAAAGTCCTAACGGTACTACTTCCGTTTTACCGTCGGGATATTTAACCGTAATGTTCCCATTGCTACTCTTCATATTTTTTGTGGGCGATACTGGACTCGAACCAGTGACCCCTTGCATGTCAAGCAAGTACTCTAACCACCTGAGCTAATCGCCCGTCCTCTTCAATTACACCAAACGTAACTCTCTCCAAAAAGCGCGCCAAAAATAACGGCTCACACGAACCTCAGCAAGGAGATTATTACTAAAAAATACATGGGTTTAATCGAACCAAATGATTGATACGCAATACTTAGTCCGCCTTCGGTGATTTAGCCACAGCCCGATTATTCAGAATGGTTGAAACTCGTGAAGGATTAGTCACTAACCCGATTGCTTCCTGCAAAACCAAGTCAGCACTGACTCCCGCTGCAAATTGGGCACTGTTCCCACCTACCACCGCCGCGACCTCCTGTTCGATGCCAAGTCGAATTCGGTCATAATTCGCATCAAATGCCTGTTGCTCCATCATAACGGCCAAACGACGTACCTGACTCATCAGCTCAAGGAGTGAATCCGAAGCCGCTACGGTTGTATCAATCAAACTTTCAGCCCGATTGAGCCAATGTATAAAATCCGTAGAATAGTGATATTTCTCCAGTTCCAGCCACACCCGGAACGATTCAACCGTTTCATCTTTCGAATAAAACGGCAGCGTGATAGTCGGGTGCTCACTTGCGTATTTAACCGCATATCGAAAGAAGAAACCCTTGTTCCAGAGCTGTCGCTCGTATCGATCCATTAAAATTGGTGCGACATCAACATCCGGAGAAATGCCGCCGCCACCGCGCATGGACCGACCATTTTGCGTGAAAAATCCGAGTGTGTCTACCGCAAGTGAGTCGGTTTTTGTCAAGCCATGACCAAACTCTGACTTCTGGATCAAGCGCCCGCTCGGCAGATAGTATTTCGCGGTTGTCACCTTAAGTGATGCGTCGTCATCAATGTCGTAAATGGTCTGAACCAACCCTTTTCCAAATGATTGTGTCCCCAGAATAACAGCCCGATCCATATCCTGCAAAATTCCGGCAACAATTTCTGAAGCGGAAGCGCTGCCCTGATCGATCAAAACGACCATAGGCGTATCCGGCAAAACAGGTGGTTTGGTGGTGGCGTATCTTTTATTGGCCGTTCGGAGCCGACCTTTGGTTTCCAGGACAAACTCGTTTTGAGGCAGAAACAGGTTTGAAATTTGTAAAGCGACATTGAGCAAACCGCCCGGATTTCCGCGCAAATCGAGGATAAAAGTGGTCATGCCGGCTCGCTGCAAATTCCGAATTTCCTGCTCCAGGTGAATCGCTGAGAATCTGGCGAATGAAGCCAGTTTTACATAACCGACATCCCCTTCCAGCATACCTGAGTAGGTAATGTCCTCAATCCTGATAATTTTTCGGACCAGGCGGAATTCTAAAGCCTCGTTAACGCCATAACGCTTGATGAGAAGTGTCACCGGTTGCCCCTGAGGTCCCCGGACACGCTTACTGGCTTCTTTGTAACTCAAGTCTTTGGTCCAGACCGAATCAATTTTGATAATAATGTCTCCCGGTCGAATTCCCTGTTTCTCCGCAGGACTACCGGCAATCGCCGCAATCACCACCAGGCTATCCTTCTGACGACCAAGATGAATACCCACACCGCCATATTGCCCCTTCATCAGGACATCCAATTGATACTGATCCGATTTTAAGATGTACTCTGAATAAGGGTCAAGTTCGTTCAGCATACCGTCAATTGTACGCGTCGTTAATTTTTCCGGATCGATCTCCATGACATAACGATTAAGCAATTCTTCAAAGACATTTTCCAGTCTGCCAACTGCCTGTTTTTCATCCGTTGGCGTCAGTCCCAAAAGCAACAACGGCACAAAAAGTGCCGTTAGAACGAGTGATCGACTTTTGATTGGAAGTAGTAACATCAATCAGAAATACCCAATAGCTGGTTCATGCGTTTTTTAATGACGCCAAAAATCTCCTCGGGTGGTAATCGTCCGTCAAGAACCAAATATCGGTCCGGTTCCCGTTTTGCCAGGTAGAGATAGCCCTGACGAACACGCTCCTTGAAAGCCCTTGATTCTGATTCGAACCGATCCAAAGTCTTATTACTCAAACGATCTTCCGCGGTTTCAAGAGGCAAATCCACCAAAACGGTCAGTTCAGGTTTTTTGCCACCCGTGGCAAATTTGGTAAGGAAATTTAGCGGTCGTTTTCCCAATCCGCGCCCAACCCCCTGATAGGCAAAACTGCTGTCTACAAAACGATCCATCAGCACAATTTCGCCACGGGAAAGCGCGGGCAGAACTTTTTCAGTCATTAATTGATTGCGACTGGCATAATACAATAAGACTTCAGTCGTGGGTGTCATTTCTGTGTTTGCTTTGTCCAGGAGGATCGACCTGATTTTCTCAGAAATCGCCGTCCCGCCCGGTTCACGAAAAAGATGGGCTACATGGCCGCTGTTCAATAAATAATGATACAGCATTTGGACCTGGGTTGATTTCCCTGATCCGTCAATGCCCTCAAAGGAGATAAATAACGCTCGATTCGTTTTCACTTCTTTCCGTTCTTCATGAATTGAATCATCACCCAAAAATAATCATAAAATGTCAATGCAAAGAGAAACCAACCACCCAATACCGGCCAAAGATAAGAGCGGGGACGGTCAATGGCACCCAGAATCACCATGATGGCCAACATCCCCAGCCTGTCCCACCGTAAAAAATAGAGTTTCGGAATTTGGATGGTAGCCAAGTCATATTTCATCTGCATCGCGGACAGCAGATACATTCCAAAGAATCCTAAAATCGTTGCCAATCCGGTAAAGAAATACCCACTCATAAAAAAATGTACTGCCAGAGCGAGGATGAATGGCGCTTCCATCAGGACATGTTGCAGGTGACGATTGGGTGATTTTTTTTCAATAAACAATTGCAGATGAACCTGATCGAGGTACACCCAGAGCATAATTAAAATCCCGCTGAGAAAATAATTCCCAAAAAGGATCAGAATGGCATAGAGCCCCGCCGCCCCCCATAGAAAGGACTCCAATTGCTTCCGCTTAATTCCGGTGCTTTCCATATATGTAGCTGTCTTATTTACAATCAGATCCAGGATTTTTGTCAACCAATTCGGGTATCGAAAATCATCTCTGGCGTACTGAAAACTCGTGTCATGCTTTTCGGTCAAGGTTTCCTCCAATGATCAGAACGATCTCGCCCTTTAGTGTTTTACCATCAAGTTTCTGCAAAACATCGTTGAGTTCACCCCGAATGAACTCCTCAAATTTCTTGGTCAGCTCCCGGGCAATGACAACCGGGCGGTTCCCCCAGGCGGCGCGTATATCTCGCAATGTCCGTTCGATTCGTTGCGGTGATTCATAGATCACCAATGTACGCGGGTCATCCGCTAATTGTTTCAGCCTGGTCTGGCGTCCCTTTTTCTTTGGCAAAAACCCTTCAAAAACAAACCGGTCAGTGGGTAAGCCAGCACCAACAACGGCAGCCAGTAACGCCGATGGACCGGGGATGGGTATCACTTCCAGTCCAACCGCGATGGCAGCCCGGACCAGGTAAAATCCCGGATCACTTACCAGTGGCGTCCCGGCATCGGTAATTAATGCCAGATCATTACCGGACTGAATTTTTTCCAGCAATCGTGGTGTCACATGCTCCTTGTTGAAATCATGATAACTCAGCATTGCTGTTGAGATTTCATAATGATCCAACAGCCTTCGGCTGGTACGCGTATCTTCCGCCGCGATCATCGAAACGGACTTTAACACATCAACCCCGCGGTAGGTCATGTCACCCAAATTGCCAATAGGGGTTGAAACGATATACAGCTTACCCGCTGCCGATTGAGCATCAGCAATCATTCTCTAATCACCCAAATCAAATTTGATTCCCTGCGCCAGTGGTAATTCCTTACTCCAGTTAATGGTATTGGTTTGGCGCCGCATGTAGGCTTTCCAGGCATCCGATCCGGATTCACGGCCACCGCCGGTCTCTTTTTCGCCGCCAAATGCGCCTCCGATTTCGGCACCTGAAGTGCCAATATTGATGTTGGCGATACCACAGTCACTACCCTGGGCTGACAGAAAATATTCAGCATGTTGCAAATCATTGGTGAACATGGAGGATGACAGTCCTTGAGGAACGGCATTATGGAGTGCGACCGCCTCTTCGATGGTCTTGAAGGTGATGATGTACAATATCGGTGCGAAGGTCTCGTGCTGGACAATGTCCCAATGATTTTGTGCTTTCACAATGGTTGGTTCCACGAAGAAACCAGGCTTGTCAATCGCCTTCCCACCGTACAAAATTTCGCCGCCTGCTTTTTCAATCTCGCGTAACGAGTGCTTGTAGTCTTCCACTGCAGCCTCATTGACCAGCGGTCCCATGAGGGTATTGGAATCCAGCGGATCTCCAATACGAACCTGATGGTAGGCATTCACCAGGCGGGTTACCAGATCGTCAGCAATATTTTTTTGTACGATAATGCGACGGGTGGAGGTGCAGCGTTGTCCGGCGGTCCCGACTGCACCAAATACGATTGCGGGAATCACCAAATTCATTTTCGCAGTTTCGTCCACGATGATGGCATTATTGCCACCCAGCTCCAGAATGGTTTTCCCGAAACGCTTTGCCACCACTTCGCTAACATGGCGTCCCATCGCAGTACTGCCGGTGAAACTGACCAGCGGAATGCGGTTGTCCCGAATCAGCCGCTCACCGATGGTAGAACCCTTCCCAATCACTGTGCTGAAAATCCCCTTCAGGCCATGTTTTTCCATAACCTCGTTGCAAATATTCTGGACAGCAACGGCACACAGAGGCACAGATGACGATGGTTTCCAAAGGGTTACATCCCCGGCGATGGCAGCGATAAATGCATTCCAGGCCCAGACAGCGACCGGAAAATTAAAAGCGGAAATGACCCCAACAATCCCCAGTGGATGCCATTGCTCCATCATACGATGCTGGGGACGCTCGGAATGCATCGCCAAACCATACAGCATCCGGGATTGCCCCACTGCAAAATCGGCGATGTCGATCATTTCCTGAACTTCGCCATCCCCTTCCGCTTTAATTTTTCCCATCTCAAGTGCAACGAGATTTCCCAAGGCATCTTTTTTAGCACGGAGTGCGTCACCCATCTGACGAACGATTTCACCACGCTTCGGCGCAGGCACCTGCCGCCATTCGATAAAGGCGGTCTGCATGTCAGTCAAGACCTGCTCATAATCAGCCTCCGAACACAGATTAACTTTGGCGATCAACTCGCCGGTGGCTGGATTGAATGACTCTAATACACCGGCATCCGTGGTGCTTGACCAGGTCCCGGGACCCGAACACGCGCCCTGATTGACTGGTTTGATGCCGAGTTCCTTTAAAAATTCATACTGCATAATTGCCCCTTATTCACATGAAGTGAGTACTATTGATTATTTCAATTAATTGGTATTTCCCGTTCTTCGAACGAAACACCCAGTTTTTCCAATTCGGTCAAAACCGGCTCATATATCTCTGGCTCAACCGGAATTCTGACCCCGGTGAGCTTGATTTTGCCAGTGGCGATTAATTTGACGGCAATGCCCACCGGTAGCGTCACCGTGCGTGACATGGCCGAATAACCGTTGGGAATGCCATAATCGATGAGCGTCGAAAGAAATTTTTTCTTGCCGAATGCAAACTCTGCTTCGAATTCATGATGGAGTATCACCATGTCTCGTTCGCCCGGTTGGTAGGACATTTTGCCCAACATGACTTCAGTCAAGCAATCTATTGCGGTGGGATGGTTCCACTCGCGTGTTTTCGGGTCAAATAAACCGAGCCAGTTCAGGGTTTCCATAATCTGACCCGCGATGGAGATATCGAAACTTTCAGCCACCTTTTCTTCCAAATTTTCTTCGGGCAATCCCATCAGTGTTGCGCTCAGATAACGCATGGAAAACTCATTACCCAAGGCGAGGATGTTGTCTCCAAGGAAACCCATTTTTTTGATAATGTCCATCGTGTCACACCAGTTTGCATTGCGAAGCGTTCCGCGAAACATCGTCCGAACACCTTCCAACCCATAGGTGGCGATGTATGCAAGGGAATCACGATTGGGGTAACCCTCGAAAACTGTCCCGTCCGGAAGTGTCACATCCCAATGATGTTGGAATAAATCCGCTCCGGCAACATCCACGCGCTCCCCATTTTTGAGGAAATGAGCATCGTTTTTCCCGGCAAGCAAAACGCCTTTGGGACTCCAGGAAAATTTATATCCAAACGGATTATCGTTCGCTTCAGGCGCCGGCAGACCGCCGCAATATGAATTGAATGCGGTTACTTTACCACCGGCATGTTGGATTATATGCACCAAACGCATGGCAGTCATGTGGTCAATGCCGGGATCCAATCCGATTTCACAGAGAATGATAATGCCGGCTATCTGCGCCGCTTCGTCCAATTTCTGCATGTCGGTTGAAACGTAAGATGCGTTAACCATGGGGACTTTTGCTGCGATACAGGCTTTGGCAACGATTGTGTGAAGGGCGTATGGCACCAGAGAAACCACGACATCTGAACCCTCAACCAGATTTTGCAAAGCCTCTGTGGAACCAATATCAAGGTGGACCGCCTTGCCGCGGGGGTGATTATTTAAAATTTTCTCCGCATTTTTCACATTGATGTCAGCCAAGGTTACTGCGTATTCTGAATCACGCAGGAGTAACTCGACAATGGGACCAGAAACCAACCCGGCGCCCAAAATTAATATCTGATATTTCGAAGTGACCATTCCCCGTTCCGATCGTGCTTTACTCGTCTGTTTCCAGAAAATTATTCAAATATTCAAAATCCGGAGTCAATTCTCCCTGATGTGTAATGATTGCGCGTTTTAGTTCAGGAGGTAAGTTCAATTCATCAAAGGGCTTGCTGAAATCACAAGTAGCCAGTGCCGGGATAAATGGTAATAGCGCCCGTCCGAAAGCTTCGGATGATTCCCTCGGTAATTCGGTGGGTAGATTATCTACGGTCATCATAACCGGTCCCCGGCCAACCACGCCCATTTTCCGATGGTCCTCTTCCGGGAGATAAACATAAACCGGGTTACCACTATCCGTTGCGCCGATATTACATTCCACAGCGCCTTCAATATCGCAGGAAATATCGCCGATCACTT
>Ga0210009_1001692_pt1 | contig 17845 bp, 17 predicted proteins | sample CryGeyCG2114_065_FD_185457 | JGI IMG/M metagenome (GOLD analysis project Ga0210009, IMG submission 185457) | Groundwater microbial communities from aquifer - Crystal Geyser CG12_big_fil_rev_8/21/14_0.65 (SPAdes) (version 2) | ecosystem: Environmental > Aquatic > Deep subsurface > Groundwater ... | reverse complement strand
TTCCGCATTTCAGCCAGGGGGTATAAAGAAGAAAACACTTCGAACGGCAATGCCCTGGTGAAAACCGGGCCGTATGCTATTATAAGAAATCCGATGTATTTCGGGACATTTATAATAGGTACAGGGGTTGTGGTAATGCTGTTAAAGCCTTGGTTTTTTTTCTTATTTGCAGCCGGCTTTCTTATGATATATCTTCCGCAGATGAAAAAAGAAGAAAAAATTCTTTTGGAGAGATTTGGACAGGAATACAAAGAATATTGTAGATCGACACCCAAGTATCTTCCTAGAGTTGATTATTTATTCAGGCTTAACCAATATGTATCATTAAAGCCTTTTTGGATAAAAAAAGAGATAAGCTCACTTGTAACTACGATTGCCGTAGTTCTATCAATAGAAATCTGGGAGTATGCCAGATTGTTCTGGCATAAATAGTATGAAAGAATTTTTTACAGGGTTAGCGTTTTTACTGTTAGTAGGAGTTTTTGTAAGCCTGGGTTTTTTACTTTTTCCGCTCCTTCTTTTAATAGCCTTTGTCTTACGCTTCGCGTTGAGCGCTGCTATCCTGATATTTTTTATATGGCTGTTAGGCAAGCTCATCCTTTTTCTCAGTAAAAAATAATGCGTAAAATAGTATATATTATAATTTTTGTGATATTCTTGGATTCGTATTTTGTAGCGCATGCGGAAGATTTAAAAGACGCTATAGAGTTCTCTAAAAACGACAGGGTGCTTATATTTGCGCCTCATCCAGATGATGAGGCTATAGGCGTGTGCGGCGCGATTCAAAAAGCCCTTAAACAAAATGCAAAAGTCAGGGTTGTATGTTACACAAACGGGGATAATAATGCGCCCGCATTTATAGTATATGAAAAAAGGATTACTTTCAAAAAAGGCGAATTTCTGCATATGGGCCAGGTCAGGAGGAAGGAAACCATGCGCGCCATGGTTTCCTTGGGGGTAAAGCCGGAAGATATTATATTTTTAGGTTATCCTGATTTCGGGACAATGGAGATATTTACTAAATACTGGGGAGCTGTGGTTCCGTACAAAAGTCTATTTGCAAGAGTATCTAAGGTTTCTTATCCTGAAGCGTTGTCTATGAATGCCCCTTATGTAGGGGATAGTATTCTTAAAGATATAAAGAAAATTATATTGGATTTCAAACCTACGAAAATATTTGTTTCTCATCCTGCGGATGTAAATAGAGACCATAGGGCATTATATTTATTTTTACAAGTTGCCCTGTGGGATTTAGAGGGGAATATTGAGTCTCCTGAAATTTTCCCTTATATTGTACATATCGTGCGTTGGCCTATCCCACGCGGTTATCATCCTGAACTGGAACTGAAAGCGCCTGATTCATTGGCTAATGTAGGCATAGAATGGCTTAAATTAGAATTGACAGAAGAAGAAATAAAAATAAAGCGTAATACAATTTCTTTTCATAAGAGCCAGATAAAGTATAACCCTAGGTATCTTTTTACATTCGCGCGTAAGAATGAACTTTTTGGAGATTTTCCGGCAATAAAACTGAAGACGCAGATTTCGGAAAGGCCTTTATGGCAGGATTTAAAGGCTTATCAAAATCTTGAAATAGATCCAGAGCATAAAAAAGATAGGGAAAATAGCATAACGCCTGATATTGCTTATGCGGCTGTGGATAATAAATTACTTATCAGGCTGCAGCTTAGAAAAAAGATAGAAAAAGACATAGGCGTTTCTGTTTTTCTTATCGGCTACAGCAAGAAAGCGGATTTTAGCGATATGCCTAAGTTATATATTAAGGTAGATACTCTGGGAGTGCACATTAAAGATAAAAAACAGCTTATATATTCTAAAGCTGTTGAATTTGAGGTTCAGGATCATACATTGATCCTGAAGGTTCCTTTTAGCCTGCTTGGCAATCCTGACCGTATTTTGACCTTCGCCAGGACCCATCCGAATGATTTGCCTTTGGATGAATCAAGCTGGCGCACGTTATATTTATTAAAAGAAAAATAGTTCCTTTTATCGGCAAACTATGATAAAATTCTAATCTATGGCATACCTACCTTTTGCGCGTAAGTGGCGGCCGCAGGACTTTGACGAAATAGTGGGACAGGAGCATATCACTACTATCCTTAAGAATGCTATTTCAATGGAAAGGCTTCATCACGCCTATTTATTTACAGGTCCCAGAGGCATAGGCAAGACATCTACAGCCAGGATATTTTCCAAAGCCCTTAACTGCGAGAAAGGGCCTTCTGTAAAGCCGTGCAACGCTTGCTCTACCTGCAAGGAAATTACATCCGGTTCCAGCATGGATGTGATAGAAATAGACGGCGCTTCAAACCGCGGCATAGATGAGATTAGAAACCTTAGAGAGACAGTAAAATTTTCCCCTTCAAAAGGCCGTTTTAAGATATATATCATAGACGAAGTGCACATGCTTACCACCGAGGCGTTCAACGCGCTTTTAAAGACCCTGGAAGAGCCGCCTTTACATGTGAAGTTTATTTTCGCCACCACAGAACCGCATAAAGTTCCAGCGACAATTCTTTCTAGATGCCAGAGGTTTGATTTCAGGCGCATTCAGATCAAAGATATTATTGCCAAGCTCCACGAGGTTAGCAAGGTTGAGCACCTTAATATAGACGAAGACGCCTTTTTATATATAGCCAAGGCATCTGATGGCAGCATGCGCGACGCCGAAGGAATACTTGACCAGATAGCGTCTTTTAGTAAAGGCAAGGTGCATCTGAAAGATGTGATAGATTCCCTGGGGATGATAGACCAGGAGACGCTATTTAGAAGCGCAGAACTGATTATTAATAAAGATACAAAAGCCGGCATTCATCTGGTAGACGAGATTTTAAATTCCGGCAGAGACACAAAACAGTTTCTGCTGGAGCTTCTGGAGCATTTCAGGAATATCATGATAGTTAAATCGGGAATAGTTTCAGATGAAATCATCTGCCTTCCGAAGGATTCCATAGGCAGGGTTAAAAAACAGGCTGATTCGCTTTCGCAAGGCGACGTATTTTATATTATAAGCATTATTTCCAACGGCCTGAGGATGATAAAACAACTTATGCCTGAAAGGATAGTCTTTGAGCTTTCTATTGTAAAGCTCACTTCCAGAGATTCCATTGCCTCTATAGAAGAGATGCTTTTGAAACTGCATGCTCCGTCCGGTGCTAACGTCAGCGAACCGCCGAAGCCTGTTTCATCTCACCCTGTTTATCAGGAAAAAAACTTTTTCAAAAAAATTATGCCTGTTGCTGAAAAAAAATTACCAGAAACTTCTAATCCTGCTTCCGCCGACAGTACCGAGGCGCAGGGATCAGCTGATATAAACAGGGTAAAGGATGCCTGGCCTATACTGGTAAAAGCAATGGCTGTTAAAAAGATGTCTATTTCTTCATATCTAGCCGAGGGCGAACCTGATTCCGTAAAAGGAAGCACCATAATCATAGGTTTTCCGAAAGATTTGAATTTCCACAGGGAAGTGCTTGAGGAAAAACAAAATAAAGACGCCATAGAACAGGCGCTTTCGCAGATAATGGATATGCCGGTAAAGATGAGCTTCATCCCGACTGATAGAAAACAAAAAGAGCCCGCAATCGACACTAATGAGATAAAAAACGGGTTGAAGGCCAAAGAACCTGTTATAGACTCAGCCCTTAATATATTCGGCGGCAGGATTTTCAGAACAACAAAAAATAACTAAATATGAGCGCTTACACAAAATCAATGCAGGAATTGATAGAATGTTTTAAGAAAATGCCCGGCATAGGCGCAAAGACTGCGGAGAGGATGGCTTTTCATGTGCTGAAAGCGTCCAGCGAAGAAATGATAAAGTTTTCTTCCGTGATACGTAAGGTTAAAGAAGACGTAAGATTTTGTAAGATCTGCGGTAACTTAAGCGAACAAGAGACATGCTCTATTTGTAACGATTCCAGGCGGGATAAAACTATTATATGCGTAGTCGAGGAGCCGATGGATTTGATACTCATAGAAAAATCAGGCAGGTACAAGGGCGTGTATCATGTGCTTTTCGGAGTAATAGCTCCGCTTGACGGCATAGGGCCTGAAGAATTAAGGATAAAAGAACTCCTGGAACGCATTAAACAGGATAAGGTAAAAGAAGTAATACTTGCCATGGATTCAAACGCAGAAGGCGAGACCACGGCATTATATCTTTCAGAGAATATCCAGCCGCTAAAGATTAAGATAAGTCGCATCGCGTACGGTATTCCCGTAGGCGGAAACCTGGACTATATAGACCAGGCCACTCTGATAAGGGCCCTTGAAGGAAGACTGCCTGTATCTAATCGAACTTGACAAATAATAACAAAGATAATACAATAGAAAGACGTTTTTGTTAATAGAAAGGCATTTTTATGGCAATGGTAGAAGTTGCGTGGCATGGAAGAGGCGGCCAGGGAGCAAAAACAGCGTCCCAGTTTTTAGGAGAGGCAGCTCTTGATATAGGTAAATATATACAGGCGTTTCCTGAGTATGGGCCTGAAAGGGCAGGCGCGCCCATGAAGGCGTTTACCCGCATTAGCGATGAGCCTATATATGTACATAGTTCCGTTACCAATCCGGATGTGGTGATAGTTATTGATCCTACTCTTTTATTGGGAGCAGTTGATATTACAGATGGCCTGGAAGATGACGGGATCCTGCTTGTAAACACTGATAAGTCTCCTGCTGATATCCGCAAAGAAACTGGTTTTAAACACGGCAAAGTAGGCACAGTGGATGCTACGAAAATCGCTCTTGAGACTTTAAAAATACCTATGCCAAACATGCCTATGCTGGGCGCTTTCTTAAAAGTGAACAGTATTGTTTCAATAGATGAAGTCAGCGATATAGTAAAGGCAAAGTTTATTAAAAAACTGGGCGAAGATAAAACCAGGGCAAATATTGAAGGCATAAAAAGGGCATACATAGAGTTAAAGATAGGATAATTTATGGCCGAAAAGAAAAAGAGCTGGAAAGAGATCCCGATAGGCGGATTAATCCTGAAAGCAGGAAATGCCATGGAGTATAAAACAGGCGGATGGCGCACATTCAGGCCTGAAAAAAATGACAAAAAATGCATAAATTGTCTTTTCTGCTGGATATATTGCCCGGACTCTTCTATAAAGGTAGAAGACGGGAAAATGGCAGGTTTTGACTATGATCATTGTAAGGGCTGCGGCATATGCGCACAAGTGTGCCCTGTAAAATGTATTGATATGAAAAAGGAATAATATGGCACAGGCTAAATCCAAAAAGATCCCTCTGACAGGAGACCAGGCAGTGGCAACTGCTATGAAGCAGATAGATCCTGATGTAGTAGCTGTCTATCCTATTACGCCTCAGACTGAAATAGTGATGTATTTTTCAAACTATGTCGCAAATGGCCAGGTTTCAACAGAGCTTATACCCGTAGAATCAGAGCACAGCGCGATGAGCGCATGCGTCGGAGCTTCGGCAGCTGGGGCAAGGACCATGACAGCCACTTCTGCAAACGGGCTTGCTCTAATGTGGGAAATAGTTTACATTGCAGCTTCGCTCAGGCTCCCCATAGTAATGCCTGTAGTAAACCGCGCGCTTTCTGGCCCGATTAATATTCATTGCGACCATTCTGATACAATGGGCGCCAGGGATTCGGGCTGGATACAGATTTACTGCGAGAGCGGCCAGGAAGCATACGAAAATACAATACTTGCCGTAAGGATTGCAGAGCACAAAGGCATACTTTTACCTGTAATGGTTTGCCAGGACGGTTTTATAACAAGCCACGCCGTGGAAGGCGTCCAGTTATTTGACGAAAATAAAGTAAAAGAATTTGTGGGTGAATACAAAGCAGCCCATCCGCTTCTGGACGTTGATAATCCCGTGACTTATGGGCCCCTGGACTTGCAGGATTATTATTTTGAGCATAAACGCCAGCAATCAGAGGCTATGAAGGGCGCGCTGAAAATAATGCCGGAATTATTCAAAGAATTCGAAAAGACATTCGGCGCAAAATATGATTTTATAGACACCTATAGATTAGAGGATGCTGATATCGCGGTAATCGCATTATCATCTACCGCCGGTACGGCAAGAGGGGTTATCGACGCATTAAGGAAAGAAGGCGTAAAAGCGGGCTTACTAAGGCCCAGGGTTTTTAGGCCGTTCCCCAGAGAAAAGATTCTATCTGCACTTAAAAATGTAAAAGCAGCAGCTGTGCTTGACAGGGCAGAATCATTCTCGGCGGAAGGCGGGCCTCTTTATACTGAAATAAAAGCTGCATTATATGATTCAGACATAAAACCTTTAGTGACGAACTATATATACGGCTTAGGTGGGAGAGATATATTCCCTGATGATATAAAGAAAGTCTATTCTGATCTAGGCGCGGCATTAAAAAATAAAAAGGTTTCTAACCCCATAAATTATCTGGGTTCAAGGGAATAAAATGGCAAATATAAAAGAGTTAGCTAAAATACCGGAACGGCTTTCAGGCGGACACAGGCTTTGCGCAGGATGCGGGGCGTCAATTATTGTGCGCCAGGTTTTAATGGCTACAAAGGATCCAGTTGTGGCAAGCTGTGCCACAGGATGTCTGGAAGTAGCTACTACAATATATCCTTACACTGCCTGGAAAATACCTTTTATACATAATGCCTTTGAAAACTCAGCTGCCACGATGAGCGGAGTGGAAACAGCATACAGGGCGCTTAAGAAAAAAGGCAAGATAACGAAGGAAATAAAGTTTGTCGCGTTCGGAGGAGACGGCGGAACTTACGACATAGGACTGCAGTCTCTTTCAGGAGCGCTTGAAAGAGGCCATAAATTTGTATATGTCTGCTACAACAACGAAGCTTATATGAATTGCTTGAGCACTTCTTCTATGGTTATGACAGAAGCCGGCCTCAAAAAAATAACAGAGGTTAAAACAGGCGAGAAAATTTATGCATTTGACCAAAAAACGCATCAATTGGCCCTAAAAGAATGCACAGGCGTTTTTGATAACGGCGTTAAAGATGTTTATGAGCTCAATACCTTGCATCATTCCATAAAAGCTACTGCTAACCATCCATTTTTGGTTTTAAAGAGAAACGGAACAGGCAAAACCAATTGTTTTATATGGAAAAAGTTAGAAGATGTGAAAATGGGGGATCAGGTAGTAACGCTGAAAGGCTTAAACGGCTATTCTAAGCCGGCTATGTTTGAATTTACAAAGGTTAAAAAAGGAGACTATAAGGTAAACAAATTGAACGAAATCCGCATACCAAAGTCCTCAAGCCCGGACCTTATGAAATACCTGGGATTATATATAGGAGATGGATGGGTAAGAGAGGATAGGGGAGAAGTAGGATTCGCGCTTCCGGAAGCAAAGATAGGCAGAAAAGAACTGGTAAGAATCCATGCTGAGATTTTTGGAAGCAATCTTAACGTATCTGACAAGGAGTATGTTTACATAAATTCTGTAAATCTTGGAAATTTCATAAAAAGCACGGGTGTTGGGATAGGCGCAAAGAATAAAACCATTCCCGGCTGGGCATTTACATTGCCATTGGAACAGAAAGAGGCCTTATTAGAAGGGCTTATGCTTTCAGACGGATATAAATGCGGGAACAGCTGGCGTTATGTTTCTGTAAGCGAAAATTTGCTTAAAAGCTTGAGATTGTTTTTGCAGACAATGGGCAAAAGAGTAGGAAAAGTCCACTGGCAAACTAAGAAGAAAGGAACAAAATGCGTAAATAGGCTCCTGTTAAAAGATTCAAAATATGGATATATATGTTTTAGCGCTAGACAAAAGTGGAACGTAAAAAAATACCCCAATCAATATAAATATCAGAATTTTCTCATAGGAAATGAATACTTTGAATTAGAAAAAGTAAGCAGTATAAAATTGGTCGGCAAAGAACCTACTTTGGATTTAAGAGTAGAAGGGGAACATAATTTTATTGCAGACGGAATTGTAGTTCATAATACTGGAATCCAGCGTTCCGGCGCTACTCCGAAAGGCGCGTCTACCACCACTGCACCGCATGGGAAAGAAAGTTCAGGCAAGCATCAGTTTAAAAAAGACCTTACATCGATTGTAGCTGCCCACAGGATTCCTTACGTGGCTCAGGCATCTGCGTCAAGCTGGAACGATCTTGTCACAAAAGCTGAGAAGGCATTCGCGGCAGACGGCCCGGCATTTTTAAACGTGATTGCCACCTGCCATAGAGGCTGGAGATTCCCGCAGGAAAAATCAATAGAGATATCAAAACTGGCTGTTGAAACCGGCGTGTGGCCTTTGATAGAAGTAGAGAATGGCATATGGCGTTTCACATATAAACCTAAAGAAAGAAAGCCTGTTATTGAGTGGCTAAAATCCCAGGGCCGCTTCAGCCATCTTTTCACAGAAGAAAATAAATCTATTATAGACGAGATCCAGCAGGGCGTTGACGAAAACTGGGTGCGTCTTGAAAATCTTTGCAATTCGACCTGCAAAGTAGCATAATATAAGCATACTCCCTGGTAGCTCAATGGTAGTAGCGACTGGCTGTTAACCAGTAGGTTGCTGGTTCGAGTCCAGCCCAGGGAGCCAATTTGAATAAATAGAAATCATAGTTCTGCAGCGTAGCAGAAACAATGGCAGAGAGGCCTTACTTAAAAAAGTAAGGCTATTTTTTTTGCCAAAAGAGGAAGAAATGAGAAAATTTCGTTGGATGTTAATAATTCCATTATTATTGGCAGTGTTGGTTATTTTTTCAAATGTTTGTTTTGCCGCTGATTCTTTGGATTCAGTGGTTGATGTTCAGAAATACAACCGCGCAATACACATAATGGCAATGCTTTTGGTTGGTTTTGGTTTTTTGATGGTTTTTGTTAAAAAGTATGGGCGTTCTGCTTTGACAGCAACCTTTCTATTAGTAAGCGCAGCAATACCGTTTTATATTTGTATTAATAGTTCAGGTTTACTTGGAGATGCTAAGGCAGGCATAGAGAGGTTGATTCTGGCAGAGTTTGCAGCGGCAAGTCTTTTAATATGTGCTGGCGCGGCATTGGGCAGATTAAAGATGTTCCAATATATTATCTTAGGGATGCTTTTTGTGCCATGTTATATGCTGAATGAATGGATTCTTCTTTCGGGAGGCTTAGGGTTATTATCCAATGGCGGCTTTGCAGACACCGGAGGCTCTATATTGATTCACGCTTTCGGGGCTTTTTTTGGGTTTGGTTTAATATTGACAATGACTACAAAGAAAGAATTTAATACGCCAATAGAATCAGATGCTGTTAGTGATAAATTTTCTATGTTAGGAAGTATGGTTTTATGGATCTTCTGGCCGAGTTTTTGCGCAGCGCTTGTGCCTGCGGCAAAGGTGCCGCAAACAGCAGTTAATGTTGTTATAGCGCTTTGCGGCGCAACATTAGCTACCTATATTACTTCTTGCGCCTTAAGGCGCAAGATCTCAATCGCTGATATTGCAAATGCATCATTGGCTGGCGGAGTGGCCATAGGTTCTACTTGTGATTACGCAAATCCAGTCAGCTCTATGGCGATCGGGTTATTAGCCGGGGCTTTATCTGTATTCGGTTTTACTGTTATCCTCCCATGGCTGCAGAAGAAAATTAAAAAAGTAGATACTTGCGGCGTCATGTATTTACATGGGCTGCCTGGTTTAATGGGAGGCATTGCAGCTATATTTATTGTAAGCGGGATAAATAATAAAATTCAGCTTACAGGTATTATTATTGCAGTCGTCATAGCTCTTGTAGGCGGTTATATTTCAGGACTTATACTTTCGCTTTTTGGAAGAAGAGTAGAGGCCTATGTGGATGCTGAAGAATTTATTGATGCTTAGGTAAGCGGCGCGAATATTCTATATAGTTTTTCACCCTCTCTAAAAATAAATATGGTATAATTATAGAAAACTATAAGGAGTTTCATGGAAAGATTCATCGTTGATTTGAGCATATTGATGGTGGGGGCTGCCATTTTTTCTTTTCTCTCCGTTCTCCTGAAGCAGCCTATCATTATCGGCTATATTATCTGCGGCATTATCTTAGGGCCGTTAGGTATCGGCTGGATAAAGAACGCCGAGTCCATAGACGCTATTTCCCATATCGGCATTACGCTGCTTCTTTTTCTAACCGGGCTATGCCTGCATCCCCAGAAACTCATCCGTTCTTTTCGCGAGACCGCAGTTGTGACTTTTAGTAATTGTGCGGCTTCCTTTTCTATCGCCTTTCTTTTGGCCTGGTTGTTTCATTTTACCTTATTGGATTCTTTGTGTATTGGCTTAGCCCTGATGTTTTCCAGCACCATTCTGGCTGTCAAATTGCTCCCCACAACCACGCTGCATCAAAAAAGGATGGGCGCTATTTGCATAAGCGTGTTAATCCTTGAGGACTTACTGGCTGTTTTGGTGCTTGTTTTTATCCGCTGTCTGGGTTCTTCTCAAGGCGCATTATTTAGTTTAGGGATATTACTGGTGAAGCTTGTGGCGTTTGTCGCATCCTTGTTTCTTATCGAACAGTTTGTTTTAAGGAAGATCATACTCAGAGTCGAACGGCTGCAGGAAGTCCTGTTTGTCCTGGGCCTGGCGTGGTGTTTCGGGATAGCAACCATTTCTAATCGCATGGGCCTTTTTTATGAAACAGGAGCGTTCTTTGCAGGCGTGGTAATCGCCAGGCATCCCATTTCTTTATTTATTTCAGAGAAATTAAAACCTCTGCGGGATTTCTTTTTAGTGATGTTTTTCTTCGCGTTGGGCGCGAAACTTGAATTATTAGTTATGAAGGAAATATTCTGGCAGGTCCTGATCTTTTCGCTGGTTTTTCTTCTGTTTAAACCCTGGATGTTTAGAAAATTTTTTCTCTTGATGGGAGAGCAGCCTTCTTTCGCAAAAGAGATAGGGATCCGTCTTGGACAGTTAAGCGAATTTTCTTTATTAGTCGCTCTCCTGGCGTTCAGTTTAGGAAACATAACGCACAAGGCATCTCAGCTGATACAGTTTACGGCAATCCTCACCTTTATCGTTTCCAGCTATATTGTAGTCTTGAAATACCCCACGCCGATAGGAGTTACGGAAAAACTAAGGAAGGATTAAAAAGGAGCAGCTATGGAAACTCCAATATTTATTGCCAGGATTTTTGGCCTGTGTTATTTAATTAAATGAAAATCTGCTAATGGTTCATTCAACCGTTGTGCTTATATTCGGCGTTGTTTTGACTTTTTTTGGATTTTTTGCGGGATAGAGCGCCAAAAAAATTATGCTGTAATCACCTGCTACGAGAAAGCAGGGAATTACATGCAATGTAGTCTGCTTTAAGAGAAAGGGCAATTTGATTTCAATAGATATTTTACAAAATAGTACAAGAGATATCCATTTCAATGCGCTATTTTTGCTTGGGCTGATTCTATTCGCAGGAACAGCCGGAGGAAAAATACTACAGAAGCTAAAGATACCTCAGGTTGTAGGTTATATCATAGCCGGCGTTTTGCTTGGCCGGTCAGGATTAAATGTCATTAACAAAGATATAATCGAAACTTTGGTGCCTTTTAACTATTTTGCGTTAGGCCTAATAGGTTTCATGATCGGGGGGGAGCTTAAAAAAGAGGTCTTTCGCCGTTACGGCAGGCACTTTATCATTATATTATTAGCTGAAGGGCTTGCAGCATTTATTATAGTTTTTGTTCTTGTAGGCGTGTTCGGGAGTATTTTTTTTGGTGGAGGCCCTTTTTATTGGGCTCTTGGTTTGCTATTAGGGGCGATAGCTTCTGCCACTGCTCCTGCTGCAACTACTGATGTCCTCTGGGAATACAAGGCTCGGGGCCCGTTAACCACCACAGTATTAGGGATAGTAGCTTTAGATGATGGTCTGGCGCTGATCCTGTTTGCGCTTGCAGCCAGCATTGTCCCTGGCATGCTGGGGCAGCATTCATCGTTATTTTCAGCGATATTCAAACCGGTTTATGAGATTGGAGTTGGGATTTTTATCGGGGTCATATTTGGTTTAATGCTGACCAAGATTCTGAGGAAATACGCAGAGAAAGACAAAATCTTGCTTTTTTCTCTCTGCAGCATTCTTTTTGCCTTAGGTTCAGCGTTACTAATGAAAATAGACATGCTTTTGGCAGCGATGACGATGGCCGTTGTATTGGTAAACAGGGAACCGCGGCTGAGCAAGGAAGTATTTAAAGTGGTTTCGGGATTTGCCGCGCCATTTTATATATTATTTTTCGTTCTTGTAGGAGCGCAGTTTGATTTGCATGCAACATCCTTAATTGCCGTATTTATTGCCATAATTTATATTTTAGGCAGGACCGCAGGCAAAATGACAGGCGCTCATTTAGGCGCAAAGGTTTCCAAAGCGCCTGCCAGCGTTATCAAGTATTTGCCGTATTGTCTTTTTAGCCAGGCAGGAGTAGCTATCGGTCTTTCCATTCTTGCAGCTCAGATTTTTCCGGGGGCGATGGGAAGCTCTATAATTGTCATCGTAACTCTTACCACATTTGTAGTGCAGCTTTTAGGGCCTCCTTGCGTAAAATACGCTGTTATTAAAGCCGGCGAAGCAGGATTGGATATAACAGAGGAAGATGTGCTGCGTAAAACTACCGTCGGCCAGATTATAGATAAAAATCCGCCTTATGTGTATGAAAATATTCAGCTAAAGGATGTCCTGATTACTTTTAGCCAGAGCACTTACCATACTTTCCCGGTTGTGGATCAGGAGAAAAGACTAAAAGGGGTTATTGCGCTGGAAAGCATAAGGCAGTCATTCTCGCATACGGAGATGGGAAGCCTTGTCCTTGCCCATGATATTATGGAGCCTGCGATAACCAGAAAGATATCTCCCGATTCTTCTTTGCTGGAAGCCGAAGAGGTCATTGATAAATACAGCGTTGATTATCTGCCCATTGTAAATGAAAATACAGTACTCTTGGGATTTATTGAAAAGGGCGCCATAGATAAGTTTGTGTCTTCCAAATTAATCGAAGCTGAGGAAAAAGTAGCTTCAATGGAAAGATAGGGGCACAGCTTTCAAGAGATAACAGGGTTATTTTTATAAGTTAATTTTATTGACAAATACATGGAATAGAAGTACAATAAGCCAAATGGTAAATAGGTGAGTAGAGATTTTAAACCGTAAGGTAAAAGATAATTCGCCTTGCGGTTTTTTGATACTCGGCGTTATTTACTAAAATCTTATAGGAAGGGAGGTAGCGAATAAAATGGCAAAGGGAAAAGTGAAGTGGTTCAACGACCAGAAAGGTTATGGATTTATCACCCCGGATGATGGATCGAAGGATTGTTTTGTTCATCATAAGGCAATTCAGGGAGATGGTTTTAAATCTTTAGCCGAAGGTCAGGAAGTAGAGTTTGAAGTAGAGCAGGGACCGAAAGGCCCCCAGGCAACAAATGTAAGAAAGATGTAACTTTGATGTAAAGAAAATTAAAAAGGAGACAATATGGGGTTTCAAGATCGTGATGGCGGATTCGGCGGGAGACCGAGGGAAATGCATAAGGTGACTTGTTCAGAATGCAAGAAGGAATGCGAAGTCCCTTTCAAGCCCAGCGGAGATCGCCCGGTATACTGCAAAGAGTGTTTCTCAAAGCGTAAAGATAGCGGCCGCTAAAAGCCGAAGTCTCAAAGCTTTAAATATATCTGCAATATGTGGCATGTCTATATAATTTCTTGTTCTGACAAATCCCTTTACACCGGAATTACTACTGATATTCCTCGCCGCATAAAAGAGCATAATTCCGGCAAAGGCGGCCATTGTACCACGGCCCGCCGGCCGGTAAAATTGTTGTATCAGGAAACTCGTCCCGACAGGTCCCGGGCTCTCAAGCGTGAATCAGAAATCAAAAGCTGGACAAGAAATAAAAAACTGACATTGATAAATAAATAGGCTATCCCTGCATGATTAACGCGAGAAAATTTATATTATATTTAATCAGGTGGCAGCTCAGCACTCCTATATTATGGCTGGCAGTGAAAAATCTCGGTGTCGGCATATGGTCTACGGTTATCGCCAATCTTATAGGCGGAGCTATATTTTTCTGGGTGGACAGGTTCATATTCACAAGCCATGCCCTGGAGGTATGGCATTTTAAAGAAAAGGGCAAATGCGATATTTGCGGCAAGGAAGAAAGCCTATGGCGGCTCGTAAAAGCTCCTAATTACGACAAAAGAGACTCCAGCCCTATTTTCCTCTGCATGAAATGCTCAAAGCAAAAAACAGACGAGTTAAGATCCAGCGGCCTCAAAATACGCGGCAAAAGCAAATAGTATGTCAAAGGAAAAGATATTGATAATCGAAGATGAGAAAGATATAGTCAGGATGCTGGACTATAATCTTAAAAAAGAAGGCTTTAGGGTTTTTGCGGCTAATAATGGCGAGGATGGCCTGGATAAGGCGCGTAAAGAACATCCCGACCTTATCCTTTTAGATTTAATGCTCCCGGAGATGGGCGGCCTGGAAGTTTGCAAGGCTGTAAAAAATGACACAAAAACCGCGGCCATCCCTATCATTATCCTTACAGCCAGGGCTCAGGAGGCAGATAAGATCGTGGGCTTGGAATTGGGCGCGGATGACTATGTTACAAAACCATTCAGCCCCAGGGAACTTATAGCCAGGATAAAGGCAGTATTGCGCCGGGTAAAAGAAAAAGAAAAATTACCGGAAGTATTTAAAATAGGGGATATGGTTATAGATTTTTCCAAGATTATGGTGTCGATAAAGGATAAACCAATAGAGCTTACTTCAAAAGAGTTCGAACTGTTAAAGATTTTGATAAAAGCAAAAGGCAGGGTGCTTTCCAGAGATTATCTTCTGGATACTATCTGGGGGTTTGACCAGGCCCTTGAAATACAGACCCGCACAGTAGACGTCCACATAACGACCCTTCGTAAAAAGCTGAAAAATGAATCAAAAAGAATTGTTACCGTAAAAAACTACGGTTACAGATTTGAGCTGGATTCGGATGAAGATTAAAATCCATAGCTTTAAATACAGGCTGGCATTTTCGTATGTATTTATTATTTTAATCTCATTTGGATTTATCGCGTTTTTCTTAGACAGGTCATTAGAAGAAAACTCCCTCCAGGATATTAAGGCTTCCCTGATTAATCAGGCTTATTTAATAGAAGTCCAGATCCCTAAAGAAGCCATTCTGCAAGAAAATACGCCTTTGCTGGATTCCCTGGTTAAATCACTGAGCCCTAAAATAAAATGCCGGAGCACCGTTATAAATAAATCAGGCATGGTTTTGGCTGATTCCGAGAAGACGATTGATGAAGCGCTGAAGATGGAGAATCATGCGGATCGTCCGGAGATTAAAAAAGCCCTGTCTGATTCCATAGGAGAAGAAATACGTTATTCCAGGACTCTTGGGATAGACATGCTCTATATTGCTTTGCCGATTAAGGATGGCAGGGAAATAATAGGAACGTTGAGACTGGCTTTGCCTCTTTCTGATTTGAGAGAAATGTTATTTGTAATTAGAAAGGCGATTTTATTCAGCTTGTTTTTTGCCCTGGTCCTGGCTTTTGTTTTAGGGGCCATACTGACCGGGGAAATAGTAAAACCTGTGAATAAAATGATATATGTGTCTAATAAGTTTTCCCTGGGCGATTTCAGCCATAAAATACATATCACCTCAAAAGATGAATTAGGAGAGCTGGCTTCTGTTTTAAATAAAATGGCCGGGAATCTTGAAGATAAGATAGGCGAGATTGAGGTAAAAAACCAGCATCTTGTGGCAATACTGGAAAGCATGGTGGAAGGCATAATAGTTATAGATAAGACAAGCCGCATAATATCCGTCAACCCTACCGTAGAGAAGATATTCAATACCTCAAAAAATAATTTAGAAGGCCGGATCTTTTTGGAAGCAATCCGCAATAATGATTTATCGGACATTATAAGCAAGGTTCTAAAAACAGGAAAGCTTACCTCCTGCGAACTTAACTTGGTTTTGCCTGTGCAGAAAATTTTCCAGATTAACGCCTCTCCCGTGTTCGAGAAAAACATGGTCTCCGGCTGCCTCCTGGTTATTCATGATATAACCGGTATAAGAAGATTAGAGACTATGCGCAGGGATTTTGTGGCCAATGTTTCCCATGAGTTAAAAACCCCGCTTACTTCCATAAAAGGCTTTATAGAGACCCTTATAGAAGGGGCTATTGATGATAAAGAAAATAACCGCCATTTTTTAATCATCATGCAGAATCACGCAGAACGCCTTAATAAATTGGTGGACGACCTTCTTTCTCTCTCGCGCCTTGAATCAAAAGAGATATCGCTGAAAAAAGATTTTTTTAACCTTTATCAGCAAGTCGCTAAGATCATTACAAATTGCGGAGCGCAATTAAAGAAGAAAAATATAGAAATTAAAAACGAACTGCCGGTAAATCTTTCAGTAAATGCCGATAAGGATAAAATAGAAGGCGTCGTGACAAATCTTATAGATAATGCCATTAAGTTCAACAAAGAAAAAGGCGCTATTAGGATATACAGCCGGGATCAAAATGACGCTATAAAAATTATTATAGAAGATTCCGGCATTGGTATCCCTGCAAAAGCCATCTCCCGCATATTTGAACGTTTTTACCGCGTAGATAAAGCGCGTTCGACTGAGCTCGGCGGAACAGGCCTCGGGCTTTCTATCGTAAAACACATTGTTGAGTTGCACGGAGGCAATGTAGGCGTGGAAAGCGTAGAGGGCCTTGGTTCGAAGTTCTGGTTTACTCTTCCAAATTTTACGAAGTAAAATTTGATCCCGAGCAGCCCTAGTTCCTGTATTTAGCTGCGAGGGACCTCCAGTTACTCATTAAATCCACCTAAAAAAACTTTACACGTATTTTACCTGTCCTTGAAGCGCATTTAATAGCCTCCTTGTATACTTATGCCTGAAAATGAAAGGAGGTGAAGAATGATTGCGCGGATTATGTCTGAGACAAAGATGAAAAATTACGTACTAATTAAAAAAGGAGGAAATAAAACGAAGAAGTTTTTAACAGTATTTACTGTGGCGGTGATTACCGCGTTATGTATAGGCATCAGTTCATCCTATGCGGGCGAAATAGACATACTGCTGCAGAAACTAGTGGAAAAAGGTGTCCTGACAGCTGGTGAGGCCCGGCAGATAGGCGCTGAAACAAAAGAACAGGTAAAGGCAGATATTGCGGAAGGCAAATTTTCTTCTTTACCTGCATGGGTTCAGAATACCAAGCTTAAAGGTGATTTTAGAATGCGTTACCAGCAAGACAAGAAAAGAAACACAGCTACGGAGAATGAGAAATCCAGGTTCAGGATAAGGCTTGGGACAGAATCAAAGGTAAATGATCAAACAAAAGTTTACTTTGGCCTTGCCAGCGGTTCAAGCAGCGATCCCCGCTCTACAAACCAGGCGCTTCAGGATTCTTTTGCAAAAAAGAGTTTGTATATAGATTATGCGTATGCGTCTTATACTCCTGTTGCATGGGCAACTGTATTATAAGGAAAAGGTCGCAGTATGGAAAGACTGGCAGGCCAAATATATGTACCGGAGCATTGGCAAAGATGCCGTTCTCGATATCTTACCTGATTCAGACGCTTACGGCGGTTTTACCGATGTCAAGGCGCATGAGTATATCTTATCATACGGCTTAGCTAAGAATGTAACGCTGGATCTGGATTATTACCAGGCTGATAGGATTAAGGCTGCCAAGGATAAGCAAAAGCTTTTTTAGGCGGATTTAAACTTTAAATTCTAAATGGTAGAGGGCTCTACCGGGATTTTACATAGATTTTACATCAGCTTAACATGGATACAATATATAGAAAGTACAATATGAGTATAAAAATTAAAGGAGGAAATATGTTTAAGAAAAG